>LNAP01003502.1_pt1 | contig 21449 bp, 35 predicted proteins | sample 602601 | NCBI WGS metagenome assembly LNAP01 (sample SAMN02440304, study PRJNA202911) | soil metagenome | biome: Subtropical and temperate rainforests or woodlands; isolation source: soil samples (1 kg each in a 20% v/v slurry with milli Q water) were... ...
TGACGATGGTGGCGGGCACGGCGAAGCCGACGCCGGACGACGTGCCCGAGCGCGAGAGGATGAAGCTGTTCACCCCGATCAGGTCGCCGTCCATGTCCACCAGGGCGCCGCCGGAGTTGCCGGGGTTAATCGCCGCGTCGGTCTGGATGTAGGCGTTGGCCGGATCACCGTTCGGGTCGGCGGTGCGGTTGAGGGCCGAGACGATGCCGTTGGTCACCGTCTGGCCGACGCCGAAGGGGTCGCCGATAGCCAAGACCAGGTCGCCCACCTGCGCATCGCCGGTGTCGTCGATGGCCAGTGTCGGCAGGCGCTCGGCGCCCGCGTCGATCTTCAGGACCGCCAGGTCGGTGCGCGGGTCGGCCAGCAGGATGCGGGCGGTGTATTCGCGTCGGTCGGCCAGGGCGACGGTGATCTCCTGCCCGCCCTCCACGACGTGGTTGTTGGTGACGATGATGCCGTCGGAGCGGACGATGACGCCGGAGCCCAGTGAGCCCTGGATGCGGTCGCGCGGCACGCCCATGCCGAACATCTCCCAGAAGGGGTCAGGCCGCACGCGCACCAGGCGCTTGGAGGAGATGTTGACCACGGCCGGCGCGGCGCGCCTCACCACGGGGGCGAAGGAGCTCTTCACAGTGGCGGCGTCGCTTGGCGCGGCGCGCGTGGGTTGCGCCAGGGGCGGTATCTGCGCGTTCGACTTGGACGCGGGGTCAGAGCAGGCGCCAAGGATGGCCAGGGCGGGAATCAGGACGCGATAGGCGCGCATGGAATCTCCAAGCATGTTGCCGCTTACTCCCATTCTCTCTGTAGAGCTCTTCGGGGCGCAATAATGGCAAAGAATTAGCGCGCTAGGCAGTCACCGTCGCGGCCTTGCTCGCGCGCCCGACCTTCAACGACAGAAGGAACGCGCCGATCAGCAGCCCGGCGGCCAGGAAGATGGCCAGGCCCGGTTCGTGGAACTCGCTGTCGTGGCGCACCGACCAGGCGAAGGTCATGCCGAACATGACCGGGCCGATGACCGATGCGATCCCCTGGAGCGCCTGGTTCGCGCCCTGAAGTTGTCCCTGGCCGGACGGCTCGACCCGCCGGGTCATCAGCCCCTGGAGCCCCGGCATCAGGAAGTTCATCAGCGCGAAGACCGGGACGCCCAGCAGATAGGTCCACCCGTCGGCCGCAAGCCCGTAGATGGCGAAGCCGGCGGCCCCGGCGAGGCAGCCCAGCAGCAGGGCGCCGCGCTCGCCGATCCGGGCGACGACCGGGCCGACCAGCAAGGTCTGGACGATCACCCCGGCGATGCCCGTCCCCATCATGGTCAGGCCCATGAAGCCCGGCGTCCAACCGTAGCGATAGCCAGTATAGAGCACGAAGATCGCCGGCAGGACCGTATGGGCGAGCTGGAAGAGGAAGCCCACCGTGGCCAGGCCCAGGAGGTCGTTGTGCGAACGCAGGAAGACCAGGGAGCCGACCGGATTGGCCCGCTTCCAGTCGAACTTCTTCACCCGCTTCTCGGGCGCCAAGGACTCCGGAAGCACGAAGAAGCCGTAGAGCCAGTTGAGGGTCGTCAGGCCCGCGGCGACGAAGAACGGCAGGCGCAGGTCGATGTCGCCCAGGAAGCCGCCGACCGCCGGGCCGACCAAGAAGCCGAACGAGAAGGCCGAGCCCATCCAGCCGAAGGTCTTGGCGCGCTTTTCAGGCGGCGTGACGTCGGCGACATAGGCGTTAGCGGTCGAGAAGCTGGCTGCGGTCAAGCCGTTGATCACGCGGCCGACGAACAGCCACATCAGGCTGGGCGCCAGGGCCATGAACAGGAAGTCGATCGCCAGGCCGCCGAGCGAGACCAGCAGGATGGGCCGACGGCCGTAGCGGTCGGACATCATGCCCAGGATCGGGCCGCAGAAAAGCTGCATCACGCCCCAGACCGCGCCGAACACCACGTTCCATTCCGAAGCAGCGGCCGTGTCGCCGCCCGTGAACTCCTTGATCAGGTTCGGCAGGACCGGGATCATGATGCCGAACGAGATGGCGTTGATCACCGCGGCGGCGAAGATGAACTGGAACGCGGCGGTCCGCCGCTTGGCCGAGACTGGGGCGTCTTGCTCGGTCATGGTTTCCTCCGCGCGGGGCATCGTGGCCCTCTCTCTGTTCTGCCTGCCATGTTCGGCCTTTTAGGACGAGCTGTCGCGATATGATGTCAGCAGCGTGCGCCACCAGTCGGCCAGGCGCATGAGCAGCACCTCGTCGGGGAACCCGTGCCGCGCGGCGCCCTCAGGCACCTGGTCGAAGCCGCGATGCTCGACGCTGACGCGCGTCTCCTCGCCCACCGGCTCGAAACGCACCTCGACCTCGGTGTGAAGGTCGGACGGAAAGGTCGCCTGCCGCCAGGAAAAGACCAACCGGCCCGGCGGTTCCCAGGTCCGTATCCGGCCGATCTCGAAGACCTTGCCGTTCGCCAGGGTCTCGACGAGCCGCCCGCCCTCCCCCGGCTCGAAGGAGAGCCGCCCTGGATCGCGGGGCGTCGTCTGGAAGAGGCTGTTCGGCCGCCACCAGACGCCGATCTCCTCCACGAAGGCGGCGAAGGCGCGCTCGGGCGTAGCCTTCACCCGCAGGGCGACGAAGACCTTGGACGTCATGGCGCGGCCTTTTCGAGGTGCGCCTTGAAGGCCAGGAGCTGGGCGCTCCACAGCTTTTCGCTTTCCTCCAGCCATTTGAGCAGATGGACCATGGGTTCAGGCCTCAGGGCATAGATGCGGACGCGGGCGTCGAACTCCGGATGGCTCTCTTCCACCAGGCCGCTTTCGCGCAGGGTGCGCAGATGGCGGCTCATGGTCGGGGCCGAGAGCCCCAGTTCCCGGGCAAGCTCGCCGGCCGGCCGCGGCCCCCGCGCCAGAAGATCGACGGCGCGGCGGCGATGCGGGTCGGCCAGCGCCGCCAGGGTGGTGTCGAGGGAGGCGTTCACGCCCATCCGGTGATCTTCAGGCCGCTAGCCTTCTCCGCCTCCTCGCGGGTCACCGCCTGGACCGTCTGCGAAATGGTCCAGATGTGGCCTTCGGGGTCGCGGCAGCGGTAGGTCCGGTCGCCGTAGAATTGGGTCGCCGGTTCCTGGTCGATGACCGCTCCGGCCGCCTTGGCGCGCTGGAAATGGGCCTCGATGTCGGTGTCGATATGGACGCCCACGGTCTGGGTGTTCTTGCCGCCGACTGACTTGGGGCTCTTGTGGTCGGCGCTCCACTCCTGACCGATCATCACACAGCCGTCGCCAAAGCTCATCTGGGAGTGGGCCAGGGCGCCGTCGGCGTCCTCGATCAGCATGGTCAGCTCGAAGCCGAAGGCCTTTTCCAGCCAGGCCAGGGCCGCCTTCGGGTCCTGGTAGAACAGGGCCGAACGGAAGGTCGCGGTCATGAACTTACTCCTCCTTGGGTCTTGATGGCGAGGCCGGTGGCCTTGGACATTTCCTCCGCCGAGAGGACCTGCACCGTCTGGCCGAACGACCAGGGGTGATCCTCCAGGTCGCGGCAGGTGAAGACCCGGTCGCCATAAGGCTGGTCAGCCGGCTCGCGCTCGATCGGCGCCCCCGCGGCGCGAGCGCGCTCGCAGAGCGCGTCAAGGCCTTCGGCGAGCTGAACATGGACCGATTGGGTGGAGCGGCCCCCGAACGCCGCCGGGCTGGTCGATCGGCCATCGGGTGGGCCGACGACCATGATGTAGCCGTCGCCCAGGGTCAGTTCGGAGTGGATGACGCCGCCCTGACCGTCCTCGACCACCATCTGCGTCTGGAAGCCGAACGCCTTTTCAAGCCAGGCGATGGCCGCGGTCGGATCGAGATACCAGAGCAGCGGCCCGATGGTGGGTTTGCGCTCGCTCATCTCATCCTTCCTTCGGCGCGATGTCGAACTTGAGCCCTGTACCTTCGGTCATGTCCTGGGCGGCGACCGCGCGTGTCATCTGGCTGAAGTTCCACACATGCCCCTCTGGATCGCGGGCCCGATAGGTCCGCGCGCCGTAGAACTGCTCCTCAGGCTCCTGGGTGATGGCCGCGCCGGCCGCCCTCGCCCGCTCGCAATGGGCGTCCAGCCCCTCGGGCAGATCGATGCGCATGAACTGCGTGCCGGCTCCGTCCAGCGAGGCTGGGCTGCGCATGCGGGCGCCGCCGAGCTGCGGCCCCTCCCACTCGCCGCCAATGCCGATCTCGCTGCCCAGGAAGCTCATCTGCGCGTGGCCGACGCGGCCATTTTCGTCGGTCATCAGGACGGAAGTCTCGAATCCGAAGGCCGCCTCGAGCCACTTCAGGGCGGCGATCGGGTCGCGATAGAAGGCGACGGGCGTAACGCTCATGGGGAAACTCCCTGCGTTATTTATTCCGTCATATTGCAATATTTTCCACTTTACGCAACCACCTATCGAACGAGCGCCGCCTCGATCAGGGTCTGGCCGCCGTCATTGGGGCGCGGTTGAACATCCAAGAGACGCGCCAGCAGCGGATAGACGTCCACATTGTCGGTCAGGGGGGTTCGCACCCCCGGCTTGAAAGCCGGCCCGACGCCAAGGAACAGGGCCCGCATCTCCGGCGCGGCGGGATCGAAGCCGTGGTCGCCGCCCTTGACGGCCCGCCTCGCAAGGCTGGCGGTGGTGGCGATCTCCCAGCCGGTCTGCGGCAGGCAGAGGATGGGGGCGACGCGACGGTGGGTTCCGTAGCGATGGACGGCCGGGATCTGGCCCTTCGCCCAACAGGTCATGTGGTCGTGGGGACGCAGGAGCGCCGCGCGGGCCTGCTCCTCGTGGCCGATGGCCGGGTAGTAGGTAAGGAACGCCCCCATGGTCAGGGTCTCGCCCGCTTCCGGCGGGACGACCTCGTCGAGACGGATGACCCGCGCGCCAGAGATCTCCGCCATGCCGTGATCCGAGACCACCACGAGATTGGCGCGCACGCCGGCCCTGGCGAGGCCCTCGGTGAGCCGGGCCAGTGCGGCGTCGGTGTCGCGCAAGGCGGCCTTCACCTGATTCGAGCCGGGACCGTAGTTGTGGCCAGCGGTGTCCACCGCGTCGAAATAGAGGGCGATGAAGCGCGGGCGCTTCTCGGCTGGAGCGTCGAGCCAGGCCAGCACCTGGTCGACCCTGGCGGTCGCCGGCGTCCCCTGATCGAAGGCCCGCCACTCGGTCGGCCGCACGCCGTGGACCGGCGCCTCCGAGCCAGGCCAGAACATGATGGCGGTGGACCGCCCTGCCCGCTCGGCGGTGACCCAAATCGGTTCGCCATCGTCCCACCAGCGGCGGTCGGTGACCGCGCCCCGGTCTGAAAGACGGAAGGTGACCCCGGGGATCTGCGGGTCGCGCATGTTGTTGTCGACTATGCCGTGGTGGTCGGGCCGCAGGCCAGTCACCAGGGTGTAATGGTTCGGGAAGGTCTTGGAGGGGAACGAGGGCCGGATCGCCCCTTGCGCCCCCATCCGCCCCAAACGCGAGAGTTCCGGGGTGACTCCGAGGTCCAGATAGTCGGCGCGGAAGCCGTCGATGGACACCAGGATCGTCGGCGTCGGACGCTCAGCCTTCGGGGCCGGGGCGCCGGGCCTCGTGGCGCAGGCCGAGAGCAGGCTGCAGGCGAAGAGAGCCGCCAGGGCGGCGCGGGCGAATCTGATCATTCGCTCCGTTTAGCGCGCCCCCATGACAAGCTTAAGCAAAAGGCCCCGGACGTCGCCGTCCGGGGCCTTTCAGAGCTCGATAAAGGTCTAACCTGGCTTATTCGTCGCCGAACGCCGAGACCTGGACCGGACCGGAGTCCTTGCCCTTTTCAGCCGGGTCGCGATCGACGAATTCGATCACGGCCAGCGGGGCGTTGTCGCCGTAGCGGAAGCCGGCCTTCAGGACGCGGATGTAGCCGCCCTGACGTTCCTTGTAGCGCGGGCCGAGGACGGCGAAGAGCTTGCCGACTTGTTCGACGTCGCGGACCTGACTGATCGCCTGGCGGCGGGCATGCAAGTCGCCGCGCTTGGCCAAGGTGACCAGCTTTTCGACGACCGGACGCAGTTCCTTGGCCTTCGGCAGGGTGGTGACGATCTGCTCGTGCTTGATCAGGCTCGCCGCCATGTTGGCGAACATCGCGGTGCGGTGGGCGGTGGTCCGTCCCAGTTTGCGGTGGGCTTTGCCGTGACGCATTTCGTATCTCCTGGGTCGATCGACCCGCCGGACGATCCCGATCTTCGGGGTTACGTCCCTTGCCTAACCAAGTCCCAGCCTGCTCCCGCCTGGGTCAAAGCGAAGCGCCGGGGCCCTCCACCGCGGTTGCGGCTTCCATGGGCCCTTGCCGCCGAGGCGGCACGGAGTCGGCGCAGAGAGCACGTCAGGCGATCGCCCGACGTGCAGGGTTTTACATCTGATCGTCGAACTTCTTGGCGAGTTCTTCGATGTTTTCCGGCGGCCAGTTCGGCACGTCCATGCCGAGATGCAGGTTCATGCCCGCGAGCACTTCCTTGATCTCGTTCAGCGACTTGCGGCCGAAGTTCGGGGTACGGAGCATCTCCGCCTCGGTCTTCTGGATCAGGTCGCCGATATAGACGATGTTGGTTCGCCGAGCGGACCGAAAGCTCCAGCTCGTCGACCTTCTTCAGCAGCGCCGGATTGAACGGCAGTTCCGGCTTGGTTTCGCCTTCGACCTTCTTCTTCGGCTCTTCGAAGGTGATGAAGATCTGAAGCTGGTCCTGGAGGATACGGGCGGCGAAGGCCACCGCGTCCACCGGCGAGATCGCGCCGTTGGTTTCCACTTCCATGATCAGCTTGTCGTAGTCGAGGCTCTGGCCCTGGCGGGTCGGCTCGACGCGATAAGCCACGCGCTTGACCGGCGAATAGAGGCTGTCGACGGCGATGAGGCCGATCGGCGCGTCTTCCGGACGGTTGCGCTCGGCCGGGACGTAGCCCTTGCCGTTATTGACCGTGAACTCCATGCGGACGGTCGCGCCGTCGTCCAGCGTGCAGAGCACGTGGTCGGGGTTCAGGATTTCGATGTCGGCCGGAACTTCGATCTGGCCGGCGGTCACCGAACCGGGGCCGGTGGCCTTCAGCGTCATGCGCTTCGGGCCTTCCGAGTGCATCCGGAGGGCGAGTTGCTTGATGTTGAGGACGATGTCGACGACGTCCTCGCGAACGCCTTCAAGCGACGAGAACTCGTGGACAACGCCGTCGATCTGGACGGCGGTCACAGCCGCGCCCTGCAGCGACGACAGTAGAACCCGGCGAAGGCTGTTGCCGAGCGTCACCCCGAAACCGCGCTCGAGCGGCTCGGCCACCAGACGCGCCTTGCGGTTAGCGTCGGTTCCGGCTTCGATCAGCGGCTTCTCGGGACGGATGAGCTCGTTCCAGTTTCTTTCGATCACGTAGAGATGTCCCTCGAAACGCAGGATCGCCGGACGCGAAATTCTCGGTCCGGCGCGTGGGGAGTGCGATACTGCGGTACTTAGACTCGCCGGCGCTTGGGCGGGCGGCAGCCGTTGTGCGGAATGGGGGTCACGTCGCGGATGGTGGTGATCGTCATGCCGACCGCCTGAAGCGCCCGCAGCGCCGACTCACGCCCGGAACCCGGACCCGAGACGTTCACTTCGAGGGTCTTCACGCCATGCTCGGCAGCCTTCCGGCCGGCGTCCTCGGCCGCCATCTGAGCGGCGTACGGGGTCGACTTCCGGGAGCCCTTGAAGCCCATCATGCCGGCCGACGACCAGGAGATGGTGTTCCCCTGCGCGTCCGTGATGGTGATCATGGTATTGTTGAACGAGGCGTTCACGTGCGCCACGCCCGAGGTGATGTTCTTGCGTTCGCGGCGTTTGACGCGAGCCGGTTCCTTGGCCATCGCTTAAGCTCTCTTACTTCTTCTTGCCGGCGATCGGCTTGGCCGGACCCTTGCGGGTGCGGGCGTTGGTATGGGTGCGCTGACCGCGGACCGGGAGGCCCTTGCGGTGACGCAGGCCGCGATAGCAGGCCAAGTCCATCAGACGCTTGATGTTGACCGCGGTCTCACGACGGAGATCGCCTTCGACCACGTAGTCACGGTCGATGGCTTCGCGGATTTGCAGCACCTCGGCGTCGGTCAGTTGATTGACGCGACGAGCGTCCTCGATACCAACCTTCTGGACGATCTCCTTGGCTTTCGCCTGGCCGATCCCATGGATGTACTGCAGCGCGATGACGACGCGCTTGTTAGTCGGAATGTTGACGCCAGCGATACGGGCCACGCGTAGAATCTCCTAGTCACGCAGAGAAGCGCGAACGGCGCCCCGGCCCGTAATCCCGGATGGGTAGGCCAGCACGTCTTTCGCGCCCTTTCGCGGAAGCGCTCCGTTATAGGGAACGTTGCGTTTCCGTCAATGGCGCAATCGCAAAATTCCGCAACCTTTTCGGAATCTTGCGATCACAGAAAAAAGCGTCTTCCGTCAGCGCGGCCCGTCCAGGGCTTGGTCGATGCTGGCGGCGACCACCTCGATGGAACCCATCCCGTCCACTTCCACCAGTTTCTTTTGACCCTGGTAGTAGGGCAGCAAGGGCGCGGTCTGGTCGTTATAGGCCGAGAGCCTGACCGAGAAGCTCTCAGGATTATCGTCCGGGCGGCCCGACTCGGCGAACCGGCCGGCCACGCGCTTCAGAAGCTGTTCGTCATCGACCTTGAGGCGGACCACTAGATCGATTCGCGAGCCGCGTTGCTCCAGCATCCGATCGAGAGCCTCGGCTTGCGCCAGGGTCCGCGGGAAACCGTCGAAGATCGCGCCGCCGGCGGCCTCGGCCTCGGGCAGGCGCTCCTCGATGAGCGCAATGACGATCTCGTCCGTCACCAGCTCGCCCCGTTGCATCACGCCCTCTACGCGCTTGCCGAGCTCGGAGCCCGAGGCGATGGCGGCCCGCAGCATGTCTCCGGTGGAGAGCTGGACCATCTTGCGGTTCTCGACCAGGCGCTTGGCCTGAGTGCCCTTCCCCGCAGCGGGCGGGCCGAACAGGATCAAATTCATCTTTTTCTTGTCCCCTCCCCGGCCACCCCAATGGCCGGTCTAGTACCTGGTCCCTAGCGAGCGCGACCGCGCAGCTTGGACTTCTTGATCAGGCCCTCGTACTGGTGCGCCAGAAGGTGCGACTGGATCTGGGTCACCGTGTCCATGGTGACGCTGACCACGATCAGCAGCGACGTGCCGCCCAGATAGAACGGCGCCTTGAAGTAGCCGATCAAAGCCTCGGGCATGAGGCACACCAGGGTGATGTAGGCCGCACCGATCACCGTCAGACGGGTCAGCACATAGTCCAGGTACTCGGCCGTGCGCTTGCCAGGCCGGATGCCGGGCAGGAAGCCGCCGTACTTGCGCAGATTCTCCGCCGTGTCGTCGGGATTGAAGACGACCGAGGTGTAGAAGAAGCAGAAGAAGATGATCAGCGCCGCATAGAGCACCATGAACGCCGGCTGGCCGTGCTGCAGGTGGCCGACCAGGCCGGGCAGCCACTGCGCCCAGGCCGGCAGCTCGGCGGTCGCCAGGAAGCCCATGGCGGTCGTCGGCAGCAGCAGCAGCGACGAGGCGAAGATCGGCGGGATGACGCCGGCGGTGTTGATCTTCAGCGGCAGGAACGAGGTGTCGCCGCCGAACATCCGGTTGCCCTGCTGGCGCTTCGGATACTGGACCAGCAGGCGGCGCTGCGCGCGTTCCATAAAGACGATGGCGAACACGACGGCGATGGCCAGGGCGATGATCGCGAACATCGCGAACGCCGAGAGCGAGCCGGTGCGGGTCATGGTGAACATCTGCCAGACCCCACGCGGCAGGACCGCGACGATACCGGCGAAGATGATCAGCGAGACGCCGTTGCCCACCCCGCGGGCGGTGATCTGCTCGCCCAGCCACATGAGGAAGAGCGTGCCGCCGGTCAGGGTGACGACCGTCGAGGCCAGGAAGAAGACGCCAGGATTCAGCACCAGGCCTGGGCTGTTCTGCAGCCCAGTGGCGATGGCGAACGACTGGAACAGCGCCAACACGACCGTCAGGTAGCGGGTATACTGGTTGAGGGTCTTGCGGCCCGCCTCCCCGCCTTCCTTACGCAGCTTCTCCCACGGCGGATAAACCGTGCCGAGCAACTGAACGATGATGGAGGCCGAGATGTACGGCATCACGTTCAGCGAGAAGATCGCCATCCGTTCGACGGCGCCCCCCGAGAACATGTTGAACATGCCCAGGATACCCTGCGCCTGGCCTTGGAACGCCTGAGCGAAGGCCCCCGGATCGATGCCCGGGATCGGGATGTAGGTGCCGAGTCGGTAAGCGATCAGCGCGCCCAGCGTGAACAGGATGCGCTTGTGCAGCTCCGTCGCCTTCTGGAAGGCGCCGAAGTTCATATTGGCTGCAAGTTGTTCGGCGGCCGAAGCCATTTAGAACCCCAGACTGAAGGACGCGTCGTACATAGGGCGTCCGTCCTGCGCTGTCATCCGGCGCCGCGTTAACTGAGCGCGGCGCCGAAGAACATGGCGTGGGTCCCCGCGGCGGGCGCGGGGATCGGCGGCAAGCTTACTCGGCGGCTTCCGCGACCGGAGCGGTCGTGGTGACCTTGCCGCCGGCCTTTTCCACCGCCGCCTTGGCCGAAGCCGAGGCCGAATGGACGGTGATGTCGATCTTGGACTTCAGTTCGCCCTTGCCCAGCAGGCGCACGCCGTCCTTCTCACGGCGCAGGACCCCGGCGGCCACCAGGGTCTTGCCGTCGATCGGTTGCTTGGCGTCGAGCTTGCCGGCGGCGATCGCCTGCTCCAGGCGCCACAGGTTCACTTCGGCGAATTCCAGGGCGAACGGGTTGTTGAAGCCGCGCTTCGGCATACGCATGTGCAGCGGCATTTGACCGCCTTCGAAGCCGGCGATCGAGACGCCGGTACGGGACTTCTGGCCCTTCACACCACGGCCGCCGGTCTTGCCCTTGCCCGAGCCCGGGCCGCGGCCGACGCGCATGCGGTTCTTGGTGGAGCCTTCGCGGGGGCTGAGTTCGTTGAGCTTGGTCATATGACGCCTCTCCTCAAGAGATCTGTCGCCCGGGCCAGGCCCGGACTCGGCTGAAAACAAATGCTGGCCGCTGAAACGGCCGAAGAGGCGACGCTTTTGGCGCCGCCTCCCCTAAAGGTCCAGTCGAAAGGCTGGTCTAGCCTTCGATGACTTCCACCATGTGATGGACCTTGGCGATCATCCCGCGCACGGACGGGCTGTCTTCAAGGACCGACACGCGGCCGATACGGTTCAGGCCCAGGCCGATCAGGGTCGCGCGCTGGTCCTTCTTACGGCGGATGGGGCTCGCCGTCTGACGAACGGTCACCTTAGCCATGGATTACTCTCCGTCAGCGGCGGCGACCGCAGCGCTGTCGGCCTTGCGGCCCAGCACGTCGGCGACCTTCTTGCCGCGCTTGGCGGCGACCTGGCGGGGCGAAGACTGAGCCTTCAGCGCCTCGAAGGTCGCGCGCACCATGTTGTAGGGGTTCGACGAACCGACCGACTTGCCGACGACGTCCTGGACGCCGAGGGTTTCAAGCACGGCGCGCATCGGACCGCCGGCGATGACGCCGGTGCCGGGAGGAGCCGAGCGGACCATGACCTTGCCAGCGCCCCAACGGCCATTCCCGTCGTGGTGCAGGGTGCGGCTCTCGCGGAGCGGCACGCGGATCATGGACTTCTTGGCCTCTTCGGTCGCCTTGCGGATGGCTTCCGGCACTTCACGCGCCTTGCCATGACCGTAGCCGACCCGGCCCTTCTGATCGCCAACCACCATCAGGGCCGCGAAGGAGAAGCGACGGCCGCCCTTAACGGTCGCCGCGACGCGGTTGATGTGAACCAGCTTTTCGACGATTTCGGAGTCGACGCGCTCTTCCTGCGGGGCGCCACGATCCCGACCGCGACGTTGACCGCCGCCTTCGCCACGTTGTTCGTTTCCACGAGCCATCAGCGTACCCTTAGAAGTTCAGGCCGGCTTCGCGCGCGGCGTCGGCCAGGGCTTTCACCCGGCCGTGGTAGATGTAACCGCCACGATCGAAGACGACGTCCTTGACGCCCTTTTCGATAGCGCGTTGCGCCACGAGCGCGCCCACACGGGCGGCGGCGTCCTTGTCGGAACCCTTTTGCTTGTCGCCCTCGAGGGTCGAGGCCGCAGCCAGGGTCACGCCGTTCTCATCATCGATGATCTGGGCGTAGATGTTCTTGGACGAGCGGAAGACCGACAGACGCGGACGGCCGTTCGCCACCGCCCGGAGGCGGATACGCGTGCGCTCGGCGCGACGCTTGGCGGTGTCACGGGGTTTGAGAGCCATGGCCTACTTCTTCTTGCCTTCCTTGCGGCGGACATTTTCGCCGGCATAGCGGACGCCCTTGCCCTTGTAGGGCTCCGGCGGACGGATGCGACGAATGCGGGCCGCGATCTCACCGACGGCTTGCTTGTCGATGCCCGAGATCTTGATTTCGGTCTGCTTCGGCGTGGCGAAGGTGATCCCGGCGGGCGGGGGCACGTCCACGTCGTGGCTGAAGCCGAGCTGCATCGAAAGGGCCTGGCCCTTCATCGCAGCACGGTAACCGACGCCGACCAGTTCGAGGGTTTGCTCGAAGCCCTGGGTCACGCCGACGACCATGTTGTTCACCAGCGTGCGCGACAGGCCCCACATGGCTTGCGCCCGGGTGGTTTCGACGCGCTTGGAGAGCACCAGCTCGGCGCCTTCCTGCTTGACCTCGATCTCTTCGGCCACAGTCCACGCGAGTTGGCCCTTGGGCCCCTTCACCGTGACCGTCTGACCATCGATGGTCACCGTCACGCCCGAAGGGACGGCGACCGCCTTCTTTCCGATCCGCGACATCTTAGTACACCTGCAGGAGCACTTCGCCGCCCACGTTCGCGTCGCGCGCGGCCGTGTCCGACATGACGCCCTTCGGCGTCGACAGGATCGAGATCCCAAGGCCGTTCTTGATCGGCTTCAGGTCCTTGATCGACGAATAGACGCGGCGGCCCGGCTTCGAAACGCGGCGGATCTCAGCGATCACGGGCGCGCCGTCGAAGTACTTCAGCTCGATCTCGAATTCCGGGAAAGCGCCCGGCTTCTGGACCAGCTGATAACCGCGGATGTAGCCTTCCTCGGCGAGCACATCGAGGACGCGCGCGCGCATCTTCGAGGCCGGCGTGGAAACCTTCGAACGGCCGCGGGTCGCGGCGTTCTTGATGCGGGCGATCATATCGCCGACGGGGTCGTTCACCATGGGCCCCTCCTACCAGCTCGACTTGACGAGGCCAGGGATCTGGCCGTTGGAACCCAGTTCGCGCAGGGCGATCCGGCTCATCTTAAGCTTGCGGTAATAGGCGCGCGGACGGCCCGTGACCTCGCAACGGTTGCGAATGCGGGTCTTGGACGAGTTGCGCGGCAGTTCGGCGAGCTTCAGGCGCGCTTCGAAGCGTTCTTCGAGCGGCAGGCTCTCGTCATTGGCGATCGCCTTCAGAGCGTCGCGCTTGCTGGCGTATTGCTTCACCAGCTTGCGGACCATCTCGTTGCGATTGACGGCGCTTTTCTTGGCCATGTCTTCTTTCCTTCCCGCCGCTTAAGCTTGAACGAACGGGAACTGGAATTCCCGAAGAAGCTGACGGGCCTCTTCGTCGGTCTTCGCAGTCGTGGCGACGATGATGTCCATGCCCCACATCTGATCGATCTGGTCGTAATTGATCTCGGGGAACACGATGTGCTCCTTCAGACCCATGGCGTAGTTGCCACGACCGTCGAACGACGTCGGCTTCAGGCCCCGGAAGTCCTTCACCCGCGGCAGAGCGATAGTGATCAGACGGTCCAGGAACTCGTACATGCGGTCCTTGCGAAGGGTCACCTTCGCGCCGACCACCATGCCTTCGCGCAGCTTGAAGCCGGCGATGGAATTGCGGGCCTTGGTCGGAACCGGCTTCTGACCAGCGATCTTGGTCAGGTCGGCGATGGCGGCTTGGACCTTCTTGGAGTCAGTGACGGCTTCGCCGATCCCCATGTTCAGGACGATCTTGTCCAGCTTCGGGATCTGCATCTCGTTCGTGTAGCCGTACTGCTCCTTCATCGCCGCGCGGATGCGCTGACGATATTCGGTCTTCAGCCGGGGCTCGTAAGCTTGCTCAGCCATTGATCACCTCACCGGTCGTCTTGGCGACGCGAACCTTCTTGTCGCCTTCGACCCGGAAGCCGACGCGGGTCGGCTTGCCGTTGGAGTCCACGACGGCCACGTTCGAGATGTGGATCGCCGCTTCCTTGTTCTTGATGCCGCCTTGCGGATCCATCTGCGTCGGGCGGGTGTGGCGCTGAACGATGTTCAGCCCCTCGACCACGACGCGGTCTTCCTTCGGCAGCACGCGCAGGACGGCGCCTTGACGGCCCTTGTCCTTGCCCGTGAGCACGACGACCCGGTCGCCCTTCTTGATCTTCGCGGCCATTACAGCACCTCAGGGGCGAGCGAGATGATCTTCATGTGGTTCTTGGCGCGCAGTTCGCGGGGAACCGGGCCAAAGATCCGCGTGCCGATCGGCTCGGATTGCTTGTTCACGATCACGGCGGCGTTCTTGTCGAAACGGATCACCGAACCGTCCTTGCGCTTGATCGCCGACGACGTACGCACGACGATCGCCTGCAGCACATCGCCCTTCTTCACGCGACCGCGCGGAATGGCTTCCTTCACCGAGACGACGATCTTGTCGCCGACCCCGGCGTAGCGGCGACCAGCGCCGCCGAGCACCTTGATGCACATCACACGACGGGCGCCGGAGTTGTCGGCGACCTCGAGGTTAGTCTGCATCTGAATCATGGGATCAGACTTTCTTTAGGAGGCTTGCTGGGTGTCCGCCTTCGGCAGCACTTCCCAGGTCTTCGTTTTCGACTTCGGCGCGCATTCGATGATGCGAGCCGTTTCGCCGGCCTTGTAGACGTTGGCCTCGTCATGGGCGTGGTACTTCTTCGACCGACGGACGGTCTTCTTCAGCACCGGATGCAGGAAGGTGCGTTCCACCTTCACCACGATCGTCTTGTCGCCCTTGTCCGAGACGACGACGCCTTCGAGAATTCGCTTCGGCATGTTCGTTGTCTCCTTAGGCCGCGGCCTGCTTCGAGCGCAGGACGGTCTTGATCCGCGCGATGTCCTTGCGGACTTCGTTCACGCGGTGGGTCTTCTCGACCTGGCCGGTCGCCGCCTGGAAGCGCAGGTTGAACTGCTCCTTCTTCAGGCTAAGCAGGGCCTCGCCGAGTTGGTCGGGGGTCATGGCCCGGATCTCGTCGATCTTCATCACGCGTGCTCCACGGCGGCGTCGATGCGGGTGACGATACGGGTCTTCACCGGAAGCTTGGCCGCGCCGAGGCGCAGGGCTTCGCGGGCGACATCGTCCGGCACGCCGTCGATTTCAAACATGATGCGGCCGGGGTGAACGCGGGCGGCCCAGTACTCGACCGCGCCCTTGCCCTTACCCATACGCACTTCGGCCGGCTTGTCGGTCACCGGCAGGTCCGGGAAGATCCGGATCCAGACGCGACCTTGGCGCTTCATCTGGCGAGTGATCGCCCGACGAGCCGCTTCGATCTGGCGCGCGGTGATGCGTTCCGGTTCGACGGACTTCAGACCGTAGGAACCGAAGTTCAGCGTGAAGCCGCCCTTCGCGTTGCCGTGGATCTTGCCCTTGAACTGCTTGCGGTACTTGGTCTTCTTCGGAGACAGCATGGCTCTATCTTAGGCTCCAGCTTGCTCGCGACGGTCGCGACGCGGACCGCGGTCACCGCGGTCGCCACGCTCACGTCCGCCGCCCTCGCCGGCCGGGCCGGACTCGGAGGCAAGGCGCTTGTCGAGGGCCATCGGGTCGTGGTCGAGGACCTCGCCCTTGAAGACCCAAACCTTCACGCCGATGATGCCGTAGGTGGTCGAGGCTTCGGTCACGCCGTAGTCGATGTCGGCCCGGAGGGTGTGACGCGGAACGCGGCCCTCGTGGTAGGACTCGGTACGGGCGATTTCGGCGCCGCCCAGACGACCGGCGACCTCGATACGCATGCCCTTGGCGCCCAGACGCATCGCGCTTTGCAGCGAACGCTTCATGGCGCGGCGGAAGGCCACGCGGCGCTCGAGCTGCTGGGCGATGTTCTCGGCCACCAGTTGAGCATCGGTTTCCGGCTTACGGACTTCGACGATGTTCAGGTGAACTTCACCCTCGGTGATCGCCGCAACGTCCTTGCGCAGCTTGTCGATGTCCGCGCCCTTCTTGCCGATGATCACGCCCGGGCGCGCGGCATAGATGGTGATGCGGCACTTCTTGTGCGGACGCTCGATGATGATCCGCGACACGCCGGCCTGGTACAGGCGCTTCTTGAGCTGCCGGCGGATCTTGATGTCCTCATGCAGGAGCTTGCCGTAGTCCGCCTTCTTGGCGAACCAGCGGGAGTCCCACGTGCGGTTGATGCCGAGGCGGAGCCCGACCGGATTGACTTTCTGACCCATCAGGCGGCCTCACCCAATTCGCGGACCACAATGGTGATCTCGCTGAACGGCTTTTCGATGCGCGAAGCACGGCCGCGAGCGCGGGCGGCGAAGCGCTTCATCACCAGGTTCTTGCCCACGAAGGCCTCGGCGACGACCAGATTGTCGATGTCGAGGTTGTGGTTGTTCTCGGCGTTCGAGATGGCCGAGTAGAGCGCCTTGCGCACATCGCGGGCGATGCGCTTGTGGCTGAACTCCAGCTCGTTGAGGGCGCGCTGCACCTTCAGGCCGCGGATCGACTGAGCCACAAGGTTCAGCTTTCGCGGGCTGGTGCGCAGGGTCGTCACCTTGGCCATCGCCTCGACGCCCGACAGGCGGCGTTCTTTAGCTTGCTTTGCCATGGTTACTTCCTCTTGGCCTTCTTGTCGGCCGCGTGACCGGGGAAGTACCGGGTCGGAGCAAACTCACCGAGCTTCATGCCGACCATGTCTTCGCTGATCAGCACGGGAACGTGCTTCTGGCCGTTGTACACACCAAAGGTCAGGCCGACGAACTGCGGCATGATCGTGGAGCGACGCGACCAGGTCTTGATCACTTCCTTGCGGCCGGACGACTGAGCGGTGTCGGCCTTCTTGAGGAGGTATCCGTCGACGAACGGACCTTTCCAAACGGAACGGGTCATGGCTTAGCGAGCCTTCCGAGCGTGGCGAGAACGGATGATGTACTTATCCGTCGTCTTGTTGGTACGGGTCTTCGAGCCCTTGGTCGGCTTGCCCCACGGGGTGACCGGGTGGCGACCGCCCGAGGTGCGGCCTTCACCGCCGCCGTGCGGGTGATCCACAGGGTTCATGACGACGCCGCGGACGTGCGGGCGGAAGCCCATGTGGCGCTTGCGGCCGGCCTTGCCGAGGACCTGGTTCATGTGGTCCTGGTTCGACACGGCGCCGACGGTCGCCATGCAGGTGTCCTGCACCATCCGCAGTTCGCCCGATCCGAGACGGATCTGAGCGTAGCCGGCGTCGCGGCCGACGAGCTGGGCGTAGGCGCCGGCCGAGCGGGCCAGCTGACCGCCCTTCAGCGGCTTCAGCTCGATGTTGTGAATGATCGTGCCGATCGGCATGCCACGGAGCGGCATGGCGTTGCCCGGCTTCACGTCGGCCTTTTCGGAGGCGATGACGACATCGCCGGCCTTCAGGCGTTGCGGGGCCAGGATGTAGGCCAGTTCGCCGTCCTCATACTTGATGAGGGCGATGAACGCCGTGCGGTTCGGGTCGTACTCGAGACGCTCGACCGTGGCCGGCACGTCGAACTTCCGACGCTTGAAGTCGACCTTGCGGTACAGACGCTTGGCGCCGCCGCCACGGAAGCGGACGGCGACGCGTCCGTTGCCGCCGCGACCGCCCGACTTGGTCAGACCTTCGACGAGCGACTTTTCCGGACGTCCTTTGTGGAGCTCGGACTTGTCGACCAGCACGAGGCCGCGACGGCCGGGCGAGGTCGGGTTGAATTGCTTCAGAGCCATCTGATCAGAGCCCCGTGGTGATGTCGATCGACTGGCCCTCGGCCAGGGTCACGACAGCTTTCTTGACGTCCGAGCGACGGCCCGGACGGCCGCGGAAGCGCTTGGTCTTGCCCTTGACCACCAGGGTGTTGACCTTGGTGACATTGACCTTGAACAGCGCCTCGACGGCGGCGGCGATTTCGTCCTTGGTCGCATCCTTGGCGACGCGGAAGACGACCTTGTTCTGCTCCGAGAGCAGCGTGGCCTTTTCCGTGATCACCGGCGACAGGATCGCATCGTAGTGGCGGGCGACGGGGTCGGCCATTACGCGGCTTCCTTCTCAGCAAAGCGAGCGTTGATCGCTTCGACCGCGTCCTTGGTGAGGACCAGGGTCTGGCGACGCAGCACGTCATAGACGTTCAGGCCGGCGTTCGGCAGCACGTCGATGTTCGGGATGTTGCGAGCGGCCAGGGCGAACTTCTCGTCGACCTCGGCGCCGGCGATCACCAGCGCGTTCTTCAGGCCGATCTTCTCGAAGTTGGCGCGCAGCGCCGAGGTCTTCGCCTCGGCCAGAGCGACCGTGTCGACCACCACCAGGGCGCCCGACTTGGCCTTCGAGGACAGCGCGTGGCGCAGGGCCAGGGCGCGGAACTTCTTGGTCAGGTCGAAAGCGTGGCTGCGGAGGACCGGGCCGTGCGCCTTGGCGCCGCCGACGAACTGGGCCGCACGGCGCGAACCGTGACGGGCGCCGCCGGTGCCCTTCTGCTTGTACATCTTCTTGCCCGTACGAGAGACCTCGTTGCGGACCTGGATCTTGTGGGTGCCGGCGCGGCGCTTGGCGAGTTGCCAGGTGACCATGCGCTGGAGGATGTCCCCGCGGATCTCATCGATGCCGAACACGGCGTCGGACAGTTCAACCGAACCGCCCTTCCCGCCGTCGAGTTTGATGACGTCGAGTTTCATTACTGTTCTTCGCCCCCAGCTTCAGGCGCCTCAGCCGGAGCCTCTTCCACCGCAGGAGCCGCAGCGTCTTGGCCAGCCTTGCGGAAGCCGCCCGGGACGGGAGCTTCAGCCGGACGAGCGGCCTTAACCGCGTCACGGATCTTCACGTAGGAGCCTTCGGTGCCGGGCACCGCGCCCTTCACGAGGATCAGGCCGCGCTCGGCGTCGACCTTCCAGATCGTGACGTTGAGGGTGGTGACGGTTTCCTGGCCGAGATGGCCGGCCATCTTCTTGTTCTTGAAGGTCTTGCCCGGATCCTGGCGGTTACCGGTCGAACCGTGAGCACGGTGCGAAACCGAAACGCCGTGGGTCGCGCGCATACCGCCGAAGTTCCAGCGCTTCATGGCGCCGGCGAAACCCTTACCGACCGTGGCGCCGGTCACGTCGACCTTCTGGCCGGCGACGAAGTGGTCCGCGGTGAACTCCGCGCCGACTTCGATGAGGTTTTCTTCGGTGACGCGGAATTCCGCGACTTCGCGCTTCGGCTCAACTTGAGCCTTGGCGAAGTGGCCGCGCAGGGCCTTCGAAGTGTTCTTGGCCTTCTTGGCGCCAGCACCGAGCTGGAGCGCCACATAGCCGTCCTTTTCCTGGGTGCGCTGACCCGTGACCTGGCAGCCGTCGAGGCTGAGCACGGTCACCGGGACATGAGCGCCGGCTTCGTCGAAGAAGCGCGCCATACCCAGTTTCTTGGCGATCACGCCGGTACGCATCGACCGATCCCCTCTTACAGCTTGATCTCGACGTCGACACCAGCCGACAGGTCGAGCTTCATCAGCGCGTCCACGGTCTGCGGGGTCGGATCGACGATGTCGAGCACGCGCTTATGCGTGCGGATTTCGAACTGCTCGCGCGACTTCTTGTCGATGTGCGGCGAACGGTTGACGGTGAATTTTTCGATTTGCGTCGGCAGGGGGATGGGCCCCCGGACGGTCGCGCCGGTGCGCTTAGCCGTATTGACGATCTCGCGTGTGGAATGGTCCAGCACGCGGTGATCGAAGGCTTTGAGCCGGATGCGGATGTTCTGACGATCCATATCGCTCTTTAGTTTCCCCTACAGACGGCGGTCCGTCCGCGTGACTTTGACCATTTCAAAGACCAACCCGAACGCCTCAAGAGACGCTCGTACGCGTAAGTCCGCAAAAACGACATGAGCCCGCGCGAAGGCTTCGCGAGGGCCCTGCCCTGAACGACCGATTTCCACCGGTTTCAGGGCCGTTCCGCGAACCGCGTCTGTGCTCCAAATCACTTCGAAGCACACAGCCGGTCCAACAGGAGGCGCGTCTATACGTGTGCGACTCGGACTCGTCAAGGCCTCGGCGCGACCGCCAGCCCCTCGGCCTCAGCCGACGATGACGTCGCCCGAGCCGATCACGGCCTTGGAGACCTCGCCCTTGACGGCCTTGACCCGGACATCGCCCGAGCCGGCGATCCGGGCCTTCAGCGACTGGACGGCCCCGTCGAACACGACGTCGCCGGAACCGGCGACGGAAGCGGTCATGGCGCCCCCCTGCCCGCTCGCGATCTTCACGTCGCCGGTGCCGGCGATCTTCACGTCGACCTTTCCGCCGTGGACGCCCGCAGCCCACACATCGCCGGAGCCGGCGATGTTCGCGTCCAGCGGACCTGTGATGGTCTGGATGGTGACGTCTCCGGAGCCCGCGACGCGCAGGGTGGCGCCGGCGGAGGTTCCGACCCGGGTGTCGCCCGAACCAGCCATATTGAGGCGCAGCGCTCCCCGGACATTACCGACCGTCCAGTCGCCGCATCCGGCATTGGAGAGCTTCACGCTGTCGGACCTGCCGATCACGCCGAACACCGCGCCGCCCGCCTCGACCTCGACGTCCTTGGGTGTCCGGACCACGACTTGCGGCATATTGGCGTAGGCCACGCGGCCGACGCCGGAGACCTGGACGGAGGCTTGGCCTTCCTCGGAGTCGCCTGAACAACTGCGGATCTTCCTGTCGAGACGACCGTCGACGATCACCTTCCCGCCCGCCTCGCGCACCTGGAGCGGCAACTGCGGGTTGGATGAGAGGAACTCGACCTTCACGTCGCTGCGGGCTTCGGGGATCACCGTCACCCGCGCGACCGCATCCTTGATCTCCACCCGCGGCGACTGCGCATACGCGCCGCTGGCGATGAAGGCCATGCCGAGCCCCGCAAGCATCATTTGAAGACGCATGTGCCTTTGCTCCCTCCTGAACAACATTCTGGGAATGACGGTATGGCCCGCGCGGATTCCGGTCAGCTTAATTCGAGGTCATGACCTGCAGGTCATCCGGCTCTACAGCCTCTCAGAACGCAAAAAGGCCGCCGGAGGGTGTTTCCGGCGGCCTGATTGTCTTGGGTGTGGTTTGGATCGTTATTCGACGATCTTGGCCACGACGCCGGCGCCGACTGTGCGGCCGCCTTCGCGGATGGCGAAGCGCAGGCCCTGGTCCATGGCGATCGGGGTGATCAGCTCGACGTCCAGCTCGGCGTTGTCGCCCGGCATGATC
>LNAP01003730.1_pt1 | contig 21447 bp, 21 predicted proteins | sample 602601 | NCBI WGS metagenome assembly LNAP01 (sample SAMN02440304, study PRJNA202911) | soil metagenome | biome: Subtropical and temperate rainforests or woodlands; isolation source: soil samples (1 kg each in a 20% v/v slurry with milli Q water) were... ...
CCGCGTCGGTATCGCCGGCATGCTGGCCACCATGAAAGAGGTTGAAAACTTTGGCCTGACCTATGACGTGGTGGACGACCTCACCGGCAAGAAGCTGGGCCGTGCATCCAGCGGCACCTTCCGCACCGCCGACGTGGTGGGCCTCGATACCATGGCCCACGTCATCAAGACGCTGCAGGACAACCTGAGCATCGAGATCGATCCTTTCTATGAAAGCTTTGGCACGCCCGCCGTGCTGAAAAAGCTGCTGGAGCTGGGCAACCTGGGCCAGAAGGCCAAGGCCGGTTTCTACAAGAAGGTTGGCCGCGACGTGATGCGCTTTGATCTGGAAAGCGAAGAGTACGTGCCCGGCGGCCAGAAGGCCGACGAGGTGTATGGCCGCATGCTCAAGAAGCCCGCCGCCGAGCGCCTGCGCCTGCTGCGCAATGCCGAGGGCGCGCCCGGCCAGTTTTTGTGGGCCATTTTGCGCAACAGCTTTCACTACGCCGCCGTGCACCTGGCATCCATAGCCGACAACGCCCGCGATGTGGACCAGGCCATGCGCTGGGGCTTTGGCATGCAGCAGGGCCCGTTCGAGCTGTGGCAGGAAGCGGGCTGGCTGGATGTGGCCAAGATGATCCAGGAAGACATCGACGCTGGCAAAGCGCTGTGCAAGGCACCGCTGCCCGAGTGGGTCTTCAAGGGCCCGGTGGCCGAGGCCGGCGGCGTGCACACCGCGCAAGGTTCGTGGAGCGCATCTGCTAACAAATTCATAGCGCGTCGCGCTTTGCCCGTCTACGCAAAGCAGCATTTTCCTGAAAAGTTGTTGGGCGAATCGCTGCCCGACTTCAAGACCGCCGGCAAGACGCTGCACGAAGACGACGCCGTCCGCCTGTGGACGCTGGATGGCGAGGTGTTGATCGCCAGCATCAAGACCAAGATGCATGCCATCAGCCCCGACGTGTGCGAGGGCCTGAACCTGGCCGTGGAGTTGGCCGAGAAGGATTACCAGGGTGTGGTGATCTGGTCGGGCGACGAGCCGTTCAGCGTGGGCGCCGACCTGCAGGCCATGCTGCCCGCCTTCATGGTTGCGGGCGTCAGCGCGGTTGAGGGCGCGGAGCACGAAATGCAGCAGACCATGCTGCGCCTGCGTTACGCCAATGTGCCAGTGGTCTCTGCCATCCGGGGCATGGCGCTGGGCGGCGGCTGCGAGCTGGCCGTGCACTCGACCCGCCGCGTGGTGCACATGGAAAGCTACATCGGCCTGGTCGAAGTGGGCGTGGGCCGCCGGTGGCCTGACCTACATCGCTCGCCGTGCGGCCGAGAACATGGCGGCTTCCACCGGCAAGGACATCCTGCCCTTCCTGACCGAAGGTTTCACCGCCGCCGCCATGGCCAAGGTGGGCACCAGCGCGATCGAGTCGCGCAAGCTGGGCTTCTTGCTGGACAGCGACGTCATCGTGCCGCACAAGGACGAGCTGCTGTTCGTGGCCATCAACGAGGCCAAGGCCCTGGCCGCCAGTGGCTGGCGGGCGCCGCACAAGCGCCTGTTCCCGGTGGCTGGCCGCAGCGGCATCGCCACCATCAAGGTGCAGCTGGTGAACATGCGCGACGGCGGCTTCATCAGCCCGCATGATTTTCATATCGCCAGCCTGATCGCCGAAGTGGTCTGCGGCGGCGACGTGGACGCTGGCACGCTGGTGAGCGAGGAGTATGTGATGGCGCTGGAGCGCAAGGCGTTCTGCGCGCTCATCGAAAACCCCAAGACGCAAGAGCGCATCCTGGGCATGTTGTCCACCGGCAAGCCAGTTAGAAACTGATGAAGCACCCCCTGAGTCGCTGCGCGCCTTCCCCCTCTCCTGCGGGAGGGGGACGCACCCGGTGGCCTGGCAAAGCCAGTTCCACGGGTGCACCGGCCTGGGCCGCGCCAGTTATCGGCGATGTGGGCAATGTGCAAAGTGATGGGCGTCGGACATGAGCGACGCACGCGCCCCCAACAAACTGCAGCGCTCGCTGATGCGTCTGGACGAGGCCCCCGCCTTTATGCGTGGCTTCGTGCAGAACATCATCTTGCGCCGGGCCGTGCCCTTCACCGGCACGGCCGGGGTGAAGTTTGTGTCGCTCACGCCCGAGCGCGTCGAGGTGCACCTGGCCAACGAACACCGCGTGCGCAACCACATCGGTGGCGTGCACGCCTCGGCCATGAACCTGCTGGCCGAAACGGCCACTGGCATGGTCGTGGGCATGAACGTGCGCGACGACTGCACCCCGCTGGCCAAGACGCTGAGCATGGCGTTCAAGAAGCGCGCCACGGGCGGCCTCCAAGCCGTGGCCACGCTTACGGCCGCGCAGCGCGCCGCCATGCGGGCCAGCGACAAGGGCGAGGTGCAGGTGCAAGTCACCGTGACCGACGAAGCCGGCGTGGAGCCGGTTGAATGTGTATTTACGTGGGCCTGGATTCCTTCCAGCCGCCCCGCCAAGAATTGAAGGAGTTTCACCATGGCTCAAAAACAAGTCCAGGACGCCTACATCGTCGCCGCCACGCGCACGCCCATCGGGCGCTCGGGCCGCGGCTATTTCAAGAACACCCGCCCCGATGACCTGCTGGTCGCCGCGATCAAGAGCGCGATGCTGCAGGTCCCCACGCTGGACCCCAAGGCGATTGAAGACGCCATCATTGGCTGCTCGTTCCCCGAAGGTGAGCAGGGCATGAACATGGCCCGCATCGCCGTGGGCCTGGCGTTCGACCACCCCGTGGGCGGCGTCACTGTGAACCGCTTTTGCGCATCGGGCATCACCGCGCTGCAGATGGCCGCCGACCGCATCCGCGTGGGCGAGGCCGACGTGCTGATCGCCGGCGGCGCCGAGTCCATGAGCCTGGTGCCCATGGGCGGCAACAAGCCCTCGTTCAACGCCGAGATTTTTGCCAAGGACGAAAACGTGGGCATCGCCTACGGCATGGGCCTCACGGCCGAAAAGGTCGCCCAGCAGTGGAAGATCAGCCGCGAAGCACAAGACGCCTTCGCCCTCGAATCCCACCTGCGCGCCATCAAGGCGCAAAAGGCCGGTGAGTTCACCGACGAAATCACCCCCTTCGAGATCGTGGAGCGTTCGCCCAACCTCGCCACCGGCGAAGTGGTGGAAAAGCGCCGCACCGTGAGCCTGGACGAAGGCCCGCGCCCCGACACGTCCCTCGAAGGCCTGGCCAAGCTCAAGCCCGTGTTTGCGGCGCGTGGCAGTGTCACGGCGGGGAACAGCTCGCAGACCAGCGATGGCGCGGGCGCCCTCATCGTGGCCAGCGAAAAGGCGGTGAAGCAGTTTGGCCTGACGCCCCTGGCGCGCTTTGTGAGCTACGCGGCGCGTGGCGTGCCGCCCGAGATCATGGGCATCGGTCCCATCGAGGCGATTCCTGCGGCCTTGCGGTATGCGGGGCTCAAGAGCGACGACATTGGCTGGTACGAGCTGAACGAGGCGTTTGCGGCCCAGTCGCTGGCGGTGATCAATACGCTGGGGTTGAACCCGGCGAACGTGAACCCGATGGGCGGCGCCATCGCGTTGGGGCATCCGCTGGGGGCAACCGGTGCGATCCGCGCGGCCACCGTGGTGCATGCGCTGCGTCGGCACAAGCTGAGGTACGGGATGGTCACGATGTGTGTAGGCACCGGCCAAGGCGCCGCCGGCATCATCGAGGCGTTGTAACTGGCTACTGCGCGGCTTTCATGCGTCGTTGGGCGGTGCTCGCAATCCTCACGTACCGCAAGTACGTTCCGGTTGCTGCGCTCCGTCCGCCTAGCCTGAAAGTCGCTCGCCACGCCCTTGAGGGCGGGGTTTGGATACACAAGGGCAGGGCTATCACACCTACCCGTTCGGCCTGTCGAAGCCAGGGCACTACCCAGCGATTCGTTTTCTTTTCAAGCCGGTGCAGATCGGTTTCGAAACAAGGGGACAGACATGAACAAGCAAACCGTGCAGGTGAATGGGGCCGTGTCTTTGGCACTGCGTGTCTATGAACCCCAAGGCACTGCGCGTGCCAGCGACGTGATCGGCGGCGTGGTGGGTGTGCGGCAGTCACCGGTACGACCGCATAGCCATTCATTTGGCGGCACACTTGCAGCATGACTTCTTCCCAACTCCATCCCCTGGACGAAGCGCTGAAGTTGGCGCCGTCCTCTACCCCAGGCCTGTACCAGGGCCAGACCCACGCGGGTTACTGGAACATGGTGGGGCCTTTTGGCGGCATCACCGCAGCCACGCTGCTTCAGGCCGTGATGCAGCACTCAGCGCGGCTGGGCGACCCGCTGTCGCTCACCGTCAATTACGCAGGCGCCCTGATGGCGGGGCCATTCACCGTGCAGGCCACGCCGGTGCGCACCAACCGCTCTACCCAGCACTGGACACTGTCGATCCTGCAGGCCGACGCCGAGGGCGCCCAGGTGGTCACCACCACCGCCACGGCGGTGACGGCTGTGCGCCGCGAGACCTGGAGCGCGGGCGACGTGCCCATGCCCGGCGTGCCGCAGCCGGCAGACTTACCCGCCATTCCGCCGGGCTTTGGTTCGGAGTGGCTCAGCCGCTATGAGATGCGGCCCGTGACCGGCACACTGCCGCGCGCCTGGGACGGCAGCGGCGACCACAGCCTGACCCAGCTGTGGATGCGCGATGCGCCTCCGCGCCCGCTCGATTTTTGTGCGCTGGCGGCGCTGGCCGACGTGTTCTTCCCCCGCGTCTGGTTGCGCCGTGCGCACCGCGTGCCGGCGGGCACCGTGTCCATCACGGTGTACTTTCATGCCAGCGCGGCCCAGTTGCAGGAGACGGGCATGGGCTACCTGCTCGGCCAGGCACGCGGGCAGGAGTTTCGCAACGGCTTTTTTGACCAGACCGTGCAGCTGTGGAACGAGGCGGGCACCATGCTGGCCACCAGCCACCAGATCGTTTACTACAAGGAATAAGCAGCGGGCACTGTGTCGCCCCCATTTCCCCTTCACAACCCCCAGACCCACCATGACCGAAGCCACCCAAGACATCCTCGTGCACACCGAAGCGGGCGTGACCACCATCACCTTCAACCGCGTGGACAAGAAAAACTCCATCACCACCACCATGTATGCCGCCATGGCCGATGCGCTGGTTGCTGCCGAGGCGGACGCCAGCGTGCGCGCGGTGGTGTTCCAGGGCGACGTGGCGGTATTCAGCGCCGGCAATGACATTGGTGATTTTCTGCAGCAGCCGCCCGCCACCCAGGATTCGCCCGTGTTCCGCTTCCTGCGCGGCCTGGCCGCTTTTCCCAAGCCCGTGATTGCAGCGGTCTGCGGCCCGGCGGTGGGCATCGGTACCACCTTGCTGTTCCACTGCGATCTGGTCTATGCGGGCGACAACGCCGCGTTCTCCATGCCGTTCGTCAACCTGGGCCTGTGCCCCGAGGCCGCATCGAGCCTGCTGGTGCCGCAGATGCTGGGCTACCACCGCGCCGCCGAAGCGCTGCTGCTGGGCGAACCCTTCATGGCCGAGGCGGCGCTCGAAGTGGGCCTGGTCAACCGCGTGGTGCCCCCCACGGAATGCAATGGCGTGGCGCAGGCACAGGCGCGCAAGCTGGCCGCCAAGCCGCTGTCGGCGCTGATCGAGACCAAGCGCCTCATGAAAAAAGGCCAGGCCCCCCAGGTGCTGGCCGTGATGGCCGAAGAAGGCGCCAGCTTTGGCCGCATGCTGCGCGAGCCCGCAGCGCGCGAAGCCTTTGGCGCTTTCATGGAAAAACGCAAGCCAGACTTCAGCAAGTGCTGAGGTCTGGTGTCGCCACAGGCGACCGGGATGCATGGCAGCCCGAGTGTTTTCGTTAAAAACGCAAGCCAGACTTCAGCAAGTGCTGAGGTCTGGTGTCGCCACAGGCGACCGGGATGCGTGGCAGCCCGAGTGTTTTCGTTAAAAACGCAAGCCAGACTTCAGCCATTGCTGAAACCAGTGCTGCGCCCGCCGCCCCAGGGACACCGATGACAGAAACCATAGCAACACCCGTCGGGTTCGAGCCCGAGTTCATTGCTGGCGTGAAAACCATTTTTGAGGAAAAGATTGTCTTCAACCAGGTGCTGGGCCTCCAGGTGGTCAGTCTCGCGCCCGAGTGTGTGGTGGCCCGCATCGACATGAAACCCGAGCTGGTCGGGCACTTCGCCTACAACCGCATCCACGGCGGCGTGATCAGCGCGGGCCTCGATGCCATGGGGGGGCTGGCCGTGATGGCCGCCATTGGCGCCAAGCACATGGACGAAACGCCCGAACAGCGCCTGCACCGCTTTGCCCGGCTGGGCACCATTGATCTGCGCGTGGACTATCTGCGGCCGGGCATCGGCAGCCATTTCGAGTTGCGCGCCGAGGTGCTGCGCCTTGGCTCGCGCGTGGCCACCACGCGCATGGAATTTTTGGGGCCCGATGGCGTGCTCATGTCCGCGGCCGCCGCCGCCTATATCGTGTCCTGAACGCGCCCGATCTGGTGTGTCCATGCAAGTGATGCAAGTGCATGCAACCAGCGAACGATTTGGTTACCGATCTTGCGCAAGACGCCAAGGTGCAATGTCCCTGCACTCCTACGATGCCTTCTTTTCAAGGAGATCCGATGGCTGTGCAGAACCCCTTTTTTGGCAAGCGCGAAACTGAAACCTTCCAGCCCCGCCACAACACGGTCACCCCCAGCACCGTGAACAGCGTGGCACCCAGTGCCAGCGCAGCGGTTGCAGCCGCTGCCGCCAAGGCGCCGGCAGAAAGCAGTGGCAGCAAGCTCACCGTGGGCCCCAACATCAAGCTCAAGGGGGTAGAGATCACCGATTGCGACACCCTGGTGGTGGAAGGCACGGTGGAAGCCACCATGGATTCGCGGGTCATCCAGATTGCCGAGCAGGGCGCGTTCCGTGGCTCGGCCGACATCGACATCGCCGAAATCCGCGGCGAGTTCAATGGCACGCTCACCGTGCGCGACAAGCTCGTCGTCTTTGCCACCGGCAAGGTCAGCGGAAAAATCCGCTATGGCAAGCTGGTGGTGGAAGAGGGCGGCCAGCTGTCGGGCGAAATCGAGGTGGGCGTGGGCACCGCCACCAGTGCCCGCCCCGCGGCCGGAGCGCGGCCCATGGAAGCGCCGGTGTCGGCCGTGGCGCTGGCCTGAAGCGCAGCTGAAACGGGATCTCGTCTGCCTGGCCATGGCCCGCAGGCACAGGAGGGGCATGGCCATTGCGCCGGTGGCCTGATCGCCGTGCTCAGGCAGGCACCGGCACCGGGCGCGGCCGGCCTTCGGCGTCGATGGCCACATAGGTCAGGCGCGCTTCGGTCACCTTCAGGTATCGGCCCTGGTCCGAGAAGCGTTCGGCATACACCTCCACCTCCACCGTGATGGAGGTGCGGCCAATGCGCGTGACGGCGGCGAAGAAGGACAGGATGTCGCCCACCCGCACCGGTTGCTTGAAGATGAACTCGTTCACCGCCACGGTCGCCATGCGGCCCTGGATATAGCGCGCGGGCAGCACCGAACCGGCCAGATCGACCTGCGCCATCACCCAGCCGCCGAAGATATCGCCGTTGGCGTTGCTGTCGGCGGGCATGGGAATGACCTTCAGTACCAGTTCATGGCTGGAGGGCAAGGCGGGTGCGGGGAGGTGGGGCACATCAGGCATGGGCACAATCGGGGTGAAAACAAGCAACCCCCGGAATTGTCCCCTATGCGCCACCACGGCGATTCTTCTCCCCCTCCTTCTCCGAACGACCCCGCGCACAAACGCTCTGACTGGGCCACGCTCTCACGCCTTCTGCCGTATCTGTGGCAGTACAAGGGGCGTGTCGTTCTGGCCATCGTGTTCATGGTGGGCGCCAAGGTTGCCAACGTGGGCGTGCCGGTGCTGCTCAAGAACCTGGTCGATGCCATGGCGCTCAGGCCCGGCGATCCGGCCGCCGTGCTGGTGGTGCCGGCCGGGCTGCTGCTGGCCTACGGGCTGCTGCGCCTGTCCACCTCGCTGTTCACCGAGTTGCGCGAACTGGTGTTTGCCAAGGCCACGCAGGGCGCGGCGCGCTCGATTGCCTTGCAGACCTTCGAGCACCTGCACGCGCTGAGCCTGCGCTTTCACCTGGAGCGCCAGACCGGCGGCATGACACGCGACATCGAACGCGGCGTGCGCGGCATCGAGTCGCTGATCTCGTTCACGCTGTTCAACATCGGCGCCACGCTGATCGAGGTGGCCATGGTGCTCACGGTGCTGGCCGTCAAGTTCGACGCCTGGTTTGCCTGGATCACGCTGGCCGCGCTGGCCTGCTACATCGCCTTCACGGTGCTGCTGACCGAGTGGCGCACCCAGTTCCGCCGCCAGGCCAACGAGTTCGATTCGGCCGCGCACAGCAAGGCGGTGGATTCGCTGCTCAACTACGAAACCGTCAAATACTTCAACAACGAAAGTTTCGAGGCCCGCCGCTACGACGAAAGCCTGCAGCGCCTGCGCGCCGCGCGCCTGAAGGCGCAAAGCTCGCTCTCGCTGCTCAACACCGGCCAGCAGCTCATCATCGCCACCGGCCTGGTGGCCATGCTCTGGCGCGCTACGCAGGGCGTGGTCGATGGCCGCATGACGCTGGGCGACCTGGTCATGGTCAACGCCTTCATGATCCAGCTCTACATCCCGCTGAACTTCCTGGGCGTGATCTACCGCGAGATCAAGCAGAGCCTGACCGACCTGGACAAGATGTTCACCCTCATGGACCGTGAGCGCGAGGTGGCCGACGCCCCCGGCGCGCAGCCGCTCGTGGGGCTGGCGCAGCCCACGGTGCGCTTTGAGAACGTGCAGTTTGCCTACGACCCGGCCCGGCCCATCCTCAAGGGCATCAGCTTCGAGATTCCGGCGGGCAAGACGGTGGCAGTGGTCGGCCCTTCGGGCTCGGGCAAGTCCACGCTGGCGCGGCTGCTGTTTCGCTTCTACGACATCCAGCAGGGCCGCATCACCATGGCCGGGCAGGAAATCCGCGACGTGACGCAGGCCAGTCTGCGCCAGGCCATCGGCATCGTGCCGCAGGACACCGTGCTGTTCAACGACACCGTGGCCTACAACATCGGCTACGGCCGCCCCGGCGCCAGCCAGGCCGAGATCGAGGAAGCCGCCCGCGCGGCACGCATCCACGACTTCATCACCGCCACGCCCAAGGGCTACGCCACCCAAGTGGGCGAGCGCGGCCTGAAGCTGTCGGGCGGTGAGAAACAGCGCGTGGCCATTGCGCGCACGCTGCTCAAGAACCCGCCGGTGCTGATCTTCGATGAAGCCACCAGTGCGCTGGATTCGGCCAACGAGCGCGCCATCCAGGCCGAACTGCAAAGCGCCGCGCGCAACCGCACCACGCTGCTCATCGCCCACCGTCTCTCTACCGTGGTCGATGCGCACCAGATTCTGGTGATGGACGCCGGCCAGATCGTCGAGCGCGGCACGCACGGCGAGCTGCTGGCACTGGACGGGCGCTATGCCAGCATGTGGGCGCTGCAGCAAAGCGGGATGGAGTGATGGGGATGGTTGGTGCAAACCCGAATGATTGATGTGAATTAAGCACCAATCCATTGTGATCCGACCGTCTTCCTGACGGGACGCTCTACTGAAACAATCGAGCCGATTCGCGATCGATGCTCTCCTTGCACCAAAAAGCACGGAAGCGTGATTGCCCACGAAGCCCGTTGTTCCCGGAGGAGCCCAGACCGTGTCGGATTTACGTTTTTCTGCGCTGATGCAGACCCGCCTGGCGGCCGACCCGCAGGCTCCGGCCTTTGTGCACGGCGAGGGCGTCACCACGGTGGCGGCGCTGGCGCAGCAGGTGCAGTGCATGACGGCCTGGTTGCGTGCCGCGGGTATCGGGCCCGGGGACCGGGTGGCCGTCTGGCTGGTGAACCGGGTTGAATGGCTGGCGCTGCTGATGGCGGCCGCACGCATCGGCGCCACGGTGGCGGCGGTCAACACCCGTTACCGCCGGGAAGAGGTGGCCCACATCCTGCGCACCAGTGGCGCCCGTCTGCTGGTGACGCAGCGGCCCCACCAGCGGCTGGACTTTCTGGCCATCCTGGCAGACCTGGACCCCGCGCAAGTGCCCGATTTGCAGCAGGTGGCCGTGTTGGGCAGCGGCAGCGCCGCGCCTGCTGGCGTGGCCGACCTTGTCGTCGGCCTGGCCTGGCCGCTGGTTCCATTGGACTGGCAGCAATGTGCGCCCGATACCGGGCCGGACGACTCGGACCCCGACGCCACGGTGGTGCTGTTCTCCACCTCGGGCACGACCAAGGCGCCCAAGCTGGTGATGCACCCGCAGCGCACCCTGGTGGACCATGCCTTGCGCTGCGTGGCTGCCTACCGCCTGCATGCGCCCGGCGCCTGCCTGCTGACCCTGCTGCCGCTGTGCGGCGCTTTTGGCTTGAACAGCACCCTGGCCGCGTTCGCCGCGGGCGCGCCGGTGGTCTTGCCGGCATTGTTTGAAGCCGGCGAGGCCGCAGCCTTGCTGGCAGGCCATGCGGTGACGCATTGCTTTGGCAGCGACGAGATGGTGCGCCGCCTGGCGGAAAGCTCGGAGGCGGCGCAGCCTTTTCCATCGCTGCGCTTCTTTGGCTTTGGCGCCTTCACGTCGAATTTCACCGAAATCGCCCAGGCCTGTTGTGCGCGGGGTATCCCGCTGCATGGCCTGTATGGTTCCAGCGAGGTGCTGGCCGTCTTCTCGGCCCAGGCCAGCGACGCGCCGCTGATGCAGCGCCTGGAGGGTGGTGGCGTACCGGTGGCAGGGGCGCTGGCACGCATCCGTATCCGCGACGAAGCCACGGGCCAGTTGCTGGCGCAGGGGCAGTCGGGGCAGATCGAGATTCAGGCGCCCAGCCTGTTCCAGGGCTACTTCGGCAATCCGGCGGCCACGGAAGAAGCCATGTGCGAGGGTTATTTCAAGACCGGCGACCTGGGCCATCTGCGGCCCGATGGCAGCCTGGTGTTCGAGACCCGCCTGGGCGATGCCGTGCGTCTGGGCGGCAACCTGGTCAACCCGGCGGAAATCGAAGAGCTGCTGCAGCGTGACCCGTCGGTGCGTGAGGCCCAGGTGGTGGCGGTGCCTATCCAGGGCCAGGATCGGCCTGTGGCCTTCATCGTGCCCGAGGCGGGGGCGGCGCCCGACACGGCGGCCTTGCTGGCCCCGCTGCGCCAGTCGATTGCCGGCTACAAGGTGCCGCAGCGGGTGTGGATGCTGGCGGCCTTTCCGCTGACCCAGGGCGCCAACGGCAACAAGATTTCCCGTGCGCAGTTGCGCCAGATGGCGCAGGAACGCCTGGCCGCCGAAGTCACCCCGTCTCAGGAACCCGCATGAACCCCCGTTACTTTGAAGACTTCACCGTGGGCGAGCATTTCACCAGCTCGGGCCGCACCGTCACCGAAGCCGACCTGACCCTGTTCAACATGATCTCGGGCGACTGGAACCCCATCCACGCCGACGCCGAGTTTGCCGCTGGCACCCGCTTCGGCCAGCGCATCGTCCACGGCGCCTTTGGCGTGGCCTTGCTGACGGGCTTCATGCACCAGATGGGAATTTTCGAGGGCACGGCGGTGGCCATGCTGTCGCTCAAGGAATGGAGCTTCAAGGCCCCCATCCTGATAGGCCAGACCCTGCGCCTGCAGCTCACCGTGACCGAGCTGGACCCCGGCAGCAGCGCCCGCGTGGGCCGCCTGGGCCGGCATTTGCAGCTGCGTGACCAGCACGGCCAGGTCGTGCAGGAAGGCAGCAGCGATCTGCTCATCCTCAAGCGACCGCCCACAAGTCACGCCTGATCCCGTCTGATTTCCCAGCCTTGCCCGCTTCCCTTTCCCATCCTCAGGAGACAACATGAAAAAACGCCTTTCCACCCTTGCCGCAGTGACCCTGGCCCTGTGCTCCGCCACGGCGGTGACCCAGGCCCACGCCCAGGCCTATCCCAGCAAGCCTGTGACCATCGTGGTGCCGTATTCCGCGGGTGGGCCGGTGGACAACTTCATCCGGGCCCTGAGTCAGCAGCTGTCCGACAGCTGGAAGCAGCCGGTGGTGGTGCTCAACAAGCCGGGCGCCAATGAAATCATTGGCGCCGACCAGGTCGCCAAGAGCGCGCCCGACGGCTACACCCTGTTCGCTGGCACCGAGGCCTCGCTCACCATGAGCCCGCACCTCTACAAGAAGCTGCCCTACAACGTGGAGACCGACCTGGTACCCATCAGCCAGCTGATCAGCCTGCCGCTGATGCTTTTCACCCACAAGAACACCCCGGCCAACACGGTGACCGAGTTTGTCGAGCTGGCCCGCAAGGCCAAGGCCCAGGGCAAGCCGCTGAGCTATGGATCATCCGGCGCGGGCGGCATTGCCCACCTGCCCATGGTGACCTTTGAAAAGCAGGAAGGCATCTCCATGACCCATGTGCCCTACCGGGGCGCGGCCAACCTGATTCCCGACGTGATCGCTGGCCAGGTGGATGCCGCGGTGCTGGCCGTGTCGGTGATCGAGCAGCATGTGAAGACCGGCGCGCTCAAGCCCCTGGCGGTGTCGTCCGAGACCCGCAGCGCGGCCTTGCCCCAGGTGCCCACCTTCAAGGAGGCGGGCGTCAAGGACATCCATGCCATCTTCAGCATTGGCCTGCTGGCACCCAAGGGCACGCCGGCGGCAGTGGTAGACAAGCTGGCCGCCAGCACCCGGAGCATCATCGCGGCGCCAGACTTCCGCCAGAAGAACATCGATGCCTTCAGCTATGTGCCCGTGGCCTCGACCCCGGTGGAGTTCAAGACCTATCTGAGCAGCAACAGCAAGCTGCAGGCCGAGCGGGTCAAGGCCTCGGGCGTGACGCTGGACTGAGCCCCATCTGTCTTCCCTTCGTTTCCCGACCTCCTGAACGAGTGACCATGAACGCCATCACGTCCCGAATCCCCGCCGCGCTGCAGAACCTGGCGCTGCCCATCATCGCCTCGCCGATGTTCACCGTCAGCTACCCCGAGCTGGTGCTGGCGCAGTGCAAGGCCGGCATCGTGGGCTCGTTCCCGGCGCTCAATGCCCGCCAGCCCGAGCTGCTGGGCGAGTGGCTGCACCGGATGAAGTCCGACCTGGACGCCTACCGCAGCGCCCACCCCGGCCAGCCGGTGGGCCCCATCGCGGTCAACCAGATTGCGCACAGCTCCAACGTGCGCCTGATGCAGGACATGGAAACCTGCATCCAGCACCAGGTGCCCGTCATCATCACGTCGCTGCGCGCGCCCGCGCGCGAAGTCGTGGATGCCGTGCACGGCTACGGCGGCGTGATCTTTCATGACGTGGTCAATGTGCGCCATGCGCAAAAGGCGCTGGAGGCGGGGGTGGATGGCCTGATCGTCGTGGCCGCGGGTGCTGGCGGCCATGCGGGCACCCAGTCGCCCTTTGCCTTGGTGGGCGAGGTGCGGCGCATTTTTGACGGCCCCCTGGCCCTGTCTGGCGCCATGGCCACCGGCGGCGCCGTGCTGGCTGCCCGTGCCATGGGTGCGGACTTTGCCTACATGGGCACGCGCTTTATCGCCAGCAAGGAAGCCAACGCCAGCGAGGAATACAAGCAGGCCATCGTGAAGGCGGGTGCGTCGGACATCATCTACAGCAACTGGTTCTCGGGCGTGCATGGCAACTACCTGCGCGAGAGCATCGAGCGCGTGGGCCTGGACCCGGAAAACCTGCCGGTGGGCGACAAGGCCAACATGAGCTTTGCCGATGGCCGGTCCAAGGCCAAGGCCTGGAAAGACATCTGGGGTGCGGGCCAGGGCGTGGGCCAGATTCACGACCTGCCCGAAGTGCGGGAGATCGTGGCCAGGCTGCGCGCCGAATACGACCTGGCCCGCGCACGCATTTGCACGGGTTGACGTCTGGCGCTTTCCAGGTCCAGATCGGCGTCACGATGGCGAAGCCTTATGCTCGCGGTTCGAAGGAGGGGCCGGTGGATCAGTCGCCGTATTTGTTTTTTGCGGAAGTGGTGGAGGCCGGCAGTTTTGCGATGGCGGCCCGGCGTCTGGGCATGGACCGCTCCAACGTCAGCCGCCGTATCAAGGAGCTGGAACACACCGCTGGCGTGCAGTTGATGCGCCGCACCACCCGAAAAATGGTGCTGACCGATCTGGGCGCCGCGTTCTACGAGCAATGCCTGGCGGTGCGCAGCGAAATCGAGCAGGCCAAGAACCTTCTGCTGTCGCATGGCGATGGAGTGCGAGGGCCCCTGCATGTCAGTTGCCCGCCGGCAATTGGCCGGCTGTACCTGGTGTCTGTGTTCGAGGCGTTCTGTCGCCGTTACCCTGCGGTGTCCCTGCAGATCACCTTGAAGTCGGGCGCGGTGGATTTGATCGATGAGCGGATCGATGTGGCGATCCGTTTCACCAACGAGCCATCGCCACACCAGGTGGCCAGGGTCTTGGGGCAGACGCACTGGATTTTTTGTGCCAGCCCGGACTACCTGGCCGAGCATGGCACCCCGCAGTTTCCCGAGGACCTTGCGCACCATGCATGGCTGGGCATGCGCACCCGCATGGAACTGCAGTTGCGCAAGGAGGCCGCCCTGCACCGCGTGGTGCTGCGCTCGCGCGTCGCCTGCCCCGATTACGCCCTGCTGGGGCAGATGGCCCGCGATGGGCTGGGCGTGTGCCTGCTGCCCGTCTATGTCGCGTCTCGCGGCCTGCCCCAGGGCGGTTTGGCCCAGGTGTTGGCCGACTACCAGGTCGAGCCCACGCCTGGCAGCACCTTGTACGCCATGACCCTGCCAGGCATCCATTCACCGCCGCAGGTCAAAGCCTTTGTCCAGTTCCTGGCCGAGACCGTGCAGGCGGAATTCATCCATTGAAATTTTAAGAAAATACAGCCAATACCCCTTTCAATGCAGCGGTAGAAGCTATATTTTTAGGCGCAAATTGGGGCTTACTTCTTGCGCGCGGCGATGGTTTTCTCGGCAGCGGCCACCAGGTCGGCACCGATCTGGCCCTTCCACTTCTCGACCACGGGGCGCGTGGCCTTCACGAAGGCTTCACGCTCGGCGGGGGTGAGCTGCGTCACGGTGACGCCATGGCTGGCGATCTCTTTCAGCAGCGGCTTGTCGGCCTCGATCACGCCCTTGCGCGCAATGGCGATCTGCTCTTTGCCCGCGTCGATGGCGGCCTGTTTGACGATCTCGCGGTCGGCCGGCGTCCAGCTGTTCCAGATGTCCTTGTTCACCACGAAGATGAGCGGATCATTCATGTAGCCCCACAGCGTCAGGTGCTTTTGCGCCACGGTGTACAGCTTGGCGGCCATGTAGACCGACAGGGGGTTTTCCTGCCCGTCCACTGCGCTGCTGGCCATGGCCGGCTGGGCGTCGGCCCAGCTCATCTGCGTGGGGTTGGCGCCCAGGGCGGTGAAGGTGTCCAGGAACAGGGGCGAGCCCACCACGCGGATCTTCATGCCCTTGAGGTCTTCGGGCGACTTGATGGCCTTCTTGGAGTTGGAGATTTCGCGGTAGCCGTTCTCGCCCCAGGCCAGCGGCACCACGCCGGCTTTTTCCAGCGTCTGGAACAGGCTCTTGCCCACTTCGCCCTGCGTGAGCGCGTCGGTGGCGGCGTAGTCGGGCATCAAAAAGGGCAGCGAGAACAGGTTGAGCTGCTTGCAGTTGATGGTCGAGCCCACGGCCATGTCGATCACGCCCTGGCGCAGTGCACTGAACTCGCGCGTCTGGTCGCCCTGGATCAGCGACACGCCAGGGTACAGCTTGATGTTGATGCGGCCCTGGGTGCGCTCGCGCACCTTGTTGGCCCACAGCTCGCCACCCTTGCCCCAGGGGAAGGCCGTGCCCAGCACCAGCGACATGCGGTATTCGCTTTTGTACGCGGTCTGCGCCATGGCGGCGGGTGCGGTGAAAGCCAGGGCGGCTGCAGCGGCTACGGCGGAAGAGAGGAATGTACGCAGTTTCATGGGGTCTCCTTGCTATAAATTAAGTAGCTAATAGCGCTTATCTGAAAAGGGCTAGAAGCCGTTTTTACCAAAATTCGTCAATAACCGAGCCGGGTCGGCAGCCACAGCGCCAGTTGCGGGAACGCAATGACCAGCACCATGACGAGGAACATGGCCAGCAGCATCCAGCCCACCCAGCGCACGGTGGATTCCATGCGCACGCCGGCAATGCGGCACGACACCATCAGGTTGACGGCCAGCGGCGGGGTGAACTGGCCCAGCGCCACCTTGAGCGTGAGGATCACGCCGAACCACACCGGGTCCCAGTGGTAGTGCTGCATGATGGGCAGCAGCAGCGGCACGAAGATCAAGAAGATCGAAATGCCATCAAGGAACATGCCCACGGTGACCAGCAGTACGATGAGCAGTGCCAGCACGCCGTATTCGCCCAGGCCCGAGTTCACGATGGCGTTGGCCACGGGGTCGATCACGCCCAGGGTGGAGAGTGAATAGGCAAAGATGCCCGCCAGCGACACCACGATGAGGATCACCGCCGACAGCTCGCCCGATTCGCGCAGGATGGGGAACAGGTCGCGCACCGTGATGGTGCGGTACACCACCATGCCGACGAACAGGCCGTAAAACACCGCCACCACGGCCGCCTCGGTGGGCGTGAACCAGCCGGCGCGCATGCCGCCCAGGATCAGCACCGGCGCGGCCAGGCCCCACAGGGCTTCGCGCAGGCTCTTCCAAAAGGGCGGGCGGGGCATGGTGGCTTCCAGCTGGCCCATCTTGTGCCTGCGCGCCATCCACACGGCGGGTACGATCAGCGCGATGCCGGCCAGGATGCCGGGGATCATGCCCGCAGCAAACAGCGCAGGCACCGAGGCGCCGGGCACCAGCACCGAGTAGATGATGAACGCGACCGACGGCGGGATCAGGATGTCGGTGGCCGCTGCGGCCCCCACCACGCTGGCCGAGAACGAGGGTGGATAACCCGCGCGCGACATGGCGCCACCCACAGCAGCCGCATTGGCCGGGCCCGAGCCCGAGATGCCGCCCAGGAACATGGCCACTGCAATGGCCACCAGCGGCAGCATGCCGGGGCCGCGCCCCACGATGGCCACTGCGAAGTTAACCAGGCGCAGCGCCACGCCCGAGCGGTCAAAAATCGAGCCGACCAGCACGAACATCGGAATCGCCAGCAGCGGGTATTTGCCCAGCCCGGCGTAGAAGTTCTGCGGCACGGCCAGCAAGCCGAACCACTGGCTGTCGGCATTGGCCAGCGCGATGGCGGCGGCGCCGGCCAGGCCCAGGGCGGCGCCAATCGGCACGCCCACCAACATCATGGCCAGGAAGGCCACGAACAGCAGGGTGGCGATCATGCTGGGAAGTCTCCGTGGTGGTTTGCTGACGGCGTCTGGCGGCCCCGGCGGATGAACAGGCCGATGGCGCGCGCGGCGATCAGCGCCGAGATCACGGGCAGCCAGATCGAATACCACCACTGGGGCAGGCCGATGCCCGGCGAGGTCTCGCCAAAGCGGTAGTCGTCCCACACCACGCGCACGCTCAGCACGGCGATCAGGCCGAACAGCAGGGCCACCATGAGCGCGCCAAACCGCGCCAGCAGCTTGCGCCGGGCCATCGATCCGCCTTCGGCAAAGTATTCGATGCGGATGTGCTGGTCGCGCGCCACGGCGGCCGAACCAGCCACCAGCGCCAGCACGATCATCAGGAAGACCGAGATTTCTTCGGTCCATGCAAACGAGGAATTGGTGAAGTAGCGCACCAGCACGTTGGCGAAGGTGATGAGGGCCAGCGCTGCCATCACGATCACCGTGAGCCAGTCTTCGATGCGCAGCGAGCGGGGGGCGTTGTCTTCAGGCGCCAGGGACGGCGGGGCGACGGAATCCGTCGACCCGGTAGGGAAGGAGGGAGGCATGGGGGCAGGGTCTCAGGGAAACAAACATGGCGAATGCTGTCGCTCTGCCCGGCAGTGTTGTGCACCAGGGGCCTTGGACGGGGACGGCGCTGTGCGCGCCGCCGCACATTATGGGGTGTGTTGCGGTGCGCGCCCGCTTTTGCGTGGCCCGACGGCGACGCCAGCACGCGCGGATAATGCAGCGATGGAAACCAAGTGGCTTGAGGATTTTGTCAGCCTGGCGGAGACGCGCAGCTTCAGCCGCTCTGCCCAGCTGAGGCATGTGACGCAACCGGCCTTTTCGCGCCGCATTCAGGCACTGGAGGCGTGGGCCGGAACCGATCTGGTCGATCGCAGTTCTTACCCCACGCGCCTGACACCGGCGGGCAAGACGCTGTACGACCAGGCGTTGGAGATGCTGCAGGCCCTGCAGAACACGCGCGCCATGCTGCGCGCGCACACCAGCGCCAGTCGCGATATGATCGAGTTTGCGGTGCCGCACACGCTGGCGTTCACGTTTTTCCCGGCCTGGGTTTCAAGCCTGCACGAGAAATTCGGCCCCTTCAAAAGCCGCCTCATTGCGCTCAATGTGCACGATGCGGTGATGCGTCTGGTGGAAGGGGGCTGCGACCTGATGATCGCCTACCACCACGCTTCGCAGCCGTTTCAGCTGGATACCGACCGCTACGAGATGGTGACCTTGGGGCAGGAGGTGCTGTCGCCCTACAGCAAGCCCGATGCCGACGGGCAGCCGCTGTTTCGGCTCAGGCCAGCCGCTGCCCTATTTGGGCTACGCGCCCGGGGCTTATCTGGGGCGCATGACCGAACTCATCCTCAAAGAGTCGGGCACCGCGATTCACCTGGAGCGGGTTTATGAAACCGACATGGCCGAAGGTCTCAAGGCCATGGCACTGGAGGGCCACGGCGTGGCGTTCCTCCCGCACAGCGCCGTCAAGAGGGATGTGCGCGCGCGCAAGCTGGTGAGCGCGGAATCGGCGGACCCGTCTGGCCTGCAGATCGTGATGGATGTGCGCGCCTACCGCGAGAAGCCCGGCGCCAAAGAAGCACCGAAAGGCACGGCGCAAGCCCTGTGGACCTATCTGCAGGGCGTGGGCTCCAGCCAGGGGGCGATGCGGATATGAACCCTGTTCTTGGTTGCTCGGGTATTTGGCATGGAGGGTTCTCTGGGCAGGCATTGATAGCCGGCGTGCACGCGGTGGTGTGCAGGTCTCAGCTGTGCTGTGGCACGAAGGTTGCTATATAAATTTTAAGTATTCGCAGGAGCGTGGCATGGCCAGTGGTCGTCTCATGAATGGGGCCAACCCTGTTGCCTGCAGAACCCGTCGGTCAGTCGTTTGCGGCGCGGCGTCTGAAAGCACCCTGCCGGATTGGCGCCGTGGCGAACAGAATGGCAGGTAAACCCGCTGTTCCGGACGGTGCGACTCGCTCACAATGCGGGTGTTGGAAAGTCTCTAGAATTTCATTTTTGCTTGATAGAAGGAACTGGATATGAAAAAGCACATTTTCGCGATGGCCGTGGTTGCACTGGCTGCCGGTAGCGCCTTCGCGCAGGCTAACGATACCCTGGCCAAAATCAAGTCGTCGGGCGGCATCACGCTGGGCGTGCGCGAATCGTCGGGCCTGTCGTACACGCTGGGCAACGGCAAATACGTGGGCTTTCATACCGAAATGGCCGAGCGCATCGTCTCCGACCTGCGCAAGCAGTTGGGCCTGACCGCGCTGGAAACCAAGTACCAGCCTGTCACCTCGCAAAACCGCATTCCGCTGGTGACCAATGGCACGGTGGACCTGGAGTGCGGCTCCACCACCAACAACGCCACGCGCCAGAAGGATGTGGCCTTTGCGGTGACCACTTATGTGGAAGAAGTGCGCATCGCCGTCAAGGCGAATTCGGGCATTGCAGCGATCAAGGACCTCAACGGCAAGAGCGTGGCCACCACCACGGGCACAACGTCGGTGCAGACCCTGCGCAAGAACGAGCGCGCCGGCGGCATCGACTTCAAGGAGGTCTATGGCAAGGACCACGCCGACAGCTTCTTGCTGCTCGAAACCGGCCGTGCCGATGCGTTCGTGATGGATGGCTCCATTCTGGCCGCCAACATCTCCAAGGCCAAGAACCCGGCCGACTTCAAGATCGTGGGCGAAGTGCTGTCGGTCGAGCCGATTGCCTGCATGCTGCGCAAGGACGACCCGGCCTTCAAGAAGGCAGTGGACGACAGCATCAAGCGCCAGATTGCCGACGGCTCGCTGACCAAGCTGTACGACAAGTGGTTCATGCAACCCGTGCCGCCGACCAACATCAAGGTTGGCTTGCCGCTGTCGGATGCCACCAAGGCCGCCTGGGCCAACCCCAACGACAAGCCCATGGAAGACTACGCCAAGAAGTAATCTCCCAGGATTGAACCGCCCCTTCGGACCGCGGGTTTGAAGGGGCTTTTTTGTTGGACGCCGCCCGCGGTGCCCAATAAATTCCGTTTGAAGAAGGAACCAACCTATGAGCTGGGATTGGCAGGTGTTCTGCGAAGACACCCTGGAGCGGCAGGCGGTGCAGGGCTGCTTTGGCAAGGGCGGCGACATCACTTACCTGGACTGGATGCTGTCGGCCTGGGGCTGGACCGTATCGGTTTCGTTGTGTGCGCTGGTGCTGGCACTGGTGCTGGGATCGTTCATCGGCACGCTGCGCACGCTGCAAGGGCGGCCCGTGGTGGTGCGGCTGGGCAATGCCTGGGTGGAACTGTTTCGCAACATTCCGCTGCTGGTGCAGATTTTTTTGTGGTACCACGTCGTGCCCACCATGTTCCCCGCCATGCAGGCCGTGCCGGGCTTCGTGCTGGTGGTGCTGGCGCTGGGTTTCTTTACCTCGGCGCGGATTGCCGAACAGGTGCGCTCGGGCATCCAGGCGCTGCCGCGCGGCCAGCGGTACGCCGGCATGGCCATGGGGTTCACCACCTTCCAGACCTACCGCTATGTGCTGCTGCCCATGGCGTTTCGCATCATCATTCCGCCGCTGACCAGCGAGACGATGAACATCTTCAAGAACTCGTCCGTGGCGTTTGCCGTGTCGGTGGCTGAACTTACCATGTTTGCCATGCAGGCGCAGGAAGAGACCTCGCGCGGCATCGAGGTCTATCTGGCCGTCACGGCCTGCTACATCGTCTCGGCATTTGCCATCAACCGCATCATGGCGTTCATCGAGAAGCGGGCGCGCATCCCCGGGATGGTGTTGGCCGGTGGCGCGGGTGGGGGGCACTGACATGAACCTCAGCCTTGATTTTTCCTTCTACAACTGGGACCTGATCTCCAACTTCGTGCTCAAGGGGCTGTATTTCAGCCTCATGCTCACGCTGGTTGCCACCATTGGCGGCGTGATCTTCGGCACCGTGCTGGCGCTCATGCGCCTGTCGGGCAAGAAGTGGCTTGCGGCGCCCGCCACCGTCTATGTCAACGGCATGCGCAGCATTCCGCTGGTCATGGTGATTTTGTGGTTCTTCCTTTTGGTGCCGGCCATCATCGGCCGGCCCATCGGTGCCGAGGTGTCCGCGGTGATCACCTTCATTGCCTTTGAAGCCGCCTATTTCAGCGAAATCATGCGTGCTGGCATCCAGTCGGTGCCA
>LNAP01001926.1_pt1 | contig 21435 bp, 21 predicted proteins | sample 602601 | NCBI WGS metagenome assembly LNAP01 (sample SAMN02440304, study PRJNA202911) | soil metagenome | biome: Subtropical and temperate rainforests or woodlands; isolation source: soil samples (1 kg each in a 20% v/v slurry with milli Q water) were... ...
CCGGACTTTGGCGCGCCGACCAACCTGGCCCTGGGCCTGTTCGTGGTGCTGACGATTATCCTGCTCAACCGCTCGAACACGCCGTGGGTACGCCTGAGCGCGATCATCATCGGCCTGCTGCTGGGCAGCGTCGCCGCCTGGTTCAGCGGCAAGCTGGTGCCCCAGCCCCTGCCCGACCTGCCCTTGATCAGCCTGCCGACGCCATTCCATTTTGGTTTCAGTTTCGATTGGAGCGCCTTCCTACCGGTAGCGCTGATTTATCTGATAAGCAGTATCGAAACCGTAGGCGACCTCACTGCCAACTGCATGATCGCCCGCCAGCCCATCAGCGGCCCTTCCTATATAAGCCGGCTCAAGGGCGGCGTGCTCGGAGATGGCGTCAGTTGCATGATCGCTGCCACCTTCAGTGCCTTCCCCAACACCACCTTTGCCCAGAACAACGGGGTGATCCAGTTGACCGGCGTCGCCAGCCGCTATGTGGGCCTGTACATCGGCGTGGTGCTGTTCTGTCTCGGGTTGTTTCCACTAATTGGTGCAGTCTTGCAGCAAATCCCCAAACCCGTGCTGGGCGGCGCGACCCTGGTAATGTTCGGCAGTGTTGCCGCCGCCGGCGTGCGCATCCTGGCCCAGGCCCCGCTGGATCGGCGCAGCATGCTGATCATCGCCACCTCGTTCGGGGTCGGCCTGGGCATCGCGGCGCAACCGAACCTGTTGCACCTGATGCCAACCCTGGTGCAGAACCTGTTCGATTCGGCCATCACCAGCGGCGGGCTGACGGCAATCGTGTTGTGCCTGCTCTTGCCGGAGTCCAAGGCCGCAACACCTGCCGCAAATCCAGCTCTGGAAAGCGATACGCTGGAACCGCTTTGACGCTTTTATCGTATCGGGACTTGTCTGAGGCTTGAGGGTGGGTTATCTGTGCAGCAATCGCATTCATCGATCTGCACGGAAACCTCCATGAGCCTCGAAGTTCCTGCCCACAACAGCCACGCCGGAAAACCCGCCAGCCGCATTCGGCAAAAGAACGAACAAGCGATCATCCAGGCCGCCGAAGACGAATTCGCCCGGCATGGCTACAAAGGCACCAGCATGAACACCATCGCCGCGAGCGCCGGGCTGCCGAAGGCCAACCTGCATTACTACTTCACCAATAAGCTGGGGCTGTATATCGCGGTACTGAGCAATATCCTCGAGCTGTGGGACAGCACCTTCAACACCCTGACCGCCGAGGATGATCCCGCCGAAGCACTGACCCGCTACATCCGCACCAAGATGGAATACTCGCGACGCCAGCCACAGGCCTCGCGGATCTTCGCCATGGAGATCATCAGCGGCGGCGAATGCCTTACCGAATATTTCAGCCAGGACTACCGCACCTGGTTCAGCGGCCGCGCCGCCGTGTTCCAGGCCTGGATAGATGCCGGCAAGATGGACCCTGTCGATCCGGTACACTTGATCTTCCTGCTGTGGGGCAGCACTCAGCATTACGCTGACTTTGCCACCCAGATCTGCCGCGTGACCGGCCGTACCAAGCTGACCAAGCAGGATATGGAAGACGCGGGTAACAACCTTATCCACATTATTCTCAAAGGCTGTGGCATCAAGCCGGCCCTCTGAACGAAGCGACTCAATGCCTTTCACCCTTACGGGCTTTTGCGAATTTCGCGAAGAAATCCGCAAAAGCCGCTTCATCACCTATGCCGCGCCGATTAGCAGCCCGCAAGACGCCCAGGGGTTTATCGAGCAGCACAGCGACCTCAACGCCACACATAACTGCTGGGCCTGGAAACTCGGTGGGCAATACCGCAGCAACGACGACGGCGAACCCGGCGGCACTGCTGGGCGACCGATCCTGGCTGCCATCGAGGCCCAGGGGTTCGATCAGGTCGTGGTGCTGGTGGTCCGCTGGTACGGCGGCATCCAACTGGGTACCGGCGGCCTGGCCCGGGCGTATGGCGGTGGCGCGAATAAATGCCTGCAAAACGCCGAGCGTATCGAGCTGATCAGCCGTGTGCCGTTGAGCTGCGCCTGCGGCTTTGCTGAACTGCCCCTGGTCAAGCTGCGTGTCGCCGAACTGGGCGGCCTGGTGGTAGAAGAAACCTTCACCGCCAATGGCGTGGAGCTACAACTGGCCCTCGGCGAAGCCCATATCGACACCTTGCAAACCCAGTTGGCCGACCTGAGCCGCGGACGAATCCTGCTGCAACGCTGAACCTGATAAGGTTGTTCACTGAACCTCGATGCCATAGGAAGCCTTCATGTCTACGCCAAAAACCGCATTGATCATCGGCGCCTCGCGCGGGCTGGGCCTTGGCCTGGTCAAGCAATTGCTGGCTGACGGCTGGCAAGTCACCGCCACCGTGCGCAACCCGCAAAAAGCCGACGCCCTCAAAGCCCTCGGCCCGGTACAGATCGAGCAACTGGACATGGACGACCAACAGGCCGTCATCGCCTTGAACCAGCGCCTGAAAGCCCAGACCTTCGACCTGCTGTTCGTCAACGCCGGCGTCAAGGGCCCGGCCAACCAGACCCCGGGCCATGCCACCCAGGCCGAAGTCGGCCAACTGTTTTTCACCAATGCTGTGGCACCGATCAACCTGGCCCAGCGCTTTGCCCCGCAGATTCGCCAGGGCAGCGGCGTGCTGGCGTTCATGAGTTCGGTACTGGGCAGCGTGACCATGCCCGACGCGCCGGACCTTGCGCTGTACAAGGCCAGCAAGGCCGCGCTGAACTCCATGACCAACAGCTTCGTGACGCAACTGGGCGAGCAGAAGCTGACCGTATTGTCGCTGCATCCGGGCTGGGTCAAGACCGATATGGGCGGCGAAGGGGCCGACCTGGACGTGGAAACCAGCGTGCGCGGCCTGATCGCCCAAGTGAACGCCTACACCGGCAAGGGCGGCCATCACTTCGTCAACTACAAGGGCCAGACCATTCCCTGGTAAGCCAGCAGATAAGCGGTGGATAGACCCCACCGCTCACTCCACGTAAACTTCCCACCTCGCCCTTACCGGCGACCCTGGATCAGCAGACAGGGCAACACTGAGCTGGCAAACCTGAACCCATCATTCAGAGGAGCCGGCCAATGCCTGCGACCCGTATCTGGTTAAAAAACCCTCTCGCGATTTTCACTGCCAACACCCTGGACGCCCGTGGCGGCCTGGTGCTGCAAGACGGTGTGATCGTCGAAGTGCTCGCCCTCGGCCAGCAACCGAGCATCGCCTGCGAACAAACCTTCGACGCCCGCGAGCACGTGGTGCTTCCCGGCCTGATCAACACCCACCATCACTTCTACCAAACCCTGACCCGCGCCTGGGCGCCGGTGGTCAACCAGCCGTTGTTCCCCTGGCTGAAAACCCTGTACCCGGTGTGGGCGCGCCTGACCCCGGAAAAACTCGCGCTGGCCAGCAAAGTCGCCCTCGCCGAGCTGCTGCTCTCCGGCTGCACCACCGCGGCCGATCACCACTACCTGTTTCCCGATGGCCTGGAACAGGCGATCGACGTGCAAGTCGACAGCGTGCGCGAACTGGGCATGCGCGCCATGCTCACCCGCGGTTCCATGAGCCTGGGCGAAGCCGACGGCGGGCTGCCACCGCAGCAGACCGTGCAGCAGGGCGAAGTAATCCTTGAAGACAGCCAACGCCTGATCCAGCGCTACCACGAGCGCGGCGACGGTGCGCAGATCCAGATTGCCCTGGCGCCTTGCTCGCCATTTTCGGTCACCCCCGAAATCATGAGCGCCAGCGCCGAACTGGCCAACCAACTCGATGTGCGCCTGCACACCCACCTGGCCGAAACCCTCGACGAAGAAGACTTCTGCCTGCAGCGCTTCGGCCTGCGCACCGTGGACTACCTCGACAGCGTCGGCTGGCTCGGCCCCCGCACCTGGCTGGCCCATGGCATTCACTTCAACCCGGATGAAATCGCCCGCCTGGGCGCGGCCGGCACCGGTATCTGCCATTGCCCAAGCTCCAATATGCGCCTGGCCTCCGGCATCTGTCCGACCCTGGACCTGATCGCCGCCGGCGCGCCGATTGGCCTGGGCGTGGACGGTTCGGCCTCCAACGATGCGTCCAACATGATTCTCGAAGCGCGCCAGGCTTTGTACATCCAACGCCTGCGTTATGGCGCGGAAAAAATCACCCCTGAAGGCGTACTCGGCTGGGCCACCAAAGGCTCCGCCAAACTGCTGGGCCGCAGCGACATTGGCGAGCTGGCGGTGGGCAAACAGGCCGACCTGGCGCTGTTCAAGCTCGATGAGCTGCGTTTCTCCGGCAGCCACGACCCACTGTCGGCCCTGCTGCTATGCGGCGCGGACCGGGCGGACCGGGTGATGGTGGGCGGCAAGTGGCGGGTGATCGACGGGCAAATCGAGGGCATGGACCTCAAGGCCTTGATCGCCGATCACAGCCAGGCGGCGCGGCAGTTGATCAACGCGTCCTAAGACGGGCCCGAGCTCGAATGCCAAAGCAGCGACCTGGGTCGCTGCTTTGGCACTTGCACAAAACGCAGGGAAAACGGCGCTCTGGTTACAGGTCTTTATGTTTAAGTTTGTCCGGCAACATAAACATCAGGATCAGGCACGCCAACAAGCTGGTGGCGCTGATCACATACAACGCGGGCGTCGCACTCCCCGTAAACTCGATGATCTGACTGACCATCAATGGGCTGACGATTCCACCGAACTGCCCCAACGTGTTGATCAATGCGATACCTCCCGCCGCGGCCGCTCCCGATAGAATCATCGGCGGCAATGCCCAGAATGCGGGGATGGAGGCAATCACGCCACCACCCAATACGCCCAGGGCAATCACCAGCAACGTCGTATCGTCATCGAAAAAGCCCGCTAACAGAAATCCGATAGACGCCAGCAACAACAGGCCTGCCACGAATTTTCGGCGCTCGCCTGAACGGTCTGACAGGCGTCCAACGGTAATCATCGCAATTGCCCCACAGACGTAAGGCACCGCAGTCAAAAGCCCCAATGTGCCTGACGACTCCACCCCAGTGGAACGAATCAAATGCGGCGCCCAGAAATTAAGGCCATGGGACCCAAGCTGAATGAGAAAATAGAGAAACCCCAACAACAGAAGAATCGGCGATTTCAATGCGCTTCGAAAGGAGTGCTCTACAGAAGACGATTGGTTCTTTTCCGATATTTTTTGCGCCAACCATGATTTTTCGGTCCGCGTCAGCCATTTAGCGTCCTCCACACGATCACAGAGTACATTCAAGACAACGATCCCCAGTACAACGCAGGGAACACCTCCGAATAGAAACAGCCAATGCCACCCGGGAAGACCAAACACGTTATCCATATGCTCTAACAGGAGCCCCGCCAAGGGTGCGCCTATCAGTCCTGAAAATGCCGAAGCGAGGAACAAGTGCGACGTCGCTCGACCTCGAAATGCAGAAGGAAACCAAAGCGTCAGGTAAAATACGACCCCCGGCCCAAAACCCGCTTCCATTGCGCCGATCAGGAAGCGCAGCACATAAAACTGCCATTCGGTCTGGACAAAGACCATGGCACAAGTAGCAATCCCCCAGGACATCATGATCCTGGCAATCCACCTGCGCGCCCCCACCTTGTAGAGCATCAAGTTACTGGGCACTTCGAAAATCACATACCCGACAACAAATAAACTGGCCCCCAGCCCATACACCGAATTACCGAACCCTAACTCGCTTTCCAGCTGAAACTTTACAAAACTGATATTGATCCGATCAAAAAATGCAAAAAAAAAGCAAATTATAATTAATGGCATCAAGCGCCAGGTTATTTTTCTTATCAGTGCCTGGCCCTGAACATCATCCGAGACACTGTCTTGCGCCAACTCTGCCTTTGCAGCCTGCATACTTCCCCCCATTGAGAGATGTAAACCCTCTCAAATTATTATTTTTATTATTCAACGTTTCAAGCAAGACTAACCAACCACTCATCAATCATTCCGGCCACTTGATTGCTGTTAGCATCCATCATCAACATATGACTGTTACCCGACACTCCGACCGTCGGCAACTCCAAGACCCGGGAATCTACCGATTTATTTTGCAGTTGCTCAAAGTACGCCTCACATCTGTGAAGGTAGCTCTCCCACATGACACTTTTATCGCGAATGAAATCCCCCCAAATGGCTAGATGCGGAGGAAGCGTCAGTACACTTTTGGATAGTTCGGGAACTGCCGATGGCTCGATAGCAACCACCCCTTTCACCGTTCCTGCAAACTCCTGCGCCAGTTGCAGGGCGTAGTAAGCGCCCTGGCTATGCCCGATCAATACACAAGGTCCAATTTTTTCCAGCAAGGCTCTATAGCCGGCAAGTGCCCGGTGATCGGTACCTGCCCAGCGAGGCACGAACTGTTGGCCAAAAACATCCAGGTGCTCCACCGGGAACTGCTGCCCGGGGTAAGCCTGCTCTTCACGGGCCTCAGCGCAGTAACTGGACGCCGGACCGAAGCGGAAATGATGCCATACCGCATCCAGCGTCCGGTGTTCAGGCTTGCCTGCGAGGATCTCGGGATAGGCAGGCCAGGATGCACGTCCACGCTCAAACGCATCGCACAAGCAGGCGTCGTATCGGGCCTTCAGAAAAAACGTCAACCACCCCGGCCGGCCATCCGGTGTGTTTTCCCAACAGGCGCCGGTCAGGCCGCCGCCATGCAGGAAAACCAGTGGATAGGGGGAGCGTGGGTTGCTTTGTGTATACCGTTGGCAATACATCTGGCCAACCATGTGATGCCCATTCATCGACACCCGGATAGGCGCGGCGCCGGGAACCTTGGTCATCAGTTGTTCCGGAAAGCCGTCCATATACACGCGCTCTCCGCCAACATGAAAACCCTCGATAGACTTCAATGCAATGTCCTGGATCGTCATTGTGATTACCTCTGCTTTTTTTTAATACACAGCTTGTTTAATCACTTGAGATTGATCCTACTCAGGCTATATTGGAAATACCGTTTTTTGATTGACCCATATATAAGATATATACCCCATGACAGGCTAACCCATGAAAAATGCCCGAAAGCTCGATATAGGCAGGCTCATTGCATTTGTGACTGTATGCGAAGAAGGCAGTGTGACGGCCGCATCGCGCAAACTGGGCATTGCACAACCTGCTCTTACTGTAACGTTGACCAAACTCGAACAAGCTATTGGTGTGCAATTGTTAACGAGAGATGCCAGAGGGGCTTCGCCGACTGCATTGGGCCAACGTTTTTTAAGCAGCGCTTATGAACTACTGGGCATGGCCGAAATGGCCTACAAAAAAATACATGAAGATTCTGATTTTCCCGAAGGAGAAGTCGTCATAGGCGTGCCCTACTCTTGCGCCAATGTATTGGTCGTCCCACTCCTGACCCGACTGGCAGCCGCCTACCCGGGAATCCGCTTGCGCGTCGTAGAGTCCCCGTCCGCTTATCTTTGGGATTGGCTGAGCGACGGGAAACTGGACATCGCGCTGCTGTTCGACCGCAAATCCTCCACCGAGGTGGTCTGCGAAGACTTCGCCCAGGAAGATCTCTACTTGGTGGGCAGTCACAGCCTGCTCAATCTGCAGGAGATCAACGTCAAAAGACTCTCCGAGTTTCCGCTGGTCATGGCCTCGCGCCTCAACCGTATTCGCACCCTGTTGGACAATCATTTGGCGGGCCACGACCTCACCCTCAATGTGAGCATTGAAATAGATTCCGGCGAATTCCAGGTGCGCTTGATAGAAACCGGCAACTGGTTCGGTATCCAGGCCGCCAGTTCCGTTGCGGAAAAACTACGCACCCGGCAATTGCAGGCCGCGTTGATAGTCCCTCGGGTTACTCGCACCATCTGCATCGCCCGCCACCGGGGAAAGTTGACGGACCCTTGCGTCGCACGTGTGATTACCGAGTTGAAACAGGAAAGCGAGAGGATGTTTGAAAACGGGCTCTGGCCCGCGCGCAAAATCACCTAGCCAGGCCTATACCCCCAGCAGCGACAGCATGATAAAGGTCGCAAACAATACAAAATGGGTCATCCCTTCGATGGCGTTGGTTTCGCCATCGTTGAGGTTGATCGCACTGACAATCAGCGTGATAAACACCATCACCGTTTGCACCGGGGTCATCGCCATCTGAAACGGCTGGCCGGTGTACAGCGCCATGGCTTCCATCACCGGCACCGTCAGAATCACCGTCGACAACGAAGCCCCCAGCGCGATGTTGACCACCGACTGCATGCGGTTGGCCAAGGCTGCGCGCAAGGCGGTCAGAATCTCCGGGGCGGCGGAAATCGCCGCCACCAGGATCGCCGTGATCACCGGCGGCGCCCCCGTGCCCTCCAGGCCAAGGTCCAGGGTCTTGGACATCACCTCGGCCAATGCGCCAATCACCACCACACCAAACACCAGGGTCGCGATGGAGAACGTCAGGTTGACCGGCGAGGCGTGCTCTTGCGGCGATGGCTTGCGACGTTTTTCCGGATAGCTGTAGCTGAAGAAGTAGCTGTGTGGCCCCACCTGCATACGCAGGAACAAGGCATACAACACCACCATCGCACCGATGGTGAAGGCCGAGTAGATTTTCCAGTCGGCCTCGGGGATAAATTCCGGCACCACCATGGACACGCCCATGGCAGTCAAGATCATCACGCTGTAGGTCCGCGCCGAATCATCATTGTAGGACTGCTCCCCATGCTTGATGCCGCCCATCAGCGCAGCCAGGCCAAGGATGCCGTTGATATCCAGCATTACGGCTGAGTAGATCGTGTCACGCACCAGGGTCGGCGATGCCTCGTTGCTCATCATGATCGCCAGGATCACCACTTCCACCAGCACCGCCGCCAGGGTCAGGATCATGGTGCCGTAGGGGTCGCCGACCTTTTCGGCGAGCAGCTCGGCATGGTGGGCCACGCGCATCGAGGCCATGACGATAAAACCGATCAGCACCAGGCCGCCGAGCAGGGCCGTCATCTGTCCACTGTGCAACAGCCAGTGCTCCAGAGGGTAGGCTGCGAGGGCGGCGATCAGCGCCAGCCACATGAACTTTTCTTGCTTGAGGGATGCGAGCATTACGGGCCTTTTCGAGCGGCAAATCAGTCATTGATGGGGTACAGACTGCGGCGTATCGCTAACGTTTCGTTACACCTTAGTTCATTCGCCCATTGCCGCAGGCACGAACAATGCTTACCGCTCGGTCAGGTTTTACCGATTATTTGCGCCTTGGCCTGTAGAATGCCGCCATTGCACCTGATGAGAATGCCCCCATGTACGACTGGCTCAATGCCCTGCCCAAGGCCGAACTGCACCTGCACCTGGAGGGTTCGCTGGAGCCCGAGTTGCTGTTCGCCCTGGCCGAACGCAACAAAATCGCGCTGCCGTGGAACGACGTCGAAACCCTGCGCAAGGCCTACGCCTTCAATAACCTGCAGGAGTTTCTCGACCTCTACTACAAGGGCGCCGATGTATTGCGCACCTCCCAGGATTTCTACGACCTGACCTGGGCCTACCTGCTGCGTTGCAAGGCGCAGAACGTGATCCATACCGAACCGTTCTTCGACCCACAGACCCACACCGACCGGGGGATCCCGTTTGAAGTGGTGCTCAACGGCATCGCCAGCGCGCTCAAAGATGGCGAGCAGCAACTGGGCATCACCAGCGGCCTGATCCTCAGCTTCCTGCGCCACCTGAGCGAAGAGCAAGCGCAAAAAACCCTCGACCAGGCGCTGCCGTTCCGGGACGCGTTTGTCGCCGTAGGCCTGGACAGCTCGGAAATGGGCCACCCGCCGAGCAAGTTCCAGCGCGTATTCGATCGCGCCCGTGGCGAAGGTTTCCTGACCGTCGCCCATGCCGGTGAGGAAGGCCCGCCGGAGTACATCTGGGAAGCCCTCGACCTGCTGAAGATCCAGCGTATCGACCATGGTGTGCGCGCCATTGAAGACGAACGCCTGATGCAGCGGATCATCGACGAGCAGATCCCGCTGACCGTGTGCCCGCTGTCCAACACCAAGCTGTGCGTGTTCGACGACATGGCCCAGCACAACATCCTCGACATGCTTGAGCGTGGGGTGAAGGTCACGGTGAACTCGGATGACCCGGCGTACTTCGGCGGTTATGTCACCGAGAACTTCCACGCGCTGCACACCTCGCTGGGCATGACCCAGGACCAGGCCCGCCGCCTGGCGCAAAACAGCCTGGATGCACGCCTGGTCAAGCCCTGACCAAACCTTGTAGGGGCCGGTTTTCCGGCTCCTACAAGGCCGCCATCCGGGCAATTTCCAGGCGCCCGGTCTCGGTGACCTGCAGTACGCTCGACTCATTGATCACCGTCAGCCAGCGTGACTGCATGAACAACTGCAACAATCCCGCCCCCAATGCCCCGCCCAGGTGCGGTTGCTGCTCGCTCCAGTCAAAACAATCACAAGCCATCGTCGAGTAACTGTGTTGCGCCAGGGCCTGGGTGTAAATGCCACGCTCGGCCAATTGGCGTGCGCCCAACGGCGTCACGTGAAGCCGCTGTTCGAAGCGTTCAACCCACTTCGCCAGCACCATGCGTTGATAGAGTGCTGCCGCCATTTCACCCCCCAGATGGTCATGACAAAGCCGCGCCTGACGCAACGACGACGGTGCCAGCAAGGCCGCCACCGGCAGGCCGACTGCACTGCGCGCCACACTGGCCATGGTGGTACTGGCCAGCGCATCGACTGCCGCGCTCACATCGGCCGCCGCCATGCGAAAGAAGCGTTTGCGCCCCCGGGCTTCAATGCGCAGCAATCCACCCGCCGCCAATCGCGCCAGATGCGCATTGGCCGATGACGCGGATAACCCCGCCAGCATCGCCAGTTCTTCGGACGGCTTGGCCGAGCCGTCCATCAACGCCCAGATCATCGCGGTGCGCTTGGGGTCTGCCAGCAAGGTGGCGATCTGGCTGATGCAAGGTGCCTGTTCCATGTATTCACTCCCTGTAGATTCGTTGGTCTGCTCCATTTCGCGGAAAAGTATAAGTGTGTAAGCAGCAGATTCCGTGGCGTCTTACAGCCAAATCAGCGACAGCATTTGCCTGAAGTTTCCTGAATTCCCTGGGGTTATTACGTAGTCCCTTGCTGTTCAGGCAACTGCGCGCTCAACTTCCCACAACGTGCCACGAGCATTTCACGCAGGAGGTTGATCGGCTTACTCAACTGCGCGCGATGGGCGCACAGCAGATTGAGCGGTGTGCGCTCACCCTGCAGCTCCGGCAAGAGCAACCGCAGGCGGCCTGCCAGTACGTCGGCGCTGACATCCAGCCAGGACTTATAGGCAATCCCCACCCCGGCCACGGCCCAGCGCCGCACCACGTCGGCATCGTCACTGAAGCGGTCACCGGTAACCGTCAGACTGATTTCCCGTTTGCCATCCTGAAAGCTCCAATGGTCATGCACGCGGCTACCGAGCATGTACAGCAGGCAGTTGTGCTGGGCCAGTTCCTCCAGGTGGCGCGGCTCGCCATGCCGGGCCAGGTAGCTGGGCGCGGCGCACAGCACCCGGCGATTGTCCGGCGCGACCGGCAAGGCCACCAGGCTCGAATCCTCGGGTTCGCCATAGCGCAAGGCGATATCCACCGGCTGGCGGAACAGGTCGGCAATCCGGTCGCCCAGTAGCAGGCGCACACTTAATTGCGGGTGCTCGCGCTGAAATTCGTCCAGCCACGGCAACAGCAGGTTGCGGCCGAAGTCCGAAGGCGCCGACAGTTGCAAAACACCACTGACATGGTCCTGGCTGCTGGCCAGCAGGCGCCGGCCTTCATCCAGTTGGCTCAAGGCACCGCGGGCGTATTGCAAGAAACCCTCGCCCTCGGCAGTCAGGCGCAGGCTGCGAGTAGAACGTGCCAGCAAGCGCGCGCCCAATTGTTGCTCAATGCGTTTCAACGCTGCGCTGGCCACCGCCGCCGACATATCCATGACCCGTGCGGCGGCCGACAAACTCCCCAAATCCGCCGCACGTACGAACAACTGCAAATCATCAAAACGCAGCATGACCACCGCCCCGAGGGATTATCAAAAAACCATTGAAAGAGACTGCTCTTTTAGCGGGTTTTATCTGCAAGAGAAATAGCTAATGATCTAACCATCCCATTCCGCCCTTCCTGGAACTTGCCATGAAAGCCATCGCCTACTACGCCGCATTGCCAATCAACGACCCCAAGTCCCTGCAGGATATCCAGTTGCCTGAGCCGGTGGCCGGACCACGCGACCTGCTGGTAGAAGTCAAAGCCATCTCGGTCAACCCGGTGGATACCAAGATCCGCCAGAACGTCACCCCGGAAAACGGCGCGGCCAAAGTGCTGGGCTGGGACGTGGCCGGTGTGGTCAAGGCCGTGGGCAGTGAAGTGACGCTGTTCAAGGCCGGCGACAAAGTGTTTTATGCGGGCTCCCTGACCCGCCCGGGTGGCAACAGCGAACTGCACACCGTCGATGAGCGCATCGTCGGCCATATGCCCAAGAGCCTGGGGTTTGCCGAAGCCGCAGCCCTGCCGCTGACTGCCATCACCGCCTGGGAACTGCTGTTCGAGCGCTTGCAAGTGCCTGAAGGCAAGACCGATCAAGGCCAGAGCCTGCTGATTGTCGGCGCTGCCGGTGGCGTAGGTTCGATCCTCACCCAATTGGCGGCGCAACTCACCGCACTCAAGGTGATCGGCAGCGCCTCGCGCCCGCAAACCCAGGCCTGGGCCAAGGACCTGGGCGCTGACCTGGTAGTCGACCACAGCCAGCCACTGAGCGAAGAGCTCAAGCGCGTAGGCCACCCACAGGTGACCCACGTCGCCAGCCTGACCCAGACCGACCAGCACCTGGACCAGTTGGTCGAAGCGCTCGCGCCCCAAGGCAAACTGGCACTGATTGATGACCCCAAGTCGCTGGATGTGCTCAAGCTCAAGCGCAAGAGCCTGTCGCTGCACTGGGAATTCATGTACACCCGCTCGATGTTCGAGACTGCCGACATGATCGAGCAACACAACCTGCTCAATCGAGTGGCCGAGCTGATCGATGCCGGCACGCTGAAAACCACGGTGGGCGAGCACTTCGGCGTGATCAACGCAGAGAACCTGCGCCGCGCCCATGCTTTGCTGGAAAGCGGCAAGGCCAAGGGCAAGATTGTGCTGGAAGGCTTCTAAGACGCGGGCTCTGTCAGTGTCGTCCGTTCCACCTGTGGGCAACGGACGGCACCGCTAGTCAGACACTTGATCCTTGTCATATTTTTGAGCGTCTTCGGGTTTATATTGGCCGCCTTTGCCACGCAATCTTTTACGTGAGGAAGTCAGCAATGAAGATCCTGATAAAAGCGTTAGCAAAATCCCAAGGCAACAAATGGCAGGTCCGCCTGGACCAGGACGCCTTTACCTTCCGCAGTGAAGCCGAGGCCCGCGCCTTCGCCAACACCCTGCAAAACCGGATCCAGGCGCCCCACCGGTTTCCCGAAAACCAGCAGCGCGCTACGGGCTGAAAAGACTGTCAGACCTGCGCTTGCAAGGCTCGCTGCCGCTGCAGGCGCTGGGTCCACATGGCCACCACTACCGCCAACACCCCGCACAGGCTGATGACGATCGACATCGGCATGGCCGTGCCGTCGTGCAATGCGCCGACCAACGATGCCGCACCCGCCGCCACACCAAACTGGATACAGCCCAGCAGTGCCGAGGCGCTGCCGGCCCGCGCGCCCTGGCCGTTCATGGCGCACGCCGAGGTATTGGGCATGATGCAGCCCAGGCTGGCGATACACAGGAACAGCGGCACCAGCAGCGGCCACAGTGCTTCGGTATGCAAGGCACTGACGGCCAGCAATGCCAGCGCTGCCGCGAGGTAAACCCATACCGTACGGGTCAGGAGAAAGGCCGGCCCGCGCTTGGACAGCAGCCGCGCATTGACCTGCGCCACCAGGATAAAGCCCGCGGCATTGGTGCCGAACAGCCAGCCATAATGCTCAGCCGGCACGCCGTACAGCTTGATAAAGACGAAAGGCGAACCGGCAATGTAGGCAAACATCCCGCCAATCGCGATGCCGCCGGTCACGGCATACCCCAGGTATACGCGGTCGGCCAGCAGGCGCCCGTACTGGCGCAACGCTCCGGACAGCGGCTGCCGAGGTTGATGGGCCGGAAAACTCTCCGGCAGACCGACAGCCACTGCCACACCCGCACCGACGCTGAACAGGGTCAACGCCAGGAAGATCGACTGCCAGCCCCACAGGCTGACCATCACCCCACCGAGCATCGGCGCCAGGATCGGCGCCAGCCCGACCACCAGCATCAACTGCGAAAAGACCTTGGCCGAACCCACCGCGTCGCACTTGTCGCTGACCACCGCCCGGGAAATCACCATGCCCGCACACCCGCCCAGAGCCTGGACGAAGCGCGCACCGATCAGCCACTCCAGGGACGGCGCATAGGCGCACGCCAGGGAGGCCAGGGTGAACAGGGTGACACCACTCAATAGCGGGATGCGCCGGCCAAAACGATCCGCCAGCGGCCCATAGATCAATTGACCGACCGCAAGCCCGGTGAAGTACACCGCCAGGGTCAACTGGATATGTTTTTCGTCGGTGCCGAACGCCACCGCCATGGCCGGGAAGCCCGGCAGATAAAAGTCGATGGCCAGCGGCGCAAATGCGCTCAAGGCCCCCAAAATGAGGAGTATGCGAAGGTTCATCAGGCACCCAAAAGAGTCGGCAGCCCGACAGTCTAGCCGCGCTTGGGTGCCTTGAACATTACGATAGCTCGCTAACTATTAAATAATCAGGCGAGCTTGGCGCTGTAGCCTTCATCGGTAATCACGCGGATCACTTCTTCCGGTAACAAACGACTTTCCACCCCCACTTCCTTGGCGCCCAGATCGACCTTCACACTGGCTGCCGGGTCCAGGGCCTGAACGGCTTGGGTGACGGCACGAACGCAGTGGCCGCAGGTCATTCCTTCAACGCTGAATATTTGCATGACATGACTCCTTAAGTGAGGTTGCACCCAGTTTCATCCTTGCCACGATGGCAAGGTCAAGCGCCGAAAACAACAGCCGGGCTGGTATTCCCTGGCGGCGTCGGCCAAGCTGCAACCATCCACGATTTGAAACCCGGAGAATTCACCATGCGCTGGTCGCTTTTTGGCCTTGTGAGCCTGTTGAGCCTGTTCGCCGCCGCCCCCCAGGCCAGCGCGGCCGAGGATTATGCGGTGCTGATCATTTCCAGGGAGCGCCTGGAAGTCCCCACCAATTGCGAGATTGGCCTGTACGTCAATGACCAGTTGGCCGGGCGGCTGTTCCAGGAGCAATCCACCTCGTTCAACTTCCCCGCAGGCCCGGTCTCGCTGCGCCTCAAGCTACTGCCAGGCCAAGCCCCAGGCTGCCTGCCAGGATTGCTGGCGCCCAAGGCACAACACATCGAGTTGAAGGCAGGCGATGTGCGCAAACTGCGCATTGCCCAGGGTGCGGACGGCATGTACCTCAAGGCGGCAAAGCTGGGCTATTAATCTACGGCAGCCAAACAATGGAGCTTGACCTTCCCCTAAGGTCAAGGTTGATCCTACAGCTAACATTTCCCGGAAGACTGCCGCAAAGCGCAACCGCCGGCCGCGAGATCTGCGCAAAATTGGGCAGCATCCATTCGGGGCTGTTGTGTCCAACTGGTTCGGCCTGCTCGACCTGCTACGGACCCTGTCCAGCGCGGACATGGTGAGCAATGCGCTGCTGTTGAAACCTGGAAACCCAAGGATCTGGAGGATCACCGCCCATGAACATCGGTCTGGCAGCCCGGCAAAGCGGCTTGAGCGCCAAGATGATTCGCTATTACGAATCCATCAACCTGCTTAAACCGGCCAATCGCAGCGACAGCGGCTATCGCCTATATGGCCACGACGACCTGCACACCCTGGCATTCATCAAGCGTTCGAGGGATCTGGGGTTTTCCCTGGAGGAGGTCGGCAAGTTGCTGGAACTGTGGCAGGACCGGCAACGGGCCAGTGCCGACGTCAAGGCGTTGGCTCGCCAGCATATCGAAGAGTTGAACCACAAGATCCGCGAGTTGGGGCAGCTGCGCGATACATTGCAGGACCTGATGGAGCACTGCCAGGGCGATCACCGGCCGGACTGCCCGATTCTCAAGGAGTTGGCAGCGGGCGGTTGTTGCAAGTGACGGGGTATCACTGACCGCCCACAAAACCCAATGTGGGAGCCAGCTCCCACATTTACATTGCCAGTGACCTGAAGATCACTGCATCCAAGGCGGTGGCGGTTCTTCCGCCGGTTTGCCCGGTGGCGCATCATCCGCCGCACGGATCGCCTGGCGCCGCTCTTCGTCGAGCCGTGCCGCTTCGATCTCGCGCATCACGCCGCCCACATCCGCCAACTCTTCCGGCTCGTCGAACTCGCCGGTCAGCACGCTGGCCGGGTGCAAGGTGCCGGCTTCGTACAGCGCCCACATTTCCTTGGCGTACTTGGTGGTCTTCAATTCCGGGGCAAAGCGCCCGAAATACGAAGCCATGTTGCCCACGTCCCGCTCCAGCATGGTGAATGCGTGGTTGTTACCCGCCGCATCCACCGCTTGCGGCAGGTCGATAATGACGGGGCCGGTCGGCGTCAACAGCACGTTGAACTCCGAAAGGTCACCGTGCACCAGGCCGGTACACAGCATCAGCACGATCTGCGAGATCAGGAAGGCGTGATATTCACGGGCCTGATCCGGTTCCAGGACCACGTCGTTCAGACGTGGCGCCGCGTCACCGTATTCATCGGCCACCAGCTCCATCAGCAACACGCCTTCGAGGAAGTCGTAGGGCTGGGGCACACGAACGCCCGCACCGGCCAGGCGAAACAGCGCCGCTACTTCGGCGTTCTGCCACGCGTCTTCGGTTTCTTTCTTGCCGAACTTGGAGCCCTTGGCCATGGCCCGGGCCTGTCGGCTGTTGCGGACCTTGCGGCCTTCCTGGTATTCGGCCGCCTGACGAAAACTTCGTTTATTCGCCTCCTTGTAAACCTTGGCGCAACGTAACTCGTTGCCGCAGCGCACCACATAAACAGCTGCTTCTTTACCACTCATAAGTGGGCGCAGCACTTCGTCGACCAGACCGTCCTCGATCAGGGGTTCAATGCGTTTAGGAGTCTTCATCAGCTTTTATTGTGGGTCCTTTATTACCAAACACGCGTATGGCACTCGTTATACGGCAATCCTCGCACAGCGGGGAGAGGGTAACGAGCTTTGATCTGCTAAAGAATGCATCCAATATGCCAGATTAATCCGACAAAGCCGTTATTGCCCAAGGCGTTCGGATGATAGCCGAGATCAGCGCTCAATGATCGCTGTCACACCCTGCCCGCCCGCCGCGCAGATCGAGATCAGCCCGCGCCCCTTGCCCGCCGCATCCAGCAGCTTGGCCAGGTTGGCGACGATACGCCCACCGGTGGCGGCAAACGGGTGCCCGGCCGCCAGGGAGCTGCCCTTGACGTTAAGGCGGCTGCGGTCGATGGCGCCCAACGGCGCGTCCAGGCCCAGGCGGGTCTTGCAGTAATCGGCATCTTCCCAGGCCTTGAGCGTGCACAACACCTGCGCAGCGAAGGCCTCGTGAATTTCGTAGTAATCAAAATCCTGCAGTGTCAGGCCATTTCTCGCCAGCAGGCGTGGCACGGCATACACCGGCGCCATCAACAGCCCTTCGGCGCCGTTGACGAAATCCACCGCCGCCGCCTCGCCATCGCGCAGGTAGGCGAGGATCGGCAGGCCACGCTCCTTGGCCCAGGCTTCGCTGCCCAACAACACCAGGGACGCGCCATCGGTCAGGGGGGTGGAGTTGCCGGCGGTGAGGGTACCCTTTTCGCTGCGTTCAAAAGCCGGTTTGAGGCTGGCGAGTTTTTCCAGGGTCAGGTCCGGGCGCAGGTTATTGTCGCGGGTCAGGCCGAGAAACGGCGTGAGCAAATCGTTGTGCCAGCCCTCGGCGTAGGACGCGGCCATCTTCTGGTGGCTTTCCAGGGCCAGTTGGTCCTGTTCGGCGCGGGGAATGTGCCAGGTCTGCGCCATCAGCTCGCAGTGCTGGCCCATGGACAGGCCAGTACGCGGCTCGCCATTGCGCGGCAGTTCCGGCTTGAGGTGTTGCGGACGAAGTTGTAACAGGACTTTTAATTTATCCGCCATGGATTTGCTGCGATTGGCTTGCAGCAGGATTTTGCGCAACCCCTCATTGACGCCAATGGGCGCGTCGGAGGTGGTGTCGACGCCGCCGGCAATCCCGCATTCGATCTGCCCCAGGGCAATCTTGTTGGCCACCAGCAGCGCCGCTTCCAGCCCGGTGCCACAGGCCTGTTGAATGTCATAGGCCGGGGTTTGTGGCGACAGGCGCGAGCCCAGCACGCATTCGCGGGTCAGGTTGAAATCCCGCGAGTGCTTGAGCACTGCACCTGCGGCTACCTCGCCCATGCGCAGACCGTGCAGGTTGTAGCGCTCGATCAAACCTTCCAGGGCGGCGGTCAACATGGCCTGGTTACTCGCTGTGGCGTAGGGGCCATTGGAACGAGCGAAGGGGATACGATTACCGCCAATGATCGCGACGCGGCGCAACTGAGTCATGTAAAGCTCCCTGAAGGTGGTAGGTGCAATCCTGAGCCTAGACTAGGAACGACTGTCACCGATTGATGGTCCACCCTTTGAACCCCAGCAGCCGGAGAGCGTTCCATGTCTGACCGTTATATCGACTTCGCCAACTCAAGCCTCGGCCACCGCCTGGTCTCGGCCATTGGCCTGCCGTCCCCGGTACGCCTGGAGCGCTGGCAAGCCGGGCGCCTGCGTCCGGTGGACGGCGCCCTGCTGTTGGGCGGCGGCCCGCTCGCGGCCCAGGTTCAGGGGTTTGCCAATAAACTCACCGAGGCCATCTACAGCTACGGCCCCGAACCGTTGCAGGCCACGCCGTGGATTCCCGGGCATGGCCCCAAGCTCAAGGCGGTGCTGTTCGATGCCAGCCATTTGCAACACACCGACCAACTCAAGCAACTGCGCGAGTTCTTCCAGCCGCTGCTGAAAAATCTCGATCACAGCGCACACCTGGTGATTCTCGGCCGCGCCCCGGAAAGCCTTGACGAGCCGTTTGCCGCCAGCGCCCAGCGCGCCCTCGAAGGCTTCAGCCGGTCCCTGGCCAAGGAGCTGCGCAACGGTGGCACTTTGCAGCTGCTGTATGTCGCAGAAGGCGCCGAGGATCAGTTGGAAGGTGCGCTGCGGTTTTTCCTCTCGCCGAAAAGTGCCTATATCAGCGGCCAAGTGCTGCGCCTGAGCGCCTGCCCGACCCAGGTGCACGACTGGACGCGCCCGCTGGCCGGGCGCAAGGCCCTGGTGACCGGAGCTGCCCGTGGCATCGGCGCGTCGATTGCCGAAACCCTGGCGCGCGACGGTGCCGAAATTGTGTTGCTGGATGTGCCGCAAGCCAAGGCCGATCTCGACGCCCTCGCCGCACGGCTGGGCGGGCGTGGCATTGCCCTGGATATCTGCGCCGATGACGCGGCCACGCAATTGATCGAGCAATTGCCGGACGGCATCGACATTGTGGTGCACAACGCTGGCATCACCCGCGACAAGACCCTAGCCAATATGACCCCGGAATACTGGGACGCGGTGCTGGCGGTCAATCTCAACGCCCCGCAAGTGTTGACCAAGGCCCTGCTCGACAGCGGCACCCTGCACGACAATGGCCGCGTGGTATTGCTCGCGTCCATCAGCGGCATCGCTGGCAATCGCGGGCAAACCAACTACGCCGCGAGCAAGGCCGGGCTGATCGGCCTGGCCCAAGCCTGGGCGCCGTTGCTGGCGCAACGCGGCATCAGCATCAACGCGGTGGCACCGGGCTTTATCGAGACCCAGATGACTGCGCATATTCCCTTCGCCTTGCGTGAAGCCGGGCGACGCATGAGCTCCCTGGGCCAGGGCGGCCTGCCGCAGGACGTTGCAGAAGCAGTGGCCTGGCTAGGCCAGCCAGGCTCGGGGGCGGTCAGTGGTCAGGCGTTGCGGGTGTGCGGGCAAAGCCTGCTGGGAGCATAACGATGCTGTGGCACACATTACCCAGCAGCCCGGCGCTGCCACCGTTGTACTGGCGCGCCGCACTCAAGCGCAAAATTACCGGCACCACCCTGCCCGACTTTGGGCTGCACTGCCGGGTGCAGGTCAATCCCGAGGCAGTGGCGGCCTATCGCAAGGTCTGCGGGTTTGCCGACAGCCCAATGCTGCCGGCGACCTATCCGCACATCCTGGCGTTCGGCCTGCAGTTGCAGTTGCTGACAGCCCGGGAATTTCCTTTCCCACTGTTGGGGCTGGTGCATCTGAGCAACCGTATCCGCGTATTCCGCCCCATGGGCGGGGTCAGCGAGGTGCGGGTCAGTGTGCATACGCGCAACCTGCAACCCCATGCCAAGGGTGCGACCTTTGACTTGATCACCACCGTCGAGGATTCCCTGGGATTGCTGTGGGAAGGCGAAAGTCGAATGCTCTGTCGTGGGGTGAAACTCGAGGGGGAGACGCCGGAGCAATCCCTGCCAACACCCAATACCGTCAGCGAACTGACCCGCTGGCAGGCGCCGTCCGACATCGGTCGGCGGTACGCCCGAGTATCCGGTGACTACAACCCGATCCACTTGAGCGCCCTCACTGCCAAGCTGTTCGGCTTCCCCCAGGCGATCGCCCATGGGCTGTGGAACAAGGCGCGCACCGTCGCGGCCCTGCATGAACATCTGCCGGCGGCGAATATCGAGATCTACGTTGAGTTCAAGAAACCTGTGCGGCTGCCTGGACAGGTCATCTTGTTAAGCAGTGCCCCCGGCTCCGGCGGCGAGTTGCAACTCAAGGGCGATGGCGACATCGAACATATGCTCGGGAAGTGGCAGCCGATTGCCTGAAACCGGGGTAATTTGCTGATTAATTGTATATATACACCCTAAGTTATAGCGGGCCACTGGTAGCCCGCTAACTTATTTAAGCCATTGATTTAAAACACATCACCCCAAACAAAAAACCGTCTTATATACCTTTGTCATTAGTCATCAGGACGAGTAAGTCTGCCTGTATATAAATCGTTAATACCAAGTTGAGCGTTGCGATAAAGAGTACCGAGGACTGTTATAGCCACAACGGACGCATGTATTGCTCGCTGAAGAACGGGCGAACTAGCGAAACCAACAAAGGCTGTACCAGGTGCTAAGGAACTCATCATGAAAACTCAAGTCGTGTTGTGGAAGGCAAGTACTGCATTGGCCCTTATTCTGGCGATGAGCCTGGGAGGCTGCAGCAGTGGTGGTGGCGGCCATAAGAGCAGCGTCGCATCCTCCTCCCCGGATGCCGGTACCGACGGTGGTACAGGTGGTGGTGACGGTGGCGGCACTGGTGGCGGTACCGGCGGTGGCACTGGTGGCGGTACCGGCGGCGGCACTGGTGGCGGTACCGGCGGTGGCACTGGCGGCGGCACTGGCGGCGGTAC
>LNAP01003489.1_pt1 | contig 21425 bp, 22 predicted proteins | sample 602601 | NCBI WGS metagenome assembly LNAP01 (sample SAMN02440304, study PRJNA202911) | soil metagenome | biome: Subtropical and temperate rainforests or woodlands; isolation source: soil samples (1 kg each in a 20% v/v slurry with milli Q water) were... ...
GCAGCCGACCGACCACAACAGCGCAGCGCGGTTCGGATGCTTGCGGCCGGCCTTCCAGGTCATCTGCACCGTGAAGATCACCATGGTGAAGAACGGCGCGACCTCGAGTGTGGAGAACAGCGAGCCGATCCACTGCCAGTAGCCGGGCGCGCCGATCCAGTAGAAATGATGGCCGGTGCCGAGGATGCCCGAGAACAGCGCAAGGCCGATGATCACGTAGAGCCACTTCTCGACGACCTCGCGGTCAATGCCGTTGAGCTTGATCATGAGATAGGCGAGCACGGAGGCCATGATCAGCTCCCAGACGCCCTCGACCCAGAGATGGACGACATACCACCAGTACATCTTGTCGACAGCGAGGTTCGCCGGATTGTAGAAGGCGAACAGGAAGAAGATCGCGACACCCCACAGGCCGAACAGCAGGATGTTGGTGACCGTGGTCTTGCGACCCTTGAGCGCCGTCATGGTGACGTTGAACAGGAACATCAGGCAGACGACGACGATGCCGACCTTGATGATGAAGGGCTGTTCGAGGAACTCGCGGCCCTCGTGGTAGTGGAAGAGATAGCCGACCACGGCAACGCCGGCGGCGCCGAAGAACATCCAGAACTGGATCTTCGCCAGCAGCGGGCTATACAGCTCGGTTTCGGTCTCCTCGGGCAGCAGGAAGTAGGTGGCCCCCATGAAGCCGATCAGCGACCACACGATCAGCGCGTTGGTGTGGATCATCCGGACGATGTTGAACGGAAGCAGCACCGACAGCGTATTGGGCAGGACGTAGATGGTCCCGGCGAGCAGGCCGAACAGGACCTGGGCCAGGAACAGGGTCAGCGCGCCGTAGAAGTACAGCATCGCGACTTTCTGGGTTTGGTATTTCATCTCGGATTCTCTCTGTCTTGAAAGAGGCAAGGTCTTGAAAGAGACAGGTGCTCAGCCGGCCTTGTTCGGCGGCCATTCCTGGCGCTTGATCTTGCTGGTCCATTGCAGGAAGTCGGCGAGATCGTTGAGCTCCTGGTCGGTGAGGTTGAACTGCGGCATCTGCCGCCGCCCTTCCGCCCCCGAAGGCTGCGACTGCATCCAGGCTTTCAGCGTCTCGCGCGCGCCGGCCGGATCCTCGTTGCCGCCCCAGCGATCCCAGACGTTGCCGACTTCGGGCGCGAAATAGGCGCCCTCACCCAGCAGCGTGTGGCAGTTGATGCAGGAGTTCTTCTCCCAGACATGCTTGCCGCGGGCGACCGACGACGTCAGCGTTGAGGCGTCCGTCGATGTCGTAACCATGTAGTAATGGCTGTGCGCCGTCAGCCCTAAGAAGATGACGAAGAAAAAGGCCGAGCCGCCGTAGAAGACGTTTCGAGCGGCCGACTTGGTCAGGCGTTCAGCCATTGCCAATCCTTTCCGTTTGATTCCTATCGGGAAACGCGATGCTGCGATTTATTGCCGATCGGCGCCGCCCGTTCTTTGTCAGGGCGCAATGAGCGCGTCAGATCAGGGCGACCACGGCGGATGCCAGCCAGGCAAACAGCACCACGATGAGAATCCACGCGCCGACGAGACCGCGCCACAGCGCGGGAGCGGTCCGAAGATCCATGAAATCGAGCGCAATCCTGCGGCCCTTGATGGCGGCCAGGGCCAGCAACAGAGCGTTGCCGAGCAGCGGTCGCGGCATCAGCGGAGGCAGCAATATGGTCGCGAGCGCGAGGCCGATCAGCACGATCCAGGTGACGTTCAGGCGATCCGGCATCGTCACCGCACCAGGTACAGAATCGGAAACATGACGATCCAGACCAGATCGACCATGTGCCAGAACGCGGTCCCGGTCTCGACGCCGGATATCTCGGCCCGCCGGCAGACGACGGCGAGGATGATGATGCCGAGACCGACATGCAGGAGATGGAAGCCGGTCAGGAGGAAGTAGAGTGTGAAGAACGGGCTGGTTTCCAGACCAGCGCCGTGACCGATCTCCCCGCCATACTCGGCGAGCTTGATCGCGATGAAGAAGCCGCCGAGCGCCATGGCAATCAGGAGCCAGCGGCGCGACGTCCGCTTCTCACTGGCCCGCGCGGAATTCGCAGCCCGGGCCGCAGCCCAGCCACTGGTCACCAGCACGACGGTATTGAGGCCTGCGAGATTCGAATCGAGTGTCGCCTGCCCTGCCGCAAACACTGCCGGATGGATTGCGCGGGCGACCGTGAATGCGCCGAGGAACAGGCCGAACGCGACGAGCTCGCTGAAGATCAGCACCCAGATCATGGGATCGCCGGGGAGATCTTCCAGAATTCCCCAGCCGGTTCCTTCTTGTTCGCAATCGGCCGCCGACATCTGCTCTCTGGACCCAAGACACCGGGCAGACTTAGCCCGGCCATTCGGGTCCGAGTTTGTCGTCGAACAAATTGGATGGACGTCGCGGAGTTTGCGCCGACGCAACGTCCAGCCGGCCGGATCCGGGTACGAACCCGGCTCAGGGTTCCACGGAGCACGGCGACATGAGCGATGCACAAATCGGGCTGATGACCGCCACCCCCATCATCATCGCCTTCGCCATCGCGCTGCGGCGAATGGGGGTGCTGTCGACCGTGGCGACCGTATCGGCCGTGAGCCTCTCCGTCGCGATCGCGGCGGTGTTGTTCACGACGCAGTGATAGCTGCCGTAACCCGCCTCACCGCCGCTGATTGTACACGTCGATGCACACCGCACCGAGCAGCACCAGGCCCTTGATGACCTGCTGGTAGTCGATACCGATACCGAGGATCGACATGCCGTTGTTCATCACACCCATGATCATCGCGCCGACCACGGCGCCGCCGACGCGCCCGACACCGCCATAGGCCGAGGCGCCACCGATGAAGCAGGCGGCGATGACGTCGAGCTCGAAGCCCAAACCTGCCTTGGGCGTCGCGGTGTTGAGGCGCGCGGCAAAGACGAGGCCGGCCAGCGCAGCCAGCACGCCCATGTTGACGAAGGTGAGAAACGTCAGCCGCTCGGTCTTGATGCCCGACAGGCTAGCCGCCTTGGCGTTGCCGCCGACAGCATAGATCTGACGGCCGATCACGGTGCGGCGGGTGACGAAGCCGTAGAGCGCGATCAGCGCGCCCATGATCACCAGTACGTTCGGCAGGCCCCGATAGGTCGCGATCAAATAGGTGAAATAGAGCACCGCGCAGGCCAGCACGATGCTCTTGCCGAGGAAAAACGCATAAGGCTCGACCTCGATGCCGTGCGAGAGCTCGCGCGTGCGGCTCCTGGCGCTCGCATAGACCAGCCCCAGCGCCAGCAGAGCCCCAATGAGCATCGAGGTCGGATGCAGCGTGCCGGCTTCGGGCAGTAGTTCCGGAATGAAGCCAGACGACAGTTTCTGGAAGGTCGGCGGGAACGGCCCGAGCGACTGGCCCTGCAACACCGCCAGCGCCAGGCCCTTGAACACCAGCATGCCGGCCAAGGTGACGATGAAGGACGGGATCTTGAAATAGGCGACCCAATAGCCCTGCGCCGCGCCGATGGCGGCGCCGACCACGAGGCACGCGATGAAGGCCAGCGTATAGTCGACCTTGTAGGTCACCATGAGAAGAGCGGCCACGGCACCGACGAAGCCCGCGACAGAGCCGACCGAAAGATCGATGTGTCCGGTGACGATCACCAGAAGCATGCCCAGCGCCATGATGACGATGTAGCTGTTCTGCAGCACGAGGTTGGTGAGGTTGAGCGGCTGCAGCAGCGTGCCGCCGGTCATGACCTGGAAGAACAGCATGATCGCGAGCAGCGACAGCAGCATGCCGTAATTGCGTAAGTTGTTCTTGATGAAGCTGCCGTGCCGGCGCTCCTCGGGCAGCGTAACCGTCTTGTCGGTCATGGCTGCGATCCTCCCATCTCTGCGGCCTCAGGCGCGCTGTTTCCGTTGCTTCGTTCATTGCGCATGATGGCGCGCATGATCTTTTCCTGCGTCGCCTCCGCACCCTTGAATTCCCCGACGAAAGCACCGTCGTTCATGACGCAGATGCGGTCGCAGATGCCGAGCAGCTCGGGCATCTCCGAGGAGATCACCACCACACCGCGGCCGGCCTCAGCGAGCTCGTTGATGATACCGTAAATCTCGTACTTGGCACCGACGTCGATGCCCCGTGTCGGCTCGTCCAGGATCAGGACCTTGGGATCTGTCATCAGCCATTTCGACAGCACGACCTTCTGCTGGTTGCCGCCGGAGAGCTGGCCGGTCTCCTGATAGACGTCGGAGCAGCGGATCCGCATCCGGCTTCGATAGTCGCTCGCAACCTTCAGCTCGACGATGTCGTCGATCACCCTGTTAGGCGCGACCTGGTCGAGGCTCGCGAGCGTGATGTTCTTGCGGACGTCGTCGGCGAGGATCAGACCAAGCTGCTTGCGGTCCTCGGTGACATAGGCAAGGCCGGCGTCGATCGCGGCGGCCACGTTCGGCAGCGCGATCTCATGGCCTTCGAGCCAGATACGGCCGCTGATATTGGTGCCCCAGGAACGGCCGAACAGGCTCATGGCGAATTCGGTGCGGCCGGCGCCCATCAGCCCGGCGATGCCCACGACCTCGCCGCGCCTGACACTGAAATTGACGGCCTTGATCACCTGCCGTTCGGGATGAATGGGGTGATAGACCGACCAGTTCGCGACCTCGAGCACGGGCTCGCCGATGGTCGCGCTGCGCTCGGGAAAGCGATGGGCGAGATCGCGGTTGACCATGCTGCGGATGATGCGGTCTTCCTGGATCGGCTCGGCATGGCAGTCGATGCTGTCGACGGTGCGGCCGTCGCGCAGCACCGTGATGTGGTCAGCGACCTTGGCGACTTCGTTGAGCTTGTGCGAGATCAGGATCGAGCCGATACCCTGTTCGCGGAATGCCATCAGGCGTTCCAGCAGCGCGGCGCTGTCGGCCTCGTTGAGGCTCGCGGTCGGCTCGTCCAGGATCAGCATCCGCACCCGCTTGGAGAGGGCTTTCGCGATCTCGACCAGCTGCTGCTTACCGACGCCGAGATCGGTGATCAGGGTATCCGGCGATTCCTTCAGACCGACCTGCGCGAGGAGTTCCCGCGTACGCCGGTAGACCTCGTCGCGATCGATCACGCCGAATTTCGACGGCGGATGCGACAGGAAGATGTTTTCCGCGATCGACATCAGCGGGATCAGCGCCAGTTCCTGATGGATGATGATGATGCCGAGCGCCTCGGAATCGTTGATGTCTCGGAAGCGGCGTTCCTCGCCATCAAAGACGATGGTGCCCTCGTAGCTGCCATGGGGGTAGACGCCGCTGAGCACCTTCATCAGCGTGGACTTGCCCGCGCCGTTCTCCCCGACGAGGGCATGGATCTGTCCGGCCTCAACCGAAAAGTTGACATCGCGCAACGCCTGCACGCCGGCAAAGCTCTTGCTGACGTTGCGCATCTCCAGCATGGCGGTCATTGGATCATGTCCCATCCGTTACTCCACCTCGCCCCGCTTGCGGGGAGAGGTCGATCGCGAAGCGATCGGGTGAGGGGGAGTCTCCGCGAGGCAGCTGCCCGTGTGGAAAGAGCCCCTCACCCCGACCCTCTCCCCGCAAGAGCGGGGCGAGGGAGAGGAAAGAGCGTCTACTGAAACTGCGACTTCTTGTAATAGCCGCTTTCGACCAGCAGCTTCTCCCAATTGTCCTTGTAAACCACGACCGGCTTGAGCAGGTAGGACGGGATAGTCTTGACGCCGTTCTCGTAGGTCTTGGTGTCGTTCACCGTGACCTGCTTGCCGGCAAGCGCGGCGTCGACCATGTCGGCGGTCACCTTGGCGAGGTCGCGGGTGTCTTTGAAGACGGTCGAATACTGATCGCCGCGCAGCATGGCCTTGATCGAAGGCACCTCGGCGTCCTGGCCCGAAATGATCGGCATCGGCTGGCCGGCACTGCCGTAACCGACGCCCTTCAACGATGAGATGATGCCGATCGAGAGACCGTCATAGGGTGACAGCACGGCGTTGACCTTCTTGTTGCCGTAGTAGGCACTGAGCAAATTGTCCATGCGGGACTGGGCAGTGGCGCCATCCCAGCGCAAGGTCGCGACCTTGTCCATGCCCATCTGGCCGGAGGCGACGACGAGCTTGCCGCTGTCGATGTACGGCTTCAGCACGCTCATCGCGCCGTTGTAGAAGAAGTAGGCGTTGTTGTCGTCGGGCGAGCCGCCGAACAGCTCGATGTTGAACGGGCCCTTGCCGTCCTTCAGACCGAGCCCCTGTTCGATCGACTGCGCCTGGAGCACGCCGACCTGGAAATTGTCGAAGGTCGCGTAGTAATCGACGTTCGGCGTGCCGCGGATCAGGCGGTCATAGGCGATGATGATAATGCCCTTGGCCTTGGCCTGCTTGAGCACGTCGGACAGCGTGGTGCCATCGATCGCAGCGATCACCAGCGCTTTGGCGCCCTTGGTCACCATGTTCTCGACCTGCGAGAGCTGGTTCGGGATGTCGTCCTCGGCATATTGCAGATCGGTGTTGTAGCCGCGCCCTTGACTATGTTGTTGCCGTCGTCGATCCAGCGCGCCGAGGATTTCGTCGGCATGGCGATGCCGACGGTCGCCTTGTCCTGGGCGGACGCAGTGACGCCTGCGGCCATCGTCGCAGCGCCGGCCAGCGCCAGTGCCAGGAATGTCGTCTTCAGTTTCATCATGTTTCACTCCCTTGGGTGTCAGACTGTTTCTTGGTTTCGTCGCGAACGTTGGTCGTGGGCGGCCTCTGGTGTCCTATGCGAGCATCACATCGGGCTCCGCGCGGCCTCGCGCGGATGCCTCAAATAGAAAAGTGCAGCCGGCTTGCGGATCATCGGCGCGCGCTGCGGCGTCCATGTCCTGCCAGGCCGAGGTGACGAGCAGGCGCGACAGATCGGGACCGACGAAGGCCGGGCAACTCGCCTGCTTCGCCGGCACGCTGAGTGAGCGCAGGCGCTCGCCTTGCGGCGAATAGACGTCGATACGGCTCGCGCCCCAGCAGGCGTTCCAGATCTGGCCATCGGCGTCGCACACCGAGCCGTCGAGCCCGCCGATGCCGGAGTGGCGCAGCAGCACCTCCGGCTCGCCGCGCGGCAGGCCGGTCGCGGGATTGAGCGGCACCGCGTAGAGCACGGCGCGGGCGGTGTCGGTGAAGTAGCCGGTGGCGCCATCCGGCGAGAAGCAGATCGAATTTGGAATGCTGATCCCGGGAAACAACGTCGAGATCTTGCCGCGATGGAGCGCATAGATCGCACCGGCCCCGCGCTCAGCCTGCTTCCCCATGGTCCCGATCCAGAACGTGCCGGACTGGTGCACGCGGGCATCGTTGGATCGGGTCACGGGGTTGTCGCCTTCGAGCGGACAGAACAGCGCCATCGCGCCATCGTCTATGTTGCGGATGTAGAGACCGTCCTCCGCGACGATCAGCTGCCGTTCGGCATCGATCCGCCCGAGCGCGCTCGCCATCCGGCCGAGTGGGTGGACGCGAATGCTGCCGCTGCCAAGATGTGCCTCGAACAGACGTCCCTCGCGAATGTCGAACCACCATGCGGTATCGGTCGCAACGTCATAGGTCGGGCCTTCGCCGAGATGGCACGGCTCGGCCGAGAGGACGGAGGTCGGCACCTGCTCCATCATGGCGCCCTTACCCCAAAGCGATAGACGGTGTGATGGCGATAGATCCCGCCCGGATCGAGGCGCGGGCTTGGAAAATCCGTCCGGTTTGGCGCGTTTGGCCAGATGTGCGGCTCCAGGCACATCGCGTCCGACTGCCGGATCAGCTTGCCGCCCTTCCCCGAGATCGTGCCGTCGAGATAATTGCCGGAATAGACCTGAAGGCCGGGCTGATCGGTGAAGAGCTCCATGATGCGCCCCGAGCGCGGCGCCTCCAGCCGCGCCGCGAATGCGAACTTGCCGTCGCGCCCGAGACAATAGGTGTGGTCGTAACCCTTGCCGTGACGCAATTGCTGATCGCTCTCGCGGATGCGGTCACCAACGGGGCGCGCACCGCGGAAATCGAACGGCGTGCCGGCGACCGCACGCGGCGGCACCGGCAGCGGGATCGCGGTGGGGTCAATGGCGAGGAAATGATCGGCGGCAACTGTAAGCTTGTGGTCGAGAATGGACGTGCCTGAAGTCGCGCCTTCCAGATTGAAGAAACTGTGGTTGGTCAGGTTGACGATGGTCGGGCGGTCCGTTCGCGCCTCCATGATGAGCGACAGCTCGGTCGGGCCGGTAACGCGGTAGGTCAGGCGCACATCAAGCCGGCCTGGATAATTCTCTTCGCCATGCGGGCTGACATAGGTGAGCGTCACCGCCGGCTCGGTGCCGTCGTCGATCCCGGCAATCTCCCAGAGCTTACGGTCAAAACCGTCCAGCCCGCCATGCAGCGCATTCGGGCCGTTGTTGACGGGAAGCTGAAACGTCCCACCGTCGAGCGAGAACTGTCCCTTGGCAATACGGTTAGCGTAGCGGCCGACGGTAGCGCCCAGAAACTTTCGTTCGGCGAGATAGCCGGCAAATGCATCATGGCCGAGCACGACGTCGTCGCAGTTTCCTTTGGCGTCCGGTGCGATCAGCGCTTGAATCACCGCGCCATGGGTGATGATGCGGGCTTCGAAGCCGCCCTCCCCGCGCAGCGTGATGCGCTCGACATTGCGGCCATCCGGCAGCGTTCCGAAGACGTCATTTTCTATTCTTGCGCCAGCCATGGTCAGTCCACAAAGGGTTCGACGATTATGCGCTTGCCGAGCAGGAAGGCATCCGCAACGAGACGGAGCGGCGTCAGGTCGACGTTGCTCACGCCTGTGTCGGAGAGCTTGACGAAACGCCGGTACAACTCGCGATATTCCTCATCGGGTGCCTCGGCGGCTGCGTTGCCATCGATCGACATGCGCCGCCCGCCGCCGGACAACGTCATTTGCCCCCGGTCGGTTTCCACCGCGATGTCCCAGCTCTGCGGACCGGTCTGGCGGAAGTCGAATTCAGCGGTGACCGGCAGACCATCGATGTCAGCCAGCGACAGCTTCGCGGCAATCGGGGCCTGGCAATTCGCGGGAAAGGCCAGTTCGGCCGCGGTGACAAAGACCGGCTCAGGCAGAATACGGGTCAAGATCGAGAGCGCGTTGATGCCGGGATCGAACACGCCGAGACCGCCCGGCTCCCAGATCCAGGCCTGCCCGGGGTGCCAGACGCGGACATCCTCCTTCCAGTTGATGTGCACGGATTTGATGTGGCGCGTCGTCAGCCATTGGCGCGCCGGCTCGACCGCCGGCGCGTAGCGCGAATGCCAGGCCGCAAACAGCGTCCGCTTCGCCTCCGCCGCCAACGCGATCAGTGGATCGAGCTCGGCAACGCCTGTGCCGGGCGGCTTCTCCAGCATGACGTGCTTGCCGGCAGCAAGCGCGGCCACCGCTGCGGCGCGCCGCGCTTGGGGCGGTGTGCAAAGCGAGACCGCATCGATCGGCGGCCCCTTCTCCAGCAATTCCTCGATGCTGGTGAAATACGGCACTCCCGGCAGCGAACCATGGTGGCTGGCAATGGCGGCCAGCGTCGCCCCCGGCGTCGCGGCGATGGCGCCGACATGCTGGTCGCGCGCGATCTTGCCGAAGCCGACAATGGCAATGCGAAGTTCGCTCACGCCGGCTCTCCCGTGTCCGCCGATGGCAGCGCCGCAGCCGGCTCAACCTCGATCACAGTGCCTTCATGGCGCCGGATGCCGTTGTGAATGACATGGACCATGGCCTCCGACGCGGCTTCGGCATCGCCGGCTGCGATGGCATCGACGATCTTCTGGTGCCAGAGCAGCACGGTGTCGCGGTCTTCCGGTTCGACCGGAGCGCTGAGCAGGAACGAGGCACGCAGCGCAGCCTCGATGACGTGCCCGATCGAGCGCATGAACAGATTGCCCGAGGCTCGCGCCACCGCGATATGCAGCGCGAGATCGGCATCTGCGAAGCCGACGGAATCGGACGCTTCAAGCCGCATGCGCTCCATGCTGCGACGAAGCTCGGCGACATCCTCCTCGGATCGCTGTGCCGCCGCGAGCACAGCTGCGCGCGGCTCAACCGCGAGACGGATCTCGGCGAGGTCGTTGAGGAAACGCTTGTCGATGCCCGCATCCAGATGCCACGCCAGCACGTCGGCGTCGAACATGTTCCAGGCCGCGCGCTCGCGCACGATGGTGCCGACCCGCGCCTTGGTGGTGAGCAGGCCCTTGGCGACCAGCGTCTTCACGCTCTCACGCAGCACCGGTCGCGACACGCCGAACATCGCGATCATCTCGGCATCGCCCGGCAGCCGCATCCCCTCCGCGTAGCGGCCGGCGATGATATCGACGCCGATCGAGCGGGCGACTTCCGCGTGGTTGGAATGGGCCCGCCGCGTCGGGATGACGACGATGCGCGAGGTCATGAGGCTGCTCCCGCACGCCTGACGACAGGCCGACGCGCAAGCGCGACCAATCCCTGCTGCAGGGCGATGAAGGCGAACAGCAGCACGCCGGTCGCGATCTTGGTCCACCAGCTCGACAGCGTCCCGTCGAAATTGATGTAAGTCTGGATCAGGCCCTGGATCAGCACGCCGAGAAATGTGCCGATCACCGATCCCTGCCCGCCCGTGAGCAGCGTGCCGCCGATCACGACGGCGGCGATGGTGTCGAGCTCGACGCCGACAGCAGAGAGCGAATAGCCGGCGCTGGTATAGAAAGAGAAGACGATGCCTGCGATCCCCGCGAGCAGGCTCGACAGCATGTAGATCTTTACCGTCATCGTACCAACGGCAACGCCCATCAGGCTTGCGGTGGTCCGGCTGCCGCCGAGCGCATAGACATTGGCGCCGAACCTCGTGAGCCGCAGCAGCAAGGCGCCACCGATCACGACGACGAGCATGATGATGGCAATCGCCGTCAGTCGACCCCCGCCGGGCACGCGCAGTGCGAAGTCCGACACGGTGGAATAGACCGGTGCGGTGATCGGCACCGATTCCGTCGAGAGCAGGAAGCTTGCGCCACGCGCCAGGAACATCCCGGCGAGTGTTACGATGAAAGGCGGCAGATCGAAGACATGGATGATGGCGCCCATCGCCGCCCCGAAAACGGCCGACAGCGCGAGGATGGCGACGAAGGCGACGAGCGGCGGCACGCCCCAGCGCTCGATCGCCAGCGCCACGAAGACGGTGGTGAAGCCGATCACCGAGCCAACCGAGAGGTCGATCCCGCCGGAGATAATCACAAAGGTCATCCCTGTCGCCACGATGCCGAGGAAGGCGTTGTCGGTGAGGAGATTGCCGACCACGCGGGTGGAGGCGATGTTGGGGAATTGCACGGCACAGAGCGCAAAGCCCGCAACAAGCACGATCGCCGTGATCAGGACAGGCGGCAGGCCTTTCATGCTTTCGTCCTCCGCAGCCGCATGGCCATGCCGGCAAGCCCCGAAAATTTCGGCGATTGCAATAGCAGCACCGCGAGCACCACCCCCGCCTTGACCAGCAGGTTGAATTCCGGCGGATAGCCTGACAGCAGGATTCCGGTGTTCATGGTCTGGATGATGAGCGCCCCCAACACCGCGAGCACGAGACTGAAACGGCCGCCGAACAGCGAAGTGCCGCCGATCACTACCGCGAGAATCGCGTCGAGTTCGAGCCATAGGCCGGCATTGTTGGCATCGGCGCCCATGATGTCCGCCGCCGCGATCACGCCGGCAAGCGCGGCACAGACGCCGCACCAGACATAGACAGCCAGGATCATGGCCCGCGTGCCGACGCCGGCAAGCTCGCTCGCCCGCGCATTACCGCCGGTCGCCTCGATGAGAAGCCCGAGCGCAGAGCCGCGCACCACCGCGCCGGTGAGGATCAGCATGCCGAGTGCGATTGCGACCGGCACCGGCAAGCCGAGGATAGCGCCGTTGCCGAGCCAGACCAGATCCGGCGAGGAAAACGTCACGATCCGCCCTTCGGTGATGAGCTGCGCGATGCCTCGCCCCGCAACCATCAGGATCAGCGTCGCCACAATCGGCTGCATGCCGAGCACGGCGACGAGAAAGCCGTTCCACAATCCACAGATCAAGCCCACACCGAGCGCGGCCGCCAGCACGATCGGAAGTCCGTGACTGTCAGCAAGGCTCGCCGCGATCGCGCCCGAAATGGCCATGATGGCACCGACCGAGAGGTCGATGCCGCGCGTTGCGATCACCAGCACCATGCCGAGCGAAAGCAGCGCCACCGGCGTGCCGCGATTGAGCACGTCGATCAGGCTGCCGAACAGGCGGCCGTCCTGGAGGCGTAGGTCAAAGAATTGCGGCGACACGACGCGGTCGACCGCCAGGATAACGATCAACGCGAGGATCTGGGCAAAGCCGCGGCGCGGCAACAGCGCTATCATGCCCGCCCCTCATGCGCTGCTGTGCCGCCGTCGGCCGCAATGGCCGCGAGAATGTTCGTAACGTCAATCGCCTCGCCCGCAAGTTCCTCGACATGAGCGCGGTCACGCAGCACCACGACCCGATCCGAATAGCTCACGATCTCGTCAAGCTCAGACGAAATCACGAGCAGCGCCAGCCCGTCATCGCAGAGCTCGCGGATCAGGCGGATGATCTCGGCATGCGCGCCGACGTCGATGCCACGGGTTGGCTCGTCCAGCACCAGCAGCCGCGGCGATGTCGCGAGCCATCGCGCAAGCAAAACCTTTTGCTGGTTGCCGCCGGAGAGCAGGCCCACGGGTCGCTCGGCATCGGGCGGGCGGATATCGAGCATCTTGACGTAACGCCGCGCGATCTCGTCCTGCTCGCCGCGCGACAGCGGGCGATGCAGTCCGCGCTTGGCCTGAAGTGCCAGCACGATGTTCTCGCGGACACTGAGCTCGGCGACGATACCTTCGGTCTTGCGCTCTTCCGGGCAATAGCCAAACCCGTGGCGCACACCGTCGCGCGGCGAATGAAGCCGCACAGGCGCGCCCTCTACCCTTGCCTGCCCGCCATCGGCGCGCTCGGCACCGAACACCAGCCGCGCCGTCTCTGTGCGGCCCGAGCCGAGCAAGCCGGCAAGGCCGACGACCTCGCCACGGCGCAGTTCGAGATTGAACGGCGCGACATAGCCGGCCTTGCCGTAATTCTCAAAGCTCGCACAGACGTCGCGCGCCCGATGCTCGCGCGTCGCTACCCGCGCACTGGTGGTGTCGGCCAACTCACGGCCGAGCATCATGCGGATCAATTCGAGCCGCGGCAGCGAGGCGGTCTCACGCTCGCCGACCAGACGGCCGTTGCGCAGGACCGTGATGCGGTCGGAGATCTCGTAGACCTGGTCGAGGAAGTGGCTCACGAAGACGATGCCGATTCCGCGCCCCGCAACCTGGCGCATAATGCCGAAGAGGATCTCGACCTCGTGACGGTCGAGGCTCGCGGTCGGCTCGTCCAGGATCAGCACGCGCGCGGAGAGATCGACGGCACGCGCGATCGCAGTGACGTGCTGGATGGCCACGGAATAGCTGCCGAGCGGCACCGCTACGTCGATGTCGAGGCCGAAGTCCGCGAGCAGCGTCTTCGCGCGGCGGCGCATCTCTCCTTCCCGCACGATGCCAAAGCGCATCGGCTGCCGGTCGAGAAACAGATTTTGCGCCGCCGACAGATTCGGCAACAGATTGACCTCCTGGTAGACGGTGGCGATGCCGGCCTGAAGCGCGGCCTTGGCCGAGCGCGGCGCGACTTCGTCGCCGCCGAGGCGGACAATGCCGGCATCCCGCGGGAAGACGCCGGTGATGACCTTGATCAGCGTGGACTTGCCGGCCCCGTTCTCGCCGAGCAGCGCATGGATCTCGCCGGCGCGCAGCGTGAAGTCGACCTCCTGCAACGCACGCACCGCGCCAAAGCTCTTGCTGATCCCGCGGACCTCCAGTAGGGAAGCAGCAGGATCGAGGCTGTTCTCCATGGCAAATTCACTCCCACCGGCGCCCGCGTGTGACGCGGACACCCAGCCTAGCCGCTCTTACAGCGGTTTCGAAGAGGGATGCCGGACCACAGGGCGCGATCCGGCGCGGCACCCGCCTCAGTAGCCGAGACCCTTCTTGCTGTCGTAGATCTTCTGCGGATCGTCAACCGCAGTATAGAGCTTGGACTCGGTCTGGATCCACTTCGGCGGCACCGTGCCCTTGTCCTTGAAAGCCGCGATGGCATCGAGCGCGGGACCCGCCATGTTCGGCGTCAGCTCGACCGTGGCATTGGCTTCACCGGCGGCCATGGCCTTGAAGATATCGGGCACCGCGTCGATCGAGACGGTGAGAATCTCCTTGCCGGGCTTGAGGCCGGCTTCCTTCATCGCCTGGATCGCACCGACCATCATGTCGTCGTTGTGCGCGTAGACGGCGCAGATCGACTTGCCGCCGCCTTCGGCCTTGATGAAGCTCTCCATCACCTCTTTGCCCTTGGCGCGGGTGAAGTCGCCGGTCTGGCTGCGCACCACTTTCAGGTTCGCATGCTTGGCGATAGCGGTATCAAAGCCCTTCTTGCGATTGGCGGCGACGCTGGCGCCGACCGTACCCTGCAGTTCGACGATGTTGCAGGCCTTGGCGCCGACGGTCTTGGCCAGCCAGTTGCCTGCGACCTCGCCCTCGTGCACGCTGTCGGAGGTGACGGCGGTGAGATAGAGCTCCTTGCCGGAGGGATCGATGTCGCGGTCGAGCAGCACGACCGGAATCTTGGCCTCCTTCGCTTCCTTCAGCACAGAATCCCAACCGGTCGAGACGACCGGCGCGAGGAAGATCGCATCCACGTTTTGCGCAATGAAGGAGCGGATCGCCTTGATCTGATTCTCCTGCTTCTGCTGGGCATCAGCGATCTTGAGATTGACCTTGCGCTTGGCGGCTTCCTGCTTGGAGACGGAAGTCTCGGCCGCGCGCCATCCGGATTCCGATCCAATCTGCGAGAAGCCGATGGTGAGTTCGGCGGCGTTCGCCGGCAGCGCAAGCAGCAACGCGGCAGTGGCGCTGGCCGCAAAGAGGGCTTTGAGGGTCATCAGGCGTGTCTCCCAAAATGTTATCTGGGGCGCCTATTGGTAGCCTGGCACCCTCAAGCCGCCCTTGTCGGACGGCGGGAGCACTATTCCACGGAAAATAGCTTCCGACTAGTCATATTATCTGACTATTCGTTCAGAAACGTACGTTGGTGAATGGGTAGTCAAATGACACACCCAGCGCGATTTTGTTCCAAGGATGCAACGGAGAGATGAAGGAATATTGTGACACTCGGCGAGCGCCACACCATTATGCCCGGGCTAAACACTCGTCCCGGCCATCCACGCGTTGCCATGCGGCACGAAGAACGTGGATGCCCTGGGACAAGCCCGGGCATGACGGCCGCAGACAGAGAGGCGAAGAAGCTAAATCAGCTTCCGCTGCGCGAGGTTCTTCATCAGCGCGCCGATGCCGAAGGTCCAGGGCTCGCACTCGTCGCTGGTGCGCATGCGGTTGACGAGCTTGCCGAGCTGGGGCGCGGCGATCGTGACGATGTCGTCGCGCTTGTGGGTGAACCCCTGCCCCGGCGCATCGCGATCCCTTACCGGCGCGAACATCGTGCCGAGGAAGAGCACGAATCCATCAGGATATTGGTGCACCTTGCCGATCGTCTGCTCGACGAGATCGGTGGGATCGCGGCTGATCATGCTGATCGAGGAATGGCCGTCGAGGACGAAACCATCCGTCCCCTTCACGTTCAGGCTGATGTCCAGCTTGCGCGCGTCGTCGAGCGAAAAACTGTCGTCGAACAGGCGCAGCAGCGGCCCGATCGAGCAGGACGCATTGTTATCCTTGGCCTTCGACAGCAGCAGCGCCGAGCGTCCCTCGAAGTCGCGAAGGTTCACGTCGTTGCCGAGCGCGCCACCGACGATCTTGCCGCGGCTCGACACGAACAGCACAAGCTCGGGCTCCGGATTGTTCCATGTCGACTTCGGATGCAACCCGGCATCCATGCCGGTGCCGACCGACGATAACGTCGGGGCCTTGGTGAAGACCTCGGCATCCGGACCGATGCCGACCTCGAGATACTGGCTCCAGGCGTTCTGGTCGATCAGCACCTGTTTCAAGTGCATCGCCTGGTCCGAGCCCGGCTTGAGCTTCGACAGATCGTCACCGATCAGCCGCGTCACCTCTTTGCGGATCGCTTCGGCCGACGCCGGATTGCCCTTCGCGCGTTCTTCGATGACGCGCTCCAGCATCGAGATGGCGAAAGTGACGCCGGCGGCCTTAAGGGTCTGGAGATCGACCGGCGCGAGCAGCCACGGCTCTTTCGTGTCACGCTGGTCGGGCGGCGTGTTGGTGACTATAGCATCGAGATCGCCGATGCGCTCGCCCTTGGTAGCGGCAAGCGCCTTCGCCGGAGCATCCTCTTCGCAAAGCGCGCTGACGGTCGGAAATTTCGCGGTGACGTCGAACACGCCGTCGCTGCGCACGGCGACCACGGCCGGGCCGTTCGCCTGCGGCAGCCAGACACGGCCGACCAACGTTCCCCGCGTGCCGTCCTCGGGGAGAAGATCCTTGGTTGTCAGTGTCGTCATAGCCGCGTCCTCGCTGTTTCCCGGCGAAGACCAATAAACGTCTGGCTCCGGAAGTCCAGAGCGGCGGGATGCCCTGCTTCTACGCCCCTGCCCGCGCCTTTCGGGCCACGATCTGTTGAAGCGCCCAGCGCGCGTTCTTGCGGACGTCGGGATCGGCGTCGTCGGCTATGACCGCCAGGAACGCCTCGCCGTCGGGATGGGCGATCTCGCCGAGCGCGGCGGCCGCTTCCTTCCGCAAATTGGCCTGGTCGTGATTGATGCAGTTTCCGATCGGGCGTACCGCGCGCTCGATCTTCATTCTGCCGAGGCTGCGGATTGCTTTCAGCCGCACCTGCCAGAATTCGTCAGCGAGCGCACCGACGAGCTGGTCTGCCGCGATCGAACCGTTGACGTTGAGACCCAGCGTTTCCGCCGCCATCTCGCGGACCATCCAGTCGGCGTCCTTCAGCGCGCGCGTGATCGTCTCGGCCGCGGGCTTCATCTGCGAGAACGCCAGCGCGCTGACGGCGGCCCGGCGCACATGCGCATCGGGATCGTTGATCAATGCAGTCAGAGCGGGGATGGATTCTTCCAGCTTGAGGAAGCCGATCACGCCGATCGCCTGCACGCGCACGGCAGCGTCCGTATCCAGAAGCGCTTCCAGCGCCGGCTTCAGCGTATCCTTGCAGCGCAGCTCCTTCAGCGCACGCAGCGCGCCCATGCGGACGAACGCGTGGGCATGCTTGACCAGCGGCAGGATGATCTCCGCACAAGCGGGATTCTTGAATTCGGCCATGCTGTCGGCTGCGGCGGCAGCGACGATTCTTTCCGGATCGACCAGCAGCTTTACCAGCGCGCTCGCAGCCTCCGGCCCGTCGAACTCGCCGAGCGCCATCGCGACCTGCTGGCGTACGCCCGCGTCGGGATCGGCGACCATGTTGGCGAGATGCGGAACCGCGGCCGGATCGCCGGAATGACCGAGCGCGATGATCGCGACCCGGCGCTCTGCGGGATCGGCGGCCTGGAGCCGCTCGTCGGCGTCCTCGAGATCGTCGTAGGATTCGAACGGGCTCGACATGACTACCTCAGGAGATAGGGAATGTTGACGGTGACGGCGCCGGTCGGGCAATCCGCCTCGCAGGGCATGCAGTACCAGCATTCGTCATAGGCCATGTAGGCCTTTCCGGTCATGTCGCTGATGCGCAGCACGTCGAGCGGGCAGACGTCCACGCACACGGTGCAGCCCTTGTCGGCGATGCATTTGGCGTCGTCAACGACCACCGGAACCGATGTCTGATAGGAAGCGAGAGGCATCGTTGATCTCCTGTTGCTAAGTTGCGGCGGATCAGGCGGAGGCGCGGATGCGCTGCTTGTCGTAGAGGTCCTTCTCATCGTCGGCGATTGGGACGACGTACGGCTCCACCGCACGCTTCTCGCTGGTCATCTTGCCGTCCTGCTTGGAGAGCAGCGTGTGGCAGAACCAGTTTTCGTTGTCCTTCTCCGGGAAGTCTGTGCGCCAGTGATAAAGGCCCCAGCGGCTCTCCTCGCGATAGAGCGAGGCATGCACCGCCATGTCGGCGCAGTCCATGATCGACTGCACCTCGAGCGCGCGGAGCAATTCGTGCGCGTTGCGCGCGATCATATGCTCCTGCATATCCTGCCGCGTCTCGGCGAGGCGGCGCATGCCAAGCTCGTATTTGCGCGTGACCTTCGGCGGCTGGAGGTAGTCGTTGACGAGACGCCTGGTCTTGTACTCGACCTGGTTCGGCGGAATGCCGTCCTCGCGCTTGGTCGGCGCCAGCACGCGATCGCGTTCCCTGGCGACGTCGGCGGCGTCGAAGTCCGCAAAATCGTGATTGTCGGCGAACTCCATCGCGTCGATGCCGGCGACCGAGCCGTTGGTGAAGGCGCCGAGCATGTAATTATGCGGCACGCTTGCCATGTCGCCAGCGGCATAGAGGCCGGGCACGGTGGTGCGGGCATTGTCGTCGACGAACACGCCGGACGCACTGTGGCCGGAGCAGAAGCCGATCTCGGAGATGTGCATCTCGATCGATTCGTTGCGGTAGTCGACTCCGCGCCCCTGCTGGAACAGGCCGCGCGTCGGCCGTTCCACCTTGTGCAGCGTGGACTCGATCTCCGAGATCGTGTCGGGGTGCAGATGCTTGAGCTGGAGGAACACCGGCCCCTTGCCGGACAGGAGCTCGTTGTAGAACTCCAGCATCATCTGGCCCGACCAGTAGTCGCATTCGATGAAGCGCGAGCCCTCGTTGTTGGCGGTAAAGGCGCCGAAGGGACCGGCGACGTAGGCGCAGGCGGGGCCGTTATAGTCCTTGATCAGCGGGTTGATCTGGTAACATTCGAGGTTCGCGAGCGCGGCGCCGGCGTGATAGGCCATCGAATAGCCGTCGCCGGAATTGGCGGCATTCTCATAGGTGCCGAACATGTAGCCCGAGGTCGGCAGACCGAGGCGGCCGGCGGCGCCCATACAGAGGACGACGGCCTTGGCCTTGATCACCAGGATCTCGGCGGTGCGGGTGTTGACAGAGATTGCGCCGGCGATGCGGCCGTCGCTCGATTTGAGCAGGCGCGTCGCCATGTAGCGGTTGGAGATCAGGATGCGGGCGCGGCGGAGCTGGCGATACAGCGCCTTCTTCACGGTCTCGCCGTTCGGCATCGGCAGAACGTAGGCGCCGATGTGGTGCACCTTCTTGACGGCATAATCGCCGTTCTCGTTCTTCAGGAAGCGGATGCCGAAGCTGTCCAGCTCCTCGATGATCTTGTAGCAGTTCTGCGCATATTTATAGACCGCCTTCTGATCGACGATGCCGTCGTTGGCGATGGTGATTTCCTTGGTGTACTGCTCCGGCGTCGCATATCCGGGGATGACGGCGTTGTTCAGCCCGTCCATGCCCATCGAGATCGCGCCGGAGCGCTTGACGTTGGCCTTTTCGAGCAGAACGACATTCGCCTTCGGGTTCTTCAGCTTCGCCTTCAGCGCCGCCATCGGGCCAGCCGTGCCGCCGCCGATCACCAGCACATCGCAGGAAACCTCCGAAAGTCCATCGACGATCTGATCTAGTGCCATCGCTTGCTCCTGGTCCGCCGGAAGGTCCGGCGCCTTTGCATCAGATTTGTTCAGGGGGCCTTCCGGCGATAGCAATTAGTTGTCGCCGGAGACCGATTTGCGCCTCAGCGCTCGACGAAAGCCTTTTCGATCACGAAATGGCCGGGCTGGCTGTGGCTCCCTTCGACGAAGCCCCGCGCGGAAAACATCGACGGCAGTTCCTCGAGCATCGCCGGGCTGCCGCACAGCATGATGCGGTCCGTCCCGATATCGAGGCCGCCTTGTCCGATGTCGTCGAACATCTGGTTCGAGGCGATCAGGTCGGTGATCCGGCCGCGATTCCTGAACGGCTCGCGGGTGACGGTCGGGTAATACACCAGCTTGTCGCGGATCAGCGGCCCGAAGAATTCGTGATTGCGCAAGCCATCGACGAGGTGCTCGCCATAAGCAAGCTCGGAGACCTGGCGGCAGCCATGGGCGAGCACGATGGTCTCGTAATTCTCGTAAACATCAGGGTCCTTGATCAGGCTGGCAAAAGGCGCGAGCCCGGTGCCAGTCGAGAGCAGCAGCAGGCGTTTTCCCGGAATGAGATTGCCGGTGATCAGCGTGCCCGTCGCCTTGCGGCCGACCAGGATGATGTCGCCTTCCCGGATCTTCTGGAGACGCGAGGTCAGCGGGCCGTCCTGCACCTTGATCGAGAAGAACTCGAGCGCCTCCTCGTGATTGGCGCTCGCCATGCTGTAGGCGCGCATCAACGGCTTGCCCTCGACCTCGAGCCCGATCATCGCGAACTGGCCGTTCTGGAAGCGGAAGCCGGGATCGCGCGTCGCGGTGAAGCTGAACAGGGAGTCGGTCCAGTGCCTGACCGACAAAACCGTCTCCTTCTGAAAAGCACTCATCCGTCTTCTCTCCTTGCCTGCGTTGGCGCAACGTTTCGGAGCGAGGGAAATCGGGCAATGCGGAAGTGAGATTCCCGGTCGATTAGTTTCACATTTCACCGGCGATGACCGGCGAGAAGGCAGTGACGCTGCGCCCGCGCCGGCAATTAGTTGCTATTCGTACGCGTCTGCGATGACGTAGAAGCGGCCATGACCTCTGTGGCACCGACCGTGGCCGACTACGAAGCCAGCGCCGATCTCGCGACGCTCCTCGTCCGCACGGCGCAGGACGATGCGCTGAGCCTGCCCGCCGAGCAGCTTCGCCTCTCCTGCAAATGCGCCCACTGCATACGGGCCCGCTTCGACGGCCGCTTCCCCGAAGCGTTTCCGGGCATCGCGATTACCGAGATCAGCGATCTCGGTTATGGGCTGAACATCTCGTTTTCGGATGGGCACAACCGGGGGATTTACCCGAAGCCGTATCTGTTGAGTTTGGCGGGACGCTGACCCCTATACGGTGTCGTCATTCCGGGGCGCCCTAAGGGCGAGCCCGGAATCCATAACCCCCGCTCGTGGTTATGGAGTCCGGGCCTGCGCGCTTTGCGCGCATCCCGGAATGACGCAGTAGATTGGCTGCCGCCATCTGGCACGGACATTGCTCCTCTTTAGAACGGTTTGAACGTTCCGGAGGCGGATGATGTTGCAGGCGGCCAATGTGGTTCGAGGGGCTGTTCCCCCGATAGCTCGGCCTGCGGGTGGCTCCTCGCTGCTCCTCACCGAAAATCAGCAATGGATCGGCGGGCCGCCACCGCTGATGGACAAGCTGACACAGCGCGAGCGGGAGTTGGTGTTGAAGCAGGGCCGCCGAAAGGTGCTCAACCGCGGCCAGACATTGTTCAGCCAGGGCGGCAAGCATGACGGCATCTGGCTGATCGAGAGCGGCCGCGTCCGCGTGTTCTACACCTCGCCGCTCGGGCGCGAGATCACGCTGG
>LNAP01001927.1_pt1 | contig 21417 bp, 20 predicted proteins | sample 602601 | NCBI WGS metagenome assembly LNAP01 (sample SAMN02440304, study PRJNA202911) | soil metagenome | biome: Subtropical and temperate rainforests or woodlands; isolation source: soil samples (1 kg each in a 20% v/v slurry with milli Q water) were... ...
CAAGGGCAACGCCTCGATCTTCGTCCTCTTCCCGCTGATGGTCATGGTGATGCTGACGCTGCTGATGATCCAGCTGCAGAGCTTCTCGCGCCTGATCCTGGTGTTTCTGACCGCGCCGCTCGGCATCGTCGGCGCCTCCTTCGGCCTCAACGTCGCCAATGCCCCGTTCGGCTTCGTGGCGCTGCTCGGCCTGATCGCGCTTGCCGGCATGATCATGCGCAACACGGTCATCCTGGTCGACCAGATCGAGACCGACGTCTCGCACGGCCTGACCCGACGCGAGGCGATCGTGGAGGCCACCGTTCGCCGTGCCCGCCCGGTGGTGCTGACTGCGCTCGCGGCCATCCTCGCCATGATCCCGCTGTCGCGCTCGGCCTTCTGGGGCCCGATGGCGATCACCATCATGGGTGGCCTGTTCGTCGCGACCTTCCTGACGCTGCTGTATTTACCGGGCCTCTATGCACTTTGGTTCCGGAAGAGCCTGGACGAGGCGGGTACTCCCGAGCAGCCTGCCGCGCCGCAGCATGGCAGCGATGAGCATCCGGCAATTCCGCTTGCTGAAGCGGCTGAATAAGTGAGATGAAGTGCTGGCGAACGAGTCCTGACAGATGACACTGATTGCGGAGCATATCGAAGGCGACACCCGGGATCGTATTCTCGAGGTGGCCGAGCGGCTGTTCCGCCAGATCGGCTATCAGAAGACCACGGTCGGGGACATCGCCAAGGAGCTCAGGATGAGCCCCGCCAACGTGTATCGCTTCTTCGAATCGAAGAAGGCGATCCATCAGTCGGTGGCGCGCTCGCTCATGGGTGAGGTCGAGCTCGAGGCGCAGCGGATCGTGGCGAAGCCCGGTCCGGTGCCGGAGCGCTTCCGGGAGCTGCTCACCACCATCCACCGCATGAACACCGAGCGCTATGTCGGCGACAACAAGCTGCACGAGATGGTCGAGATCGCGATGCAGGAGGACTGGGACGTCTGCGTCAACCACATGGAGTGCATCGCCCGATTCGTCGGCCAGATGATCGCCCAGGGCGTCGCCTCCGGCGAGTTCGAGGCGCCGGACCTCCAGCTGGCTTCGCTGTGCGCCTGCACTGCGATGATGCGGTTCTTCCACCCCCAGATGATCGCCCAATGCTCCACCAAGCCGGGCCCGACCATCGACCAGATGATCGATTTCGTCATCGCGGGTCTGTCGCCGCGCCACTGACGGGCGGAGGAATCTCTCCTATAAGCAAGCTGACGTAGCCCGGATGGAGCGAAGCAATCCGGGAATTTATGGCGTTGTGCTTGCGGTCCCGGATTTCGCTTCGCTCCATCCGGGTTACCAGGAACAGGAAAGACCCCGCGTGACCGACAAAGACCTGTACTTCTACGAGCCCTCCAAGGGCCACGGCCTCAAGCACGATCCCTTCAACGCCATCATCGCGCCGCGGCCGATCGGCTGGATCTCCTCCCGCAACACCAAGGGCCACGTCAACCTCGCGCCCTACAGCTTCTTCAACGCCTTCTGCTACGTGCCGCCGATCATCGGCTTCTCCTCCACCAATTGGAAAGACACGGTCGAGAACATCCAGCAGACCGGCGAGTTCGTCTGGAATCTCGCCACCATGGACCTCGCCAAGCACATGAACGCGACCGCCGCGCATGTCGCCCCTGAGGTCGACGAATTCGAGATCGCGGGCCTCACCGCCGTGCCCGGCAAGCTCGTCAATGTGCCGCGCGTCGGCGAGAGCCCCGTCGCCTTCGAGTGCAAAGTGTCTGACATCGTCCGCCTCAAGGGCGCTGACGGCAAGGAGGCCGATGCCTGGTTGACGCTGGGCGAGGTCGTCGCCGTCCACATCGACAAAGCCATGATCAAGGACGGCGTCTACCAGACCGCCGCCGCTCGCCCGATCGTCCGCGCCGGCCGCCGCGGCGACTACTTTGAGATCAAGCCGGAAAACATGTTCGAGATGGTGCGGCCGGATTAGGGTCGGCCAAACTCTCTCCTGTCATTCCGGGGCGACGCGTAGCGTCGAGCCCGGAATCCATAACCACGATCGGGAGTATGGATTCCGGGCTCGCGCCAAGAGGCGCGCCCCGGAATGACGGCGAGACATTCAGCCCCATTCCCTTCCCGGAACTGCTCCCGCGTCCCGGCCGTTATTGGCCAGGGCGGCCGCCCGGCCGCGTCAATGTCGCAGGCGAAGTCTTCACCTTCGCCCCACACTTTCCGCTAAAATGCCCGCCAACCGCGCCGATGCATGAGGTCAGCCATGAGCTTCCGCCGCGACACCATCACCAAGCCGATCTTCTCCTGGGCGCGCGGCGTGCTGCCGGCGATGTCCGACACCGAACGCGAGGCGCTGGAGGCGGGCGACGTCTGGTGGGATGCCGATCTCTTCACCGGCAACCCTGATTGGGCGAAACTGCTAAAGGTGCCGCAGGCGACGTTGACCGCCGAGGAGCGGGCCTTCCTCAACGGACCCGTCGAAGAGCTCTGCGCCATGCTCGACGAGTGGAAGATCTTTTGGGAATGGCGCGACCTGCCGCCGGATGTCTGGCACTTCGTCAAGCGCGAAAAATTCTTCGGCATGATCATTCCAAAGGAATTCGGCGGCCTCGGCTTCTCGCCCTATGCCCATTCGGAAGTCGTGCGCAAGATCTCGACCCGCTCGATCGCGGCGGCCGTTACGGTGATGGTGCCGAATTCGCTCGGGCCCGGCGAGCTGCTGATGCATTTCGGTACCAAAGAGCAGCGGGAGCGGTGGCTGCCGTGCCTCGCCGACGGCCGCGACATTCCCTGCTTCGGCCTCACCAGTCCTGAAGCAGGCTCCGACGCCGCTTCCATGGTCGACACCGGCATCATCTGCAAGGGCACCTTCGAGGACCGCGAGGTCGTCGGCCTCAGGCTCAATTGGCACAAGCGCTACATCACGCTCGGCCCCGTCGCGACGCTGCTGGGCCTCGCCTTCAAGGCCTATGATCCCGACCACCTCGTGGGCGACCGGGAGGAGCTCGGCATTACCGTGGCGCTGATCCCGACCCATCTGCCCGGTGTCGAGATCGGCCGGCGCCACCTGCCGTCGATGCAGGTCTTCCAGAACGGCCCGAACCGGGGCCGAGACGTCTTCATTCCGCTCGATTACGTCATCGGCGGCAAGGAGCGGCTGGGGCAGGGCTGGAAGATGCTGATGACCGCACTCGCAGCCGGCCGCGGCATCTCGCTGCCGTCGCTCTCGGCGGCCGGTGCCGCCTATGCCGCGCGCACCACCGGCGCCTATGCCCGCATCCGAGAGCAGTTCGGCATCTCGATCTCCAAGTTCGAAGGCGTCGAGGAACCGCTCGCGCGCATCGTCGCCACCGCCTACCAATTGGATGCGGCGCGGCGGTTGACCTGCGCGGCGCTCAACGCCGGCATTCATCCGGCTGTCATATCCGGCATCATGAAGCTGCACGCCACCGAGCGGATGCGCACAGCGGTCGACGACGCCATGGACATTCATGGCGGCAAGGCCGTGATCGACGGTCCGCAAAACTATCTCGGCAATCTGCACCGCGCCGTGCCGGTCGGAATTACGGTCGAGGGTGCCAACATCCTGACCCGCAATCTCATCGTGTTCGGGCAGGGCGCGATCCGCGCACATCCCTATCTGCTCGCCGAGATGAATGCGCTGGCCGATACCGATCGCGAGCGTGGTCTCACCGCCTTCGACAAAACGTTCTGGAAACATGTTGGCCATAGCTTCGAGACGCTGTTGCGTGCCTTCGGCCGGAGCTGGAGCTTTGGTGCCTTCGCGCCGGCACCGAACGCAGGCGACGCCACGCCATTCTATCGCCAGCTCTCGCGCTATTCGGCGGCGTTCGCGCTCTGCGCGGACATGGCGCTGCTGACGCTCGGCGGCGCACTCAAGCGCAAGGAGATGCTGTCGGCGCGCTTCGGCGATATCCTCTCTGAACTTTATCTCCTGTCTGCCGCGCTGAAACGCTGGCAGGACGAAGGCCGGCAGAAGGAAGACTTTGCCGCGCTGGAATGGTGCATGGCGACGGGATTCAAAACCATCGAGAACCGGCTTGCCGAAATCCTCGCCAACCTGCCCAATCGCTTCGTCGCCGGCTTCCTCAAGTTCGTGGTCCAGCCGTTCGGCGCCCGCGTGCTCGGCCCCTCCGACCGCGTCGTTCACCAATGCGCCGGCATCGTGCTGGAGCCGTCGGCGGCGCGTGATCGACTGACGCCGGATCTGGCTCATGTCGACGACGACGGCGGCTTTGCCCGGCTGGAGCGAGCGTTCAAGCTGGTTACGGCTACGGACGCGATGGCCAAGCGCATGCGCGCCGCACATATCCGCGACTGGACGGACGCCGTCACCAAGGGTGTGATCACGCAGGCCGAGGGTGAGCAGCTTGCCGCCGCTCACGAAGCGGTCACAAAAGTCATTGAGGTCGACGATTTTGCGCCGGAGACGCTGTCGCCGATTTACAAGAAAACCGGAGACGTGCATCAGTTCTTCCAGGAACTGGGTGAACAGAGAGCGGCGAGCTGATGGCACGACCGGTTTTCATCGTCGACGGCAGCCGGACGCCCTTTTTGAAGGCGCGCTCGGGGCCTGGGCCGTTCACGCCGGTGGACCTTGCCGTGCAATGCGGACGGCCGCTGCTGGCGCACCAGCCGTTTGCACCAGCGGATTTCGATCAGGTCATCCTCGGCTGTGTCAACGTGATCGCGGACGAGATGAACCCAGCCCGCGTCGCCGCGCTCCGGCTCGGCATGGGCGAGGACATGGTCGCCTTCACCGTGCAGATCAATTGCGGCTCCGGCATGCAGTCGATCGACACCGCCTATCGCTATATCCGCGAAGGCCATGCCGACATGATTTTGGCTGGCGGCACCGAAGCGCTGAGCCATGCGCCGTTGGTTTGGCCGAATTCCGGCGTGCGCTGGTTCGCCGGCCTTGCCACCGCCAGGGGCGTGGCGGCGAAGCTGGCCGCTGCGTTCAAGCTGCGTCCGCGCGATCTCAAGCCGATCATCGGCCTCGAGCGCGGGCTGACCGATCCCATCACCGATCTGAACATGGGCCAGACCGCCGAGGTCGTCGGCCATCTCTTCGGCATCACCCGCGCCCAGTCTGATGCCTATGCTGCCGAAAGCCATCGCCGGCTCGCGCATGCGCAAGGCGCGGGGTTTCTCAAGGGCGAGGTCGAGACCGCTTTCTCCCGCGACGGCAAGTTCTTCGACCATGACGACGGCGTACGCCCGGATTCAACGGCCGAGACGCTGGCAAAGCTGCGGCCGGTATTCGAACGTCCCTGGGGCCAGGTCACCGCCGGCAATTCCTCGCAGATCACCGACGGCGCCTCCTGGGTGATCCTGGCCTCCGACGCCGCGGTCGCAAAGCACGGACTGACGCCGAAGGCGGTCATCGTCGACAGCAACTGGGCCGCGCTCGATCCCAGCATCATGGGGCTCGGTCCGGTGATGTCGGCGACCCCTCTGCTTCAGCGCAACGGCCTCACCATCAAGGACGTGGAGACCTGGGAGCTGAACGAAGCCTTCGCCACGCAGGTGCTCGGCTGCCTGGCTGCCTGGAACGACGACAAGTTCTGCCGTGAGATTCTCGGCCTCGACGGCGCGGCCGGCGAGATCGACCGTGACAAGCTCAATGTCGATGGCGGCGCTATCTCGCTCGGCCATCCCGTCGGCACCTCCGGCAACCGCATCGTGCTGCATCTCGTCAACGCAATGAAGCGGCTCGGCACGCGGCGCGGAATTGCCACCGAATGCATCGGCGGCGGGCTTGGCGGTGCCATGCTGATCGAGGCGGTGTGACCATGGATTCGAAGATCATGACCGCGCTGGGCGACCGCGTGCTGGAGCTGGGACCCAAGCCGGCGACGGACATTCCGTACAAGCACTTCAAGCTGACGCGCGATGAGGACGGCGTGGCCTGGCTGCTATTCGACCGCGCGGACGCCAGCGCCAACACGCTGTCCTCGGACGTGATGGAGGAGTTCGACGCCGTGCTCGCGGTGATCGAGACCGAGCGTCCGGCCGGCCTCGTCATTCGCTCCGCCAAACCATCCGGCTTCATTGCCGGCGCCGACGTCAACGAATTCCGCGGTGCCTCCGCCCCCGACATGGTCGAGACACGCATCCGCACCGCGCATGCGGTGGTCGATCATCTCGAAGCCCTGAAGCTGCCGACCGTCGCCGTGATCCACGGCTTCTGCCTCGGCGGCGGCCTCGAGGTCGCACTCGCCTGCCAGTCGCGCATCGCGATCGACGGGGCGCGCTTCGGCTTCCCGGAGGTGATGCTCGGCCTGCATCCCGGCCTCGGCGGCACCGCGCGTTTCACGGCGCTGGTCAATCCCACCCAGTCCATGGCGCTGATGCTGACCGGCCGCACCATCGATGCGCGCCGCGCTAGGTCGCTCGGCCTCGTCGACACCGTGACGCAGGAGCGTCATGTCCGGGGCGCGGTGAAGGACGCACTATTCGGCCGGCTGAAGCGGGCCAGGCCCGGCTTGCTCACGCGTGCGGCCAATTTCGGCTTCGTGCGCGGTCTCCTGGCAAGGCGCATGCGGTCGGAGGCGGCGAAGGCGGCGAAGGCGGCGTCCCGCGAACATTATCCCGCGCCTTACGCGCTGATCGACCTCTGGGAGACCCATGGCGGCAACAAGGCCGCGATGCTGAAGGCAGAGCAGGCTTCGTTCGCCAGGCTGATGGTGACGCCGACCGCCCAGAACCTGATCCGGGTCTTCTTCTTGCGCGAGCAGATGAAGAAAGCGGCCGGCAGCGGCAACACCATCAAGCACGTCCATGTCATCGGCGCCGGCGCCATGGGTGGTGACATCGCGGCGTGGGCAGCCGGGCAGGGGCTGCGCGTCTCGCTCGCCGACATGAAAGCCCAGCCGATCGCGGGCGCCGTGAAGCGCGCCGCCGAACTCTACGGCAAGATCATCCGCAAGCCGACGGAGGTGCGCGACGCGCTCGATCGTCTGATCCCCGACATGGACGGGGAGGGCGTCCGCAATGCCGATCTCGTCATCGAGGCAGTTCCTGAGAAGCTCGGGCTGAAGCAGAACGTCTACGCCGGGCTCGAGCCGCGGATGAAGCCGGGGGCAATCCTCGCCACCAACACGTCGAGCATTCCGCTTCAGGATCTGCGCACCACGCTGGCGCGGCCGGAGCGGCTGGTCGGCCTGCACTTCTTCAATCCGGTGTCGCGGCTGCAACTGGTCGAGGTCGTCAGTCACGACGGCAACGACCCACAGGTGCTGAAGGAGGCGCTGGCTTTCGTCGGCGCGATCGATCGCCTGCCGCTAGCAGTGAAGAGTTCGCCGGGATTCCTCGTCAACCGGGCGCTGACGCCGTACATGCTCGAAGCCATGGTGATGCTGGACGAGAAGATCGACCAGCGCCTGATCGACGCCGCGGCCGAACAGTTCGGCATGCCGATGGGGCCGATCGAACTCGCCGACCAGGTCGGGCTCGACATCTGCCTCGACGTCGGCGACATGCTGCGCACCAAGTTCGGTGACCTCCTGCCGCCCACACCCGCATGGTTGCGCGAAAAAGTCGCCAAGGGCGAGCTTGGCCGCAAGACCGGCAAGGGCTTTTATACCTGGAAGGACGGCAAGGCCGAGAAGGCACCGCTCCCCGAGACCGGTCCGCGCGTCACCGACCAGATGATCGACCGCCTGGTGCTGCCGATGTCCAATGTCTGCGTGGCGGCCCTGCGCGAGGGCATCGTCGACGATCCTGATGCGGTCGACGGCGCCATGATCTTTGGTACCGGCTACGCACCGTTCCGCGGCGGCCCGCTGAACTATGCACGCACGCGCGGCGTGGAGAATGTCGTGTCGACCTTGCGCGGGCTCGCCGAGCGATTCGGCGGACGTTTCTCGCCCGATCCGGGCTGGGACAATTTCAAGTAAGAGCTTCAAGAGAAACCCGATGACCGAGAAGTCCGACAGCGCGCCGCGCGGCGATCTCTGCATCCGCACGCTGGCGATGCCCGCCGACACCAACGCCAATGGCGACATCTTCGGCGGCTGGCTGCTCAGCCAGATGGACGTCGGCGGCGGCGTGTTTGCGTCGAAGGCCGCGAAGTCGCGCACTGTGACGGTCGCGATCGAGGCGATGAATTTTCGCAAGGCGGTCTATGTCGGCGATCTCGTCTCGGTCTACGCCAATCTCGTCCGCGTCGGCCGCACCTCGATGACGGTGCATCTGGAAGCCTGGGCGTTGCGGCGCGGCGAGGAGCATCCGTTTCTCGTCACCGACGGTAATTTTACCTACGTCTCGATCGACGAGCACGGCCGTCCGCAGGAAGTCCGCTCGACCGACACGCCGGTCGCGACCTAATCGCGCGCGGCTTTGCGTCCCATCTCACGAAGAGTTGCAGCTCGCCAAACGCGGCGCGGATGAGTCAACGCGTCGCGGCTTCGCCAACAACCAGTCATAAAACGGATGAAGTCCCGGCGTACCCATAAGCCCGTCGATTCGGGGTAGAAACCGGCTGATTTGCCCTGGGAACCAAAGGGTGGAGATGCCGTTATTTGCCCGCATTGAGGAATCTACGGGCCATGCCGGACAGCTACATCATCGAAGTGAACTCGGAGACCGCGGGCATCGTCGTTCGCGGCCAGGGCGGCTACTGCTTCTTCGCTTCGTCCCACCAATTCAATCGCCTCGAAGGCCAACTCTTCCGCAACGCCCGCGAAGCCGAACGCGCCGCGCGCAAGCTGGTTAACGGCGATGTGAAGGAGGCGGCGTAAGCGCCGTACGCGTCATTGCGGGACGCGCTGGAAGGCGCGGCCCGGAATCGCGTTGTCGCATCACAGTTTCGTCGCAGAGCGCGACAGCAGCTTCCACTCGTCGCCCTGCTTCAGCCAGTTCATCAGGATGTGAAGGCTGTTTGTCACTTTCTGTCCGCCGGTCATCATCTCGGCCAGCCAGTGGAAGCGTACGATCGCGGCAGGACCGACGATCTTGATGGTTGGATCCTTGTACGTAATCGACAGGAACTCGGTCTTGCCGTCGGTGGCGTTGGCGACGAAGGCCGCCTTGTCCTCGAGGAAGCCACTGGAATGGCTGTAGCTCAAATCGTCCGCGCACAGCGTGCCGAGCGCCTTCGGATCGGCCGCGATCTGGGCGAGGCGAAATGCCTCGACGTTCTTTGCCACCGCCTCGTAGTCCGTCATCATATCCTCCGTCCTTGATCCTCTCGCCGCCATCGCCATAGCCGATGCAAAGCATCGGCGGCCTTAAGCACGGCGATCGAAGGCCGCGTATGCCACCCCCTCCCCGGTCTGAACACCCAAAAGGGGAGGGGCAAGTCGTCACATCACAATTTCGTTGCGGCCCGCGACAACAGCTTCCATTCGTCGCCCTGCTTCTGCCAGTTCATCAGAATGTGAAGGTTGGTCGGCACTTTCTTCCCATCGGCCGCCATCTCCTGCTCGGCCATCCAGTGGAAGCGCACGATCGCGGCGGGACCGACGACCTTGATCGTGGGATCCTTGTAGTCGATCGACAGGAATTTGGACTTGCCGTCGGTGGCGTTGGCGATGAAGGTCGCCTTGTCCTCGACCTTGCCGCTGGAATGGCTGTAGCTGAGATCGTCCCAGCACAGTGCGCCGAGCGCCTTCGGGTCGGCCGCGATCTGGGCGAGGCGGAAGGCCTCGACCTTTTTCGCCACCGCCTCTTCGTCTGCCGAGGCGGCAAGCGCCGGGGCGGAGAGCGCAAGCGCGGAGACGGCAAGAGCAGAAAGAGCCAGATCGCGTCGGTTGATCATCGTTTCCTCCTTTTTTGATCTTGCGAGGAGTGTTGCAGTCGCATGCGGCTTTGTCGAGTGTCGCATTGTGGTCATGTGGATGCATCATTGCGCGTGAGAGAGCGTATTGATACGTCTCTCGCATTGATGCATCGCGGATTTGGGAAAGTAGAGAAATGATCGAGGCGATCGGCAGGGCGTTGTTGTTCGACATCGATGGCACGCTCGCCAACACCGACCCGCTGCATCTCAAGGCCTTCAACCAGGTGCTGGGACCGCGGGGCTATGTGTTCGATCACGAACGCTTCTCCAGGGAGCTGCAGGGCTTCGCCAATATCTCGATCGGCGAGCGCTTCTTGCCCGACGAAACGCCGGCGCGGCGTGCCGAGATCCTCGACGAGAAGGAGGAGGTCTTCCGTACGCTCGTAGCCGGGCAGATCGAGCCGCTGCCGGGCCTGATGGCGCTGCTCGATCGCGCCGACAGCGCCGGCATTCCCATGGTGGCCGTGACCAACGCGCCGCGTCTCAATGCCGAGCTGCTGCTTTCCGGCCTCGGCATCACGCATCGTTTCAAGGCGCTCGTGATCGGTGCCGAACTGCCGCACGGCAAGCCGCATCCGCTGCCCTATCAGGAGGGCCTGCGTTTCGTCGGTGCGAGCGCAGCGGCCTCGATCGCATTCGAGGACTCCCGCACCGGCGTGCAATCGGCCACGGCGGCCGGCATTCCGACCATCGGCGTCCGGACCAGCCTCAGCCATGCTGACCTGGTTGCAGCCGGCGCCATCGCATCCGCCAGCGCCTTCGACGATCCGCAGCTGCTCGCGCATCTCGCGAGCGCCATGACCTGGTAAGAGATGGCGTGGTGAGCGGCCGCATGGTTAACCGTGATCGGCGCGCGCATTGACCGAACGCGCGAACCGCCGCACCATGCGGCTTCCTGATTTGAGGCCCTTGCCGTGACCGGACTGACCCATCGCCAAGCCGAAATCCTCAACATCGCGCGCGCTTCCGGCCGTGTCATGGTCGAGGAGCTCGCGCGCCGCTTCGAAGTCTCGGCGCAGACCATCCGCAAAGATCTCAACGACCTCTGCGAGCGGAGATCGCTGACCCGCATCCATGGCGGCGCCATCATCGCCTCCGGCGTCGAAAACCTCGCCTATGAGGCGAGGCGCTTCGTCGCGGCCGACGAGAAGAAGGCGATTGGAGCTGCCGCCGCATCGCTGATCCCGAACGGCTGCTCGCTGTTCATCAACATCGGCACCACGACTGAGGAGGTCGCGAGCGCGCTGACCTCGCATGAGGATCTCCTCGTCATCACCAACAATCTGAACGTCGCGATGCTGCTCTACCGCCATCCCCGCATCGAGGTCGTCGTCGCTGGCGGCACGGTGCGGCGCGCCGACGGCGCCGTGGTCGGCTCGACCGCGACGCAGCTGATCGGCCAGTTCAAGGTCGACTACGCCATCATCGGCGCGTCCGCGATCGACGAGGAGGGCGCGCTGCTCGACTTCGATTATCGCGAGGTGCAGGTGGCACAAGCCATCATCGCCAATGCCCGCAGCGTGATGCTGGTTGCCGATTCCACAAAACTCCGCCGCAGCGCGCCGGTGCGCATCGCCCATATCACGCAGATCCAAACCTTCGTCACCGACCAGGAACTGCCCGAGCGCCTCGCCACCATCTGCCACGGCAAGGGCATCGAGGTGATGGCGGCTATGCCGAAGGACGCTTCCGATATCGATGACGCCCAGGCCGAGGTGCAGGAAGCCTCGCCGGTGGTGCGGCTGCGCTAGGGCTTATTGACCATTCCACGGGTTGATCAACTTCACGCCCGTAGGTTCGAAGTCCCCCACATTGCGCGTAACAACCGTCAGGCCGTGGACAAGCGCGGTTGCTGCAATGAGGGCGTCGCGTTCAACCCGCGGATTGGGAACGTGAAGTTGCGCACAACGCTGCGCGACCGCCGTATCGATCGCCAGGATTCGTCCTTCGAAGCGAGCCAGAATGTGATCGTCTATCCAGGCGCGCAGGACGGCTCCTTGCGCGGCGTCTTTGCGCTCGATCAGGCGCGCGCCAAGTTCAATTTCGAGAACCGAGATCGCGGACATGAAAAAATCCGCTGCAGGCACAGCATTGGCCCAAGCGAGGACATTGCGATCAGCCCTGTCCGGCCGTCTCAGCTCGGAAATGACATTGGTGTCCAGCAGGAACATCAGTCGAGATCGGCGGGCCTGGAGATGTCGCCGGCGATCCGAGGCGGATCGAAATCAAAATCCGCGTTCTCTTGCGCCAGAGCTTCCGCAAGGCTCATGTGCCCGCCGCTCAGGCGCAGATAGTCCTCGATCGTCAGCAAGACATGGGCCGGGCGACCGCGATCCGTGATGAAGACGGGCCCCTCCGAGGCCGCCTTCTTGGCGCCGCTCGCATCTTGGTTGAATTCCCGGCTGGTCAGGGTGGTCACCATCGTCAGCGCCTCCTCAGCTAACTGGCTTAATTATATGTAGACACGTTACTACATTCAAGTTGGTAGGCAAATCCGCTGACGCGGGTTCTGGTCCGTGCCAATCAAATCGAGCCAATTGCCTATCAACTTGCCCGTTCTCCCGCCGATTTCTCCGGCGCCTTGGTGTTGAAAGAGTTCCTCTTTCACTTCCATTTCCCTCTCTTTCATCTTGCTTTCGTTTTTCCCTGTGATCTAATTAGAAACGAAAGTAGCCGCCCGACGGAACGGGCGGCCGCCGGGGGATGCGTCTGTTGGAGCGTATTTTCGACCTCGCCATCATTGGAGGCGGTGTTAATGGCTGTGGCATCGCGCGCGACGCGGTGGGCCGCGGCAACACGGTTTTCCTGTGTGAAATGAACGATTTGGCGAGCGGGACGTCGTCCTGGTCGACCAAGCTGGTCCATGGCGGCCTGCGCTATCTCGAATATTACGAGTTTCGCCTGGTTCGCGAGGCGCTGATCGAGCGCGAGATCCTCTGGGGCATCGGGCCCCACATCATCCGCCCCTTGCGTTTCGTATTGCCGCATCACGCCGGCCTGCGTCCGGCCTGGCTGCTGCGTCTCGGCCTCTTCCTCTATGACCACATCGGCGGCCGTCATTTGCTGCCCGCGACCCGCTCGGTCGATCTCCGGCGTGACGAGGTCGGCAAGCCGCTGATCCCGAACCGCTACTCCCGCGCCTTCGAATATTCCGACTGCTTCGTCGACGACGCCCGCCTCGTCGTGCTCAATGCGCGCGATGCCGCCGACAAGGGTGCCGAGATCCGCACCCGCACCCGCGCAACGGATATCAAGCAGTCCGACGGTCTCTGGACTGTGAGCATGGTCAACACGCTGACCGGGGAGCGCTCGCAGATCCAGGCAAAGGCTCTGGTCAATGCCGGCGGCCCTTGGGTCGAGGACGTGCTCGGCCGCGGCGCCGGCGTCAATGCGAAAGCCAAGGTGCGCCTGGTGCAGGGCTCGCACATCGTGGTCAGGAAGCTCTACGACCACGACCGCGCCTACATGTTCCAGAACGCCGACGGCCGCATCATCTTCGTGATCCCGTACCAGGACGACTTCACCCTGATCGGCACCACCGACCGCGATTATGACGGCGATCCCGCCAAGGTGAAGGCGACGCCGGAGGAGGTCCAGTATCTCTGCACCGCGGCGAGCGAATATCTGGCGAATCCCGTGACGCCGGACGACGTGGTCTGGACCTATTCCGGTGTGCGACCGCTCTATGACGACGGCGCCAGCGAAGCCAAGGCCGCGACGCGGGACTACGTGTTCGAGCTCGACACGCCCGGCGGCGTGCCGCTGCTGTCGATCTATGGCGGCAAGATCACCACCTATCGCCGCCTCGCCGAGGAGGCGCTGGAGCGGCTCGCGCCCTATCTTCGCAGCGCAAAAGCGCGGGAGGGCTGGACCGGGAAATGGCCGCTGCCCGGCGGCGACATGAATGTGTCCGACATCGACGGCCTGATCGCCGAGCTGCAGCGCGGCTATCCCTTCCTCAGCCACGAGCACGCCAGGCGGCTCGCGCGCGCCTATGGCACCAAGGCCATCAAGCTGCTCGGCGACGCCAAATCATCGGCCGATCTCGGCCAGGCCTTTGGTGCGACGTTGACCGAGCGCGAGGTCCGCTACCTCATGGCCAATGAATGGGCCATGACCGCCGAGGACGTCGTCTGGCGCCGTTCCAAGCTCGGCCTGCGACTATCTGCCGATGAGATCGCTGCGCTTGACGACTGGATTGCAACCCACGCTGTGCCGCAAAGTCCCCTGCTGGAAGCGGGAGGACGCTCATGACCGTGACACTCGATCACGTGATCCGGACCGTCGACGGTGTCGAGCACATCCGCGATGTCTCGCTGACGCTCGAGAGCGGCACGCTCAATGTGCTGCTTGGGCCGACGCTGTCCGGCAAGACCTCGATCATGCGGCTGCTCGCCGGGCTCGACAAGCCGACATCGGGCAAGGTGCTGGTCAACGGCAAGGACGTCACCGGCGTCGATGTGCGCAAGCGTTCGGTCGCGATGGTCTATCAGCAGTTCATCAATTATCCCTCGCTGACGGTCTATGAGAACATTGCCTCGCCGCTGCGCGTGCAGGGCAAGCCGCGCGAGGAGATCGAGACGCGCGTGGCCGAGGCCGCCCGCCTGCTCAGGCTCGAGCCGTTCCTCAAGAGAACGCCGCTTCAGCTCTCCGGCGGCCAGCAGCAGCGCACCGCGATGGCGCGCGCGCTGGTGAAGGGCGCCGACCTCGTGCTGCTCGACGAGCCGCTCGCCAATCTCGACTACAAGCTGCGCGAGGAACTGCGCACCGAGCTGCCGCGCATCTTCGAGGCGTCCGGCGCGATCTTCGTCTATGCCACAACCGAGCCGACCGAAGCGCTGCTTCTGGGGGGCAACACGGTCTGCATGTGGGAGGGCCGGGCGCTTCAGATCGGGGAGACGCCCAAGGTCTATCGCCGGCCGCAGACGCTGCGCGTCGCGCAGGTGTTTTCCGATCCGCCGCTCAACCTCGTCGGCATCGAGAAGAAGAACGGCTCCGTGCAATATGCGGGAGGCATCGCCGCACCGGCGTCCGGTCTCTATTCATCGTTGGCCGATGGTGCCTATCGCGTCGGCTTCCGGGCGCATCAGCTTGCGCTTGCCAATGGCGAGGCCGACCGGCACGCCTTCCATGCCACGGTCACGGTGACCGAGATCACCGGTTCGGAGAGTTTCGTGCATCTGACCCGCGACGGATCGAACTGGGTGGCGGTGCTGCACGGTGTGCACGAATTCGAACCCGGGCAGACGCTCGATGCCGTGCTCGATCCCAACGACGTTTTCGTCTTCGATGCCGCCGACCGTCTGGTCGCGGCACCGGGCTCGTGAGGGAGATGCGCCATGGCCCGCATTGACCTCGTCGATCTCGCCCATTCCTACGGCGGCAATGACGCAGCCCCGGACAGCTTTGCGCTGAAGCCGGTGACCATGACTTGGCGCCAGGGCGGCGCCTATGCGCTGCTGGGGCCGTCCGGCTGCGGCAAGACCACGCTGCTCAACGTTATCTCCGGCATCATCACGCCGTCGCGGGGGAAAATCCTGTTCGACGGCGAGGACATCACACCGCTGTCAACCCAGAAGCGCAACATCGCCCAGGTGTTCCAGTTTCCGGTGATCTACGACACCATGACGGTGGGGCAGAACCTGGCGTTTCCGCTCAAAAACCGCGGCGTGCCGAAGGCCGAGATCGACAAGCGCGTCGCCGAGATCGGCCACCTGCTCGATCTCGAACCTTATTTGAACCGCAAGGCGACGCGGCTCACGGCCGACGCCAAGCAGAAGATCTCGCTCGGCCGTGGTCTCGTCCGCTCCGACGTCGCCGCCGTGCTGTTCGACGAGCCGCTGACCGTGATCGATCCCGAGCTGAAATGGCAGCTCCGCTCCAAGCTGAAGGCCCTGCATCGCGAGCTCGACTTGACGATGATCTACGTCACCCACGACCAGACCGAGGCGCTGACCTTCGCCGACACGGTCGTCGTCATGCATGACGGCCGCGTGGTGCAGAGCGGCACCCCGGCTGAGCTCTTCGACAAGCCGGCGCACACCTTCGTCGGCTATTTCATCGGCTCACCCGGCATGAACATCATTCCGGCCGAGGTGAGGGGGCGCGAGGCCAAGGTCGGCGGCCATGTCATTGCGCTGGGCCGCAGCTATGACAACCTGCCTGCGGGAGCCAAGATCGAAATCGGCGTGCGTCCGGAATTCATCGATGTGGTCGCGCCGGCGCCCGGCCTGCTTACCACGAAGATCGACCGCATCGACGATCTCGGCCGCATCCGCTTCGCGCGCGTCCGCGTCGGTGATGCAAAACTCGCGGCGCGCGCGCCTGCTGGCTTCACGTCATCGGACGGCAACGCCGGATTGAAGTTCGATCCGTCGCATATCCACGTTTATGCCGACAGCCTTCTGGTGGAGGGAGCCGCCTGATGGACAAGACCGTCAACCAAAAAGCCTGGTTCCTGGTGCTGCCGGTGTTCCTGGTCGTCGCCTTCTCGGCTGTGCTGCCGCTGATGACGGTGGTGAACTATTCGATGCAAGACACTTTCGGCAACAACCAGTTCTTCTGGAACGGTGTCGGCTGGTTCAAGGAATTGCTCGATCCCTCGACCGATCTCGGTGGCCGCTTCCTGGCTTCCCTCGGCCGCAATCTGTTCTTCTCGCTGGTGATCCTCGCCATCGAAGTCCCGCTCGGCATCGTCATCGCCCTGTCGATGCCGCGCCAGGGCTGGACCGTGGCGGCCTGCCTCGTCATCCTCGCGCTGCCGCTGCTGATTCCGTGGAACGTGGTCGGCACGATCTGGCAAATCTTTGGCCGTCCCGACATCGGCCTGATGGGCTATGTCCTCAACCACATCGGGCTCGACTACAATTACGTCTCCAATGAGATCGATGCCTGGATTACCGTCATCGTGATGGACGTCTGGCACTGGACCAGCCTCGTCGCGCTGCTCTGCTATGCCGGCCTGAAGTCGATCCCCGAGGCCTATTATCAGGCGGCGCAAATCGACGGCGCCTCGCGCTGGGCCGTGTTCAAGGCGATTCAGTTGCCGAAGATGAATCGCGTGTTGCTGATCGCGGTGCTGCTGCGCTTTATGGACTCGTTCATGATTTACACCGAGCCGTTCGTCGTCACCGGCGGCGGTCCCGGCAACTCGACCACCTTCGTGTCGATCGAGCTGGTCAAGATCGCGCTCGGCCAGTTCGACCTCGGCAAGGCGGCTGCGCTCTCGCTGGTCTATAACCTGATCATCCTGATCGTCTGCTGGATCTTCTACACCGTCATGACCAATGCCGGCTCTGACCGGAAGCCGCAGGAAGGAGCCGCGTGATGCATTCGATCCCCGGCCGCCGCATCATCATGGCGCTGTTCCTGATCTTCCTGCTGTTGCCGATCTACTGGCTCGTCAACATGAGCTTCAAGACCAACGCCGAGATCGTCTCGACGATGACCTTGTGGCCGCATACCCCGACACTGCAGCACTACAGGCGTATCTTCACCGATGAGAGCTGGTATTCCGGCTACATCAACTCGCTGGAATACGTCGTCCTCAACACCATCATCTCGATCTCGGTGGCGCTGCCGGCGGCTTACGCCTTCTCGCGCTACCGCTTCCTCGGCGACAAGCACCTATTCTTCTGGCTGCTGTCGAACCGCATGGCACCGGCGGCGGTCTACGCGCTGCCGTTCTTCAACCTCTATTCGGCGATCGGTCTGTTCGATACGCCCTGGGCGGTGGCGCTCGCGCATTGCATCTTCAACGTGCCCTTGGCGGTCTGGATCCTCGAAGGCTTCGTCTCCGGTGTGCCGCGCGAAATCGACGAGACCGCTTTCCTCGACGGCTATTCCTTCCCGCGCTTCTTCATCAAGATCCTGGTGCCGCTGATCGCGAGCGGCATCGGTGTCGCCGCCTTCTTCTGCTTCATGTTCTCGTGGGTCGAGCTGCTGCTCGCGCGCACGCTGACCTCGGTGTCGGCCAAGCCGATCGCTGCGATCATGACGCGCACGGTGTCGGCGGCCGGCATGGATTGGGGCCTGCTGGCTGCCGCCGGTGTGCTCACCATCATTCCGGGCGCGCTCGTGATCTGGTTCGTCCGCAATTACATCGCGAGCGGTTTCGCGCTCGGTCGGGTCTAGGGAGGCTCTGATGGAATCCATCGCATGGATGGCCTGGACGCTGCCGACGGCGATCTTCTTCGTCGCGCTTGCCGGCACGCTTGCCGTGATGACGTACCTGGCCGCGATCTATCCCGAGGCCGAGCGCGTCGGCGTGTTGCGCATCCCGACCACGCGCGGCGACCGCCTGTTCATCTCGCTGATCACGGCCGCCGTCATCCACCTCATGTGGATCGCCTTCTTCGGTACCGATGCGATCGCCACGCTGCCGATCGGCGAAGACGGTCTTGAAATATCGAGCCTGTGGCTCGCATCAGGAATTTCGCTGGCCACGGCCGTGCTCATTTTTCGCACGGTCTGACGCTCGCGAAGGGACGGCCAGATCCGGGACCAACCCGGGCCTGTATAAAAGTTTGTCGCTGCAACGGAGGAACAACATGCGACAGTTTAGGAGAAGGGAACGTCCATTGACCAAGAATAGCTTGCTGACCATGTCCAGCGCCGCCGCGCTTATTGCGGTGTCGTTCGCCGTCTCGGCGCCGGTCCGCGCCGCCGACGACGCCGCGATCCAGAAGTGGATTGCGGAATTCCAGCCCTCGACGCTGTCGAAGGAAGACCAGAAGAAGGAGCTGGAGTGGTTCGCGAAGGCGGCCGAACCGTTCAAGGGCATGGAGATCAACGTCGTCTCCGAGACCATCACCACCCACGAATACGAATCGCAGACGCTGGCCAAGGCGTTCTCCGAGCTCACCGGCATCAAGCTCAAGCACGACATCATCCAGGAAGGTGACGTCGTCGAGAAGCTGCAGACCCAGATGCAGTCCGGCAAGAACGTCTACGACGGCTGGATCAACGATTCCGACCTGATCGGCACGCATTTCCGCTACGGCCAGACCATCGCGCTGTCGGATTACATGACCGGCGAGGGCAAGGACGTCACCGACCCCATGCTCGACGTCAACGACTTCATCGGCAAGTCGTTCGGTACCGCGCCGGACGGCAAGCTCTATCAGCTGCCCGACCAGCAGTTCGCCAACCTCTATTGGTTCCGCTACGACTGGTTCACCAACCCCGACTACAAGGCCAAGTTCAAAGCCAAGTATGGCTACGAGCTCGGCGTTCCCGTGAACTGGTCGGCCTATGAGGACATCGCCGAGTTCTTCACCAACGACATCAAGGAGATCAACGGCGTCAAGGTCTATGGCCATATGGACTATGGCAAGAAGGACCCCTCGCTCGGCTGGCGGTTCACCGACGCCTGGCTGTCGATGGCGGGTAACGGCGACAAGGGCATTCCGAACGGTCTGCCGGTCGACGAATGGGGCATCCGCATGGAAGGCTGCCGTCCGGTCGGCTCCAGTGTGGAGCGTGGTGGCGATACCAACGGCCCGGCCGCGGTCTACTCGATCACGAAGTACCTGGAGTGGATGAAGAAGTATGCCCCGCCGCAAGCGCAGGGCATGACCTTCTCCGAGTCCGGTCCGGTGCCGGCGCAGGGCAACATCGCCCAGCAGATGTTCTGGTACACCGCTTTCACCGCCGACATGGTGAAGCCGGGCATCGCCGTGATGAACGCGGACGGTACGCCGAAATGGCGTATGGCTCCGTCGCCGCACGGCGCGTACTGGAAGGAAGGCATGAAGCTCGGCTACCAGGATGCCGGCTCCGTGACGCTGTTGAAGTCGACCCCGGCGGATCGCCGCAAGGCAGCCTGGCTCTATCTCCAGTTCATCGTCTCCAAGACGGTCAGCTTGAAGAAGAGCCATGTCGGCCTCACGTTCATTCGTGAATCCGACATCTGGGACAAGTCGTTCACTGAGCGTGCGCCGAAGCTCGGCGGCCTGATCGAGTTCTACCGCTCGCCCGCGCGCGTGCAGTGGACCCCGACGGGCAACAACGTGCCCGACTATCCGAAGCTTGCGCAGCTGTGGTGGCAGAATATCGGCGATGCGTCGTCCGGTGCGAAGACGCCGCAGGCCGCGATGGACTCGCTCGCAGCCGCCCAGGACTCCGTGATGGAGCGCCTGGAGAAGTCCGGCGTGCAGGGGGCCTGCGGTCCGAAGCTGCACAAGAAGGAGTCGGCCGAGTACTGGTACGCCAAGGCCCAGAAGGACGGCACCATCGCCCCGCAGCGCAAGCTCGCCAACGAGAAGCCGAAGGGCGAGACGGTCGACTACGACACCCTGATCAAGTCGTGGCCGGCCCAGCCCCCGAAGCGGGCGGAAGCGAAGTAGGCGGCGCGTAACGTCATCAAATGCGAAAGGCCGGGAGCGATCCCGGCCTTTTTTCTTTCGTGGGAGGACAACTGCCGCCACATCGTCATTGCGAGCGAAGCGAAGCAACCCAGAGTCTTTCCGCAGAGGCAATCTGGATTGCTTCGTCGCTTCGCTCCTCGCAATGACGGAGGATGAAGCAGCGCAGGCTTACTCCGCCGGCTGTGCCGCCAGCGTCGGGTAATCCGTGTACCCCTTGGCGCCGCCGCCGTAGAAGGTGTTCTTGTCCCAATCGTTCAGCGGCGCACCCGCCTTCAGCCGCTCGACCAGATCGGGGTTGGAGATGAACGGCTTGCCGAAGGCGATGAGGTCGGCCGCGTTGGCGTCCAGCACCTTGGTGGCGAGGTCGAAATCATAGCCGTTGTTGGCGATGTAGGTGCCAGCGAAGCGCTTGCGCAAGCTCGCATAGTCGAACGGCGCGATGTCGCGCGGCCCGCCCGTGGCGCCCTCGACGACGTGGAGATAGACCAGCTTGAGCGCGGCCAGGCCATCGACGATGTGGTCGTACAGCGCCTGCGGGTTGGAATCCGAGATGTCGTTGGCCGGCGTCACCGGCGAGATGCGGATACCGGTGCGGTCGGCGCCGGCCTCGGCCACGACGGCCTTGGAGACCTCCAGCATCAGCTTGGCGCGGTTCTCGATCGAGCCGCCATAGGCGTCGGTGCGTTTGTTGGTGCCATCCTTGGCGAACTGCTCGAGCAGATAGCCGTTGGCGCCGTGGATCTCGACGCCGTCGAAGCCGGCCTCCAGCGCGTTCTTCGTGGCGCGCTTGAAATCGTCGATGATCCCGGGAATTTCGGAGAGTTCGAGCGCGCGGGGCTCGGAGACGTCGGCGAAGCCGCCGTTCACGAACGTCTTGCCCTTGGCGCGGATCGCACTCGGCGCGACCGGGGCTGCGCCACCCGCCTGCAGATCGACATGCGAGATGCGGCCGACATGCCAGAGCTGGATGTAGATCTTGCCGCCGCGCTCATGGACGCGGTCGGTGACCTTGCGCCAACCGGCGACCTGGTCCTTGGTGTAGATACCGGGGGTGTCCTGGTAGCCTTGACCCTGCTGCGAGACCTGGCTCGCTTCGGTGATCAGGAGGCCCGCAGAGGTGCGCTGGGCGTAATAGTCGGCGGCCAGCGGACCCGGCACGAATGTGCCCGGCGCGGCGCGGTTGCGCGTCAGCGGCGCCATCACCAGTCGGTTGGCCAGCGTGATCGGGCCGAGCTTGTAGGTCTCGAACAAT
>LNAP01001928.1_pt1 | contig 21409 bp, 15 predicted proteins | sample 602601 | NCBI WGS metagenome assembly LNAP01 (sample SAMN02440304, study PRJNA202911) | soil metagenome | biome: Subtropical and temperate rainforests or woodlands; isolation source: soil samples (1 kg each in a 20% v/v slurry with milli Q water) were... ...
GCCGCCCTGGGCCTCGGCATGCACGAGCAGCCATGCGGGTTGTTCAAGCACAGTCCTGACCTTGGCCAATTTATCCGCCTGGCGCCGCCCGCGGCGCAGCTTGTGCGAAATGGCCTGGAACTCCTTGTCCAGGAATTCTGGCGGATGGGACCAGTCTATGATGGCATGCAGTTCGGGCATCAGCAGAGCCAGCGCCGGCTCGAAGTACTGTTCCAGGGCTTCTTTCCAGGGCGAGTCGTAATCGTTGCGGGAGGAGGCATTGGGAGCCGAGCGATTGCGTGGAGCGAAAGCCATCTCTGTGTCGTTCCTGAGATTGCACGAAACGCCACTGTAGGCGTGCCCGGACAATAGCGGTAGCTCGGCAATTACGGGGGGGGGATGGATTTGTCAGGGCAAGGGCAGCCAGGCGTCGATCTTGCCCTCGCTCGGCGTATGCCGGCTAACAGGCGGAGGGCTGACCCTAGTATCCCAACAGTGCCTCGGGTGTTGTAGTGCATATCCGTGAGGACAATTGCCTCCTCGCGCGCCTTTGCGCGCAGCTCATATCCAGGCGGGATTCAGCATCATGCTGATTTCTCGCCCCAGCCGAGGTCATTCTGTTCAAAAATAGCCGTGATCCATTCCACAAACACTTTGGTCGCCGCACTCGAGTTTCGGCCGCTCGGATAAACAATAGAAATGGGTACTGGCGAACATCTTGCGCTTGCCAGAATTTCTTTCAAACGCCCCGTTTGGAGATACGGCGCGGCCACAAACTCCGACAGCTGGATAAGTCCCAATCCCTCCAGGCCGCATTGCAAATAGGCATCTGTTTCATTGACGGCCAAGCGGCTTTGCATCGTCATGGCGAGATTATCGCCCTCGACGTTGAAGCGCCAGTCCAGCGGTCTGCCCGTCGCATTCGATATGTAATTGACAGTGCGGTGGGCGCCGAGCGCGGCCACGGTCTCAGGCACGCCGTGTTCCTTCAGATAGCGCGGTGACGCACACGTAATCCAGCGAAGCTGCCCCAGCCGACGCGCAATCAATGTCGAATCCGCCAGTATGCCGCTGCGGATGACACAATCAATACCGTCGTAAATCAGGTCCGCAGGCCGGTCGCTAAGGCCGAGCACGAGCTCGATGTCGGGAAAGCGTTGCGCGAATTCGCGCAGCCTCGGCAGTACCAACGCCCGGCCGATCACGCCCGGCATGTCCGCTCGTACGCGCCCGCGCGGCGTCGTAGCGTCTGTCGTCAGTTCGTTTTCAGCCTGCGCAATGCCAGACAAGATGGCGCGGCATGACGCATAGTAGCGCTCGCCCGCATCGGTCAGACTGAGGGTGCGTGTGCTGCGCCGGAGCAGAGCTGTGCCTAAATGACGTTCCAGCCTCTTGATCATGGTCGTGACCGATGAACGGGGCATGGACAGGGTCTCCGCCGCCTTGCTAAAGCTTTGAGCCTCAACAATACGCACGAAGGTTGTCATCGCTTGAAGTTTGTCCATGAGCGGAATACCTATGAGGTTCGCACGTTGCCATCCGGCAGCGGCGCGTAAGAGAAATCCATCTTAATTGATCTCTGGTTCGCCCAGATCGGGCGGATTTGTTGTGATGCCCCGCCAAGGCCGAATCGTTCGATCTGGACGCGTTCTAAATTCCGTTGCGACGAACAATGCTCCCGGCCCGCGCACCTATACTTCAGATCTTCCAGTTGACTTGCACTCGCAGCAACACCAAAGCGTCGCGCCGGCGATGGCGGGTCGCGCCAGTGAACGCTTCCGGAGCTCATCTTAATAAACTTTGACGAAAAGGCCACGCATATGTCGCAAGAAAATTCCATTCTGGTCCTCGGCGCGGGCGAACTCGGCATGGCCGTACTGCGCAACCTGGCCCGTCGAACTGCATCTGTGTCAGGAGTTTCGCTCTCGGTTTTCCTGCGTCAGTCGAGCATTGATTCCCGCGATGCGGATAAGCAGAAAGACATTGCCGAACTGCGCTCTTTTGGCATCGAACTGGTAGCTGGCGACTTGGCCATTCAGTCGGATGCATCGCTTGCCGCTGTTTTCCGACGCTTCGACACCGTTATCTCATGCACAGGATTTGTCGGCGGAGCAGGCGTGCAGCTCAAGATCACCCGCGCGGTGCTCGATGCAGGCGTCAAGCGATATATCCCTTGGCAATTCGGCGTCGATTATGACGTCATTGGCCGGGGAAGCGCGCAGAGTCTGTTTGACGAGCAACTCGATGTGCGCGACCTTCTACGATCGCAAAATCAGACGGAATGGGTCATCGTGTCGACAGGCATGTTCACCAGTTTCCTATTCGAGCCATCTTTCGGCGTGGTGGATCTGAGTCAAAACACGGTGCATGCACTGGGTAGCTGGGACAACGCCGTGACGGTGACCACGGCCAATGACATCGGCATGCTGACGGCGGAGATCTTGTTCGCCGAGCCGCGGATTGCCGATCAGGTCGTGTACCTCGCGGGGGACACCATTACCTATCGACAACTGGCGGATGCAGTCAATGCAACGCTAGGCTTGAACGTCAGCCGCGTGGAATGGAGCGTGGCCCAATTGAAGCGCGATTTGGCCGGGGAGCCGGAGAGTTCGCTCAAGAAGTACCGGCTTGTGTTCGCGGAAGGAGCGGGTGTGGCATGGGACAAGGACCGGACGTTCAATATGCAAGGTGGCTACGCAGTCCTGGATCTTGAGGGGTGGATGCGTGAAAACCTTTGTATCGGCGGAGTCGCTTCGAAAACGGCTTGATGGGGCATGATTATTGGCTAGGCACCATGCTCCTATCAATATCCTCATTGTCTACGCCCATCCAGAACCCTCGTCTTTCAATGGAGCCATGAAAGATTTGGCAGTTGAAACGCTCACTTCGCAAGGCCATGCCGTCGCGATGTCGGACCTCTATGCGATGAACTGGAATCAGGTAACAGGACTCGATGACTTTGTTGGCGAGCGATCGGTGGCTGCCAGATTAAGCATCGCGCGCGAGGAAACCTGTTGATCCTTCAGTTCCTTATTTGGTGGTTTGGTCCCCCGGCCTGTTCTTTGGCCCATTCACAATGGTCTGCTTCGCTACTACGGGTTTGACGTATTGTCACTGTTCGTCGCTTATAGGCCTGGCCGGCAAAGCGAGGCGGGCAGGGCGCGGCAGCTCGGTTCATACCGTCAAAGACTTGAACCTCTCGAATCTACGCCAAAATTGTTCTTACATCCGGCAGAAGATTACGGCCCTGATGAAAGATTAAAACCAGGCATAATTGCTCGGTCGGACGTGCTAAGAAATATTCAGTGAATTCTTCGCCGTTGTTTGCATTGTGCGGGAAGTGCCGCTTAGAGTATCTTTTGTCCGTCACGACAGACAACTGTCGGCCAGAAACAGCCGTCCGCCGCCACTCAGTCTTGCGATTTGCAATTATCTCGCCGTAGCAGTAGGCTTCGGAGCAGCTTACGACTCTCAGGGATGAAGATGAACTCCAATATGACACTCGTTTGCAAAGTGTGCGAAGGAGAGACTGACTGTCGATTTGGATACTCCAACCGAGTCCATCAACCGCTCAATTTCGCTTGTCCGCACTGTGCCTCCCTGATGCTAGTTACCATGGACACGTCGAGTCCACCTCGGACAAAATTTGAGTTCAAAGGCTGTGAGCCATCCGAAGGTCAGCATCGGCTATTCTCGGATCACAAAAACCCTTTTGTCGATCTGCACCTCGATTTCCCTGTACGCTTTGGAAAGTATGTCATAGGCAATACGCCGTATATGATGGCTGCACAGGAACTTGAAGACACAAGCGAGTCAGTTGCGGAGGGGCAGGCCAAGATGGCGTTCCACAACCAGCGGCTTGATCAGCTCAATTATTTCTCTGACCGTACTGACGAGATCAAAGTCATCATTCGTTTATACAGTGGAAAGAACAAGCAGCTATTCAAGAAGAGAGTCAGCGATTTCCTTAATAAAGACCTCGGTCCGTCTCTACAGCCTCAAGATATCAATGCCGCGTTATATCAGTTCCTCACATTTATATTTCTGCCCTTTGTTCATCTCGTTGAAGTTAGGTCTTTAGTAGATTGGATTACAGAAATAACAATGAATCTTGCAGGGAAGCCGCTTGATGATTTCGTGAGAAATATTATCGATACGGGCTTTCTAAGCACTCTGCAGAAGGACTGCCTCAAGCTGTATCCTGACATATATTCGGCTGAGCTTCCCTTGCGGCCAGCTCTTTACCTCGACCTCATTCATGGATACGAGAAGGCGAAGATCGCTGCTCGTGTCTCGACGAAGGACTTTCAATCGTACAAGGATTTGTATAAAGACATTATTGAGGTCTTCAGTCGACAGCTCATACTCGTCGCGGGAATCAACAACCTTATTCACAGAGGGGATATCAATGCATTCCCTACCATCAACGGTGGCACATTGAGTTCGATCGGAAAGTTCTCTGAAAAGACGCTATCGGAAAGATTCAAGTACCTCGACGACTGCTGGTATGACATCAACCGCGAGATTATAGACACAGAAGTGCGAAATTCTATCGCGCATAACAACGTCAGTTACAACGATGTGACGCAAATTATCGAGTATTTCCCTGACGGTGGCAGGATCGAGCCAACTCCCGCCCAACAGATTTATTTCCTTGATTTCATGCGAATGATCCTCGTCGCCTTTCGGGAGGTTAATAACCTTCATCACCTCGTGAAGTGTTTGTTCTATTACGAGTACCTTATTCTGCAGAATCCAGAACGCAATAATAAATAACGATACTGAGCGCCTTTCATTCGAACGTAGTAATCTGATCACGCTGAAATTCACTTGCCCAGGTCGATAGAATAAGAGACCGCTTTGGGTCGAGGCCTGCTTTCGCTGCCTCCGACAGTCCGCTTCGGTTCGGTTTCAGACGGAGGTGATGGCCTTCAAACGGCCAGAAGTGGTGGCTTGATTTTTTCATGATTAGAAACGGTGTGTAACTCCGCCAGTGTTCGAACCCCTCCGTCTCCTTCAACAAAAAAGACAAGCAGATTGCACTTGATCGTGCGAGTTTAAGGGAGGCTGTTCAGGTATTTTGTGAAGCCTTCTCGTTCGTCCGCATCCTCAATAACTTGCATGAACGGAGCAAGGTTCGTCCGCTTCAGAAGAGCGCGCCCGGCCTCCAGTGACTGGCGGGCGGTATCTAACCGCTGTTTAAGCGTGCCAGTCCACTTTGACCACCTGAATAGCTCCTTGGAAGTCATCGTGTCGATATTCAACGGCTCAAACGACTTGATGTTCTCTTCCAAATCAAGGATCAATATTTGGCGTAGGTCGTTGGCCTGATCTAGTGCTTCAATAGCCCGGATGTCCGCTACCTTGTCGGACATTATCAAAGGGCGCTTAACTGATCGTCCTGATCGGGCCTCTTCCATTTCGTATTCTTGCTGCGTTGCTTCACGATCTATCTGCAAAGCTGAAGTTCCTGTTTTCAGCATGGCAGCAATGTGCCGAATAACTACTATGGGGACTTGTTTCCCTGGCTCAACAAGCGGACGCGATGTGCGGTGTACCCAGTCTGCACCATGCTCGCCTTCACGAAGATCTTTGATGGTCGCTTTTATTCCGTCCAGTTCGAAAGTGAAGCTCCATAGGCGTTCTCGTGCCTCTTTGTCGCTCATGTCGCGATCGAACCGCGCTGCCATGTCCACAAAATCTACGCCAAAGTAATTTTTTCCGCAGTCCTTCCCTATATTTGTTTCTTGGCCTGACTTCGTGGCGACGAGATAGCCACGAGAGTGAGGGGTATGACAATTAGACAAACCGCATGAAATCATGTTTTGAAAAGCATACTGCCCAATGATCTTGCTCAGTTCATGTTCATGAGGGTTTAGATTGTCGGTGAACCCCGGCCTTTCCGTGATTTCCTCCCACGTCTCAACTCGAACAAGTTCTTTCTCTTCGTTCAAAACGATCATCGCTGTAAACCCCCCTTGTCACTCGTAGTCTATGGTATTTACGAGCAGTTTCAAACAAAATAAAGCCCAATTTTTGGCTTTTCTGAATGACCGTACTGAGTCGCCTGTCGGCATAGGTGATAGTTGCCTCCGGCCATGAGCCGCCGTCGGGGGTTATCAGCGGCACCCAATATCAAAGCTCAGCGGGCGGCGAATAGCTGCGTGCGCGAAAACTGAAGATCACATGCCGTGTCATGGATCACGAAGGAAAGCGCGCTAATGTATGCTCTAGCCGCTAGCTCTGTATGGGTGACGGAAGGAACAATGACTGTTTGAATATCCTGCTTTGCCATAGCACTTTAACGCTTAAAATCACCGGCCTTGGGGTTTTATGTGCAAGATCCGGTTCACTTCATAGTTGGGCTTTAGTTGAGTGGTCTTGAATGTACTTGTCCATTGGGACAGGCAATAGCTCATCATTGATACGGAGAACAGCCCTCAACAGGTACTCTCGAATGGCGGACCGAGGTTTCTTATCTCCGGCGCTGTTGATTGACTCGAAGATGTCGGAGAGAATCAACTCCAACCTATTGCAGGTGTCTAGGTTGGCGCGCTGATCGTAGATGATGTCTTCTATGACGTGATGCTCTGTCGGCTTGTTGCCTTTTGAGCATGGGCAAACGCACAGCCGAGATCCCTGATAAAACTGTCCGCCATTCCAAACGTAATCGGCACTTCGATAAGGGATGTGCAAACCATACGAATTGGTTGTTGGGTACTCACTATGAGACGGGTTGGAGCAGTCACTGTGCCGGATAACGACAAGTAAACCAAATTCCTTTGCAGCCGCAAGGTACTTCGCAAACAGATTCGTTAAACGATTCTTCGTCACATAGTTCGGCGTAGTGTTGTCCCAGAATAGATTATGAGCTGAATTCTCTACGCCGGTAACTATTTCAAGGATTTCACTGCGCAATGTTACGTAATAGTCAACGAGGTTCATGCATAGCTCCTAAGAAAACATGTGCGATAGCGTCGGCAGCGGCGTCCTTCAGACCTAGTGCACCAAATTCCCTGGATCTGGACGACGCTTAACCACACCCGAGAAAGTCTGATGATTCAAACACCTGACCCTGGCTAGTCGATGCCTGGGTGACCACCATTGGTTTAGACCCGACAGCATACAGAACGCACACAATGCGGAGAACAAGAGCATCATTAATTTACCGTCGCACAAAAAAACCTGAGAGCAGTTCAATTGCTTCAGGGTCACACTAAGCTCGAAAGCAGGGTGCGATACCTTGGTATCGAAGTCGATGACGCGCTGGAAATGGCAGAGCAGACAAAAGTATGATGTTTACTTACAATCGGACATTGCAACAGCCAAAATGGTCGCTGTCCGGTCAGAAACGGTCGTTTACAGCACTTCCTTTCGAGGCCAAACAGATGAATACGTGCGATGGCCGTATAGAAAGATAATCCATCACTCCACCGGCAGCCACTGAACACCAGCGTTGCGACTTATCAACCCCCCCCCTACGGAACACCAGCTCTCATGACCACAACTTGGAAGTCGCTTGAAGACCACGTTCGAGGCATCGCGAGTCTTCGTTGGACAGCTGTTTGCAAGCCGGAACATGTCGACGGAGTCGATTTCGACGGCGTATGCCGTGTGTCCGCTGACGAACTGATAATCATCGAGATTACCAAGGAAAGAACGCTGCAGAAAGTACGGGACGATTTAAACAAAATCATTCCCACCAAGATCCGCCTCGCCACTCAAGGCCTGATTTGCAGGGCATTCGTGGTTCTTGAATTGGAGCCAACGGATAGTATGGTGGAAGCTGGCCGGAATAGCCACATTACGGTCTGCTCGGCAGCAGAGTTCGAGCGTGCATTTTTCGACTTCAAGAGCTACGACGTTTTACGGAGTGCATTGCCTTTTGGCAGCGCCGTGGACTCAAAAACAGGAACCAACGACACGCGTGCATTTATTCCAGTTAAGTATATTGACATTGAGCGAGACAAGACCTTCACGATTGACGGAATCACCACGCTGCTGCAACGCGGCGCGCATATCGTCTTGTCGGGTGACTACGGCACAGGAAAGAGCCGCTGCGTCAGAGAGGTCTATACTAAGCTCCGAGCAGATGTGAAGGGCTCTAGCGCCTTTCCGCTGGCGATAAATCTCAGAGACCATTGGAGCAGTTCTAGTGCACTAGAAATAGTTGCAGGACACCTTGGGAATGTTGGCTTAGGAAACACCGTCGACAACGTAATGAGATTACTCAACTCGGGGCATCTCATCCTTCTGCTCGATGGGTTCGACGAAATAGGCACACAGATTCATGATACGCGAATCGAGGATCGAAAGGCGCTGCGCAAGCGCGCTGTTCAAGGTGTTAGAGACCTAATTCAGAAGAGCAAAGCTGGTGTCCTGATCACTGGGCGCTCACATTTCTTTGATGGGAATGTGGAGATGATCGAGAGTCTTGGACTTTCGCAGTCACATGATCTTGCCTGCATAGAGGTGCCTGAAACATTCTCCACAGCGGAAGCTGGGCAGTATCTGACGTCGCTGGGAATAACTGCAGCGCTTCCTGAGTGGCTGCCGCGCAGACCTCTCGTCTTTCAAATGCTGGTGGAACTTGAGAAAGAAGACATCGAGTCCTTGCTGCAGCGAGAGTACGGCCAGTTCCAGTTTTGGTCAGCCTTCATCTACGCCGTCTGCCGCCGTGAATCAAAGGGTGTCGGCGGCTCCATTGCTCCGCAAACGATCCAGATCATTCTCCAATATTTGGCAGCGAAAACTAGATACTCCAGCACCTTTACGGGGCGACTCACGCCGTCCGACATTGATTCAGCATACCAGTCAGTTGTTGGTTCCGTACCGGATCAAAGCGGCCGGCAACTTCTCTCGCGAATGTGCACACTCGGGCGGATTGAACCCGAGTCGCCTGACCGTCAGTTCGTCGATCCAAACGTTCTCGATGTACTGCGGGCCGACGCGTTGATTTCCGATATTGTCTCCATGTCCGAGGGCTCTGGCTCAGTTCAATGGATTCAGTCATTAAGACTGTTGGGTACAGTCCACGCGGCGCAGATGATTCGGATTTACGATCTCGATCAGCTTGGTTTCTCCTATCTACGTAAGTTTGGGACGAGTCAGAATACGAAGCGTCTGGGTGAAATCGTATCGGCACTATGCCTACATGGCAGCGAACCACTCGATTTCAGATTGTTGACAATCAGCGGTTCAACACTACCGATATTGGCACTAAGTGATCGCACGGTATCCAACTTGACAATCCAGCAATCAGAGATTGATGTCCTGATCCTTGATCGCACACCTATCGCCGCCGCCGACAATTTCACTCTTGAAGACTGCATTATTTCTTCGGTTGCCGGAGTATCGACCCATAACGGACTCCCATCCTGGATAAAAGATGCAGAGGTCATAACATTCGAACGTCTTTCCAACGCCGCGCGTATCAAAGAGAGTCCCCTCACCCCCGCGCAGAAGCTGTTTTTGGCAATAATTCACAAGATCTTCTTTCAACCCGGTGCAGGTCGCGAGGAAGCGGCATTACTCAAGGGAGGATACGGACAGAAGTACAGCCCTAAACTTGCTGAATCAATTTTAAAGCTCCTTATGAGACACGGCGTTGTTGAACGATTCAAGGGTGATGATGGGTGGGTTTATAAGCCTATACGCCGGTTCACGGACAGGATGAATAGGGTCCGATCCGAACTCACGCTTTCAGAAGATGAGCTATGGGAGGAAATTTCTTTACTAGCAGGTCCTCGCTAGTGAATTTCAATTTCTATGCTCAACCTGCGGCTTTAGAGCGGCTCCCCTCATAGGGCAGCTTAGCTCGAACGGCGAGCCACTGCGTTAGGGAGCCGCTTAATGTCCGATATGGGCTGAAGCTGTGTGGAAACGCGTCTCCACACAGCTTCGGTCGCTTCCGGCCAAGAGCAGACGTTTCGTTGTAGCCGCTGCCCCATTATCCCAAAATCCCGAAAAGTAACTGTAACTGGTTAGGTCGTTCGCGACCCATGCCGGCCTTCGGCTACATGTCGCGCTCCCGTCTGCATCGTAGGCGGGTTCATGTTCCTATCGACCATTAATGGTCAAGGTCGGAGGGCTACAACAAACAGGGATGGCCAACTAAGACTGCTTCAATAGTTTTGCTTCGACGCCTTCTTTGCCTGCCAAAGCCTCAGCACTCCGTCATCGAGTCTTAGTCCAACAAGGACGGATTTAACGCCATTCGACGGGGCGTACTCACGCGACGATCGATACTTCCAAAGCGTTATAGTGAAAACAAGTCGTTTGTTGACGCTGGACAACGTCGCAGCGAGCCAATCTGGCGAAGCCCATAAAACCTCACCATCCTCGTGATGGCGGGATCCATGGTGATCCGGGTCGGGTTTCCAACTGCCCCAGACCTGGCTCCTCAGCGCAAGACTCTCATCGACGGTATGCCAATTACCTCCGCCTGGCTCACTCGCTAGCATCAGACTCTTAGTCAGGTCGATTCCGAGACGCGGTCTACCGGCCGGCCCCTCGGCCGCGATTTCATCACCCGCGTCGATGCCGAGACTGTGAGTCTCCGGCGCCCACACCAATGGGGCGAAAATGCTCTCCTGGCGGTGACGGCAGTCGTAGTATCCCTGATTCCAGAACTCCGGCAGCCAAAGGTCATGGCTGGGTTGCTTGGCTAATGCCATGCACCGGCCTATCGCGCCCTTTCGTTCCGTCAACGCAGACGTAATCCTTACGTTCACGCCATCTGGTGATGTCCAGCGCCCATATTGGGGAACAAGGGCGTCGGCGGCGTCTATGGGGCCCAGCTTCCTCAGCACTGTTTGTTGGTCCTGCAGTGTTTCCTGTTGGCCGGTTCTCTTGCCTAACAGATTCTCCTTCGCCTGATTGGGAACAGGGTTCTTCCGATCCGACAGCCACGAGCCATCATCAAACGTGACGTCGTAGCGGCCGCGCCATTGCAACCAAGGTGATCCGCCGCCGACTTCATAACTCCGAACAACCACTGGCCTCGTCTTTGAAAGGCTGGTGGCAGCGCTAAGCAACGCATGCCCGCGCGCAGTGACCCGGCGAACAACCACCTTCCTCTGTTGCCACTCTTCACCATATACTGCCCACAGCATATTAATTTGCGGAAAGCGGGTCTTTGAGGATTATGTTCATATCGCGCGCCTGGAGGCATGTTGTTCATGCCTTCCGGTGGTCAACCGGGGAAAGGATTGGAGCCGTGGAGGCGCTTGCGGCTGCGTTCGGCATGGTCGGCCCTGTTCTGATCGGGGTTCTGTCTGGGCAAGTTCCAGCCGGGTTTATCGCGGCTCTGGGCGGTCTCGCGGTCGGCGGGGTCGAGGCCGGCGCAGCTTTCTCGGCCCATGCGAGGCGTGAGCTTCAGGCGCTGGCGCCGGTATTGCTCGCAGCGCTGCTCGCTGTTGCCGCCGGCGGTCACGGCTGGCTCGCAGAGCTTCTGCTCATCCTGACTGCGCTCATCGCCGCGGCCATCGGCGGCTTCAGCCGATTGATGGCGGTGGCAACCACTCGCTTCATCCTGTTCTTGATGATTGTGAGCGCAATGCCGGCAGCCGCGTTTGACCAGAGGGCAGGATTCCTTGCTCTTATTGCGCTCGGCGCGCTCTGGACCTCCATGCTGGGGTTCGCCTTTGGCATCCTCGCCCGCAAGAACGCCCTCGTGCCGCAGCAGGAACCCCAGCAGCGGCAGGCCACATGGACGCAGAAGCTCAAGCGCTGGGCCCAGTCCATGAGGAATGTCGACGGTTGGAACTACACGATCAGGCTGGGAGCGTGCCTCCTGATTGCCCTTGCCGCCACTTTGCTATGGCCTGGCCATCATCTGCATTGGATCAGCATTACGGCAGCACTGCTAATCTCCCGAAAGCCTGAACCAACATCGCTCAAGACCACGCAGCGAACGCTGGGGACCGCGGTCGGTGTTGTTTTATCGGCGCTGGTCCTGCGTTCAACCTTGCCGGCGGCCGTGCTGGTGGTAGCGGTCGGTGTTCTTGCAGGCGCCCGTCCCCTGCTACGGAATGGAAACTATCTTGTGTATTCGGCGGCAATGACGCCGCTCATCATCCTCATCATTGATGCCGGGCGTGTACCCGACAGCGGCTTGTTGGTTGATCGACTCATCGCAACGCTGATTGGCGCCGCGCTGGTCGTCGGGACCAATCTGCTGATGATGAGGTTCGTTTCCGACAGCAAGCCTATTTCATGAAGATGAGGTGCCGGGATGGAGATGGTTCGCTGGCGATGAGTATCTCTGATCCGGCGCTAGCCAGATCCCGGGAAGCCCCAGGAAGCATTGATCATGGCCAGCCGCAAATGCAAAAAGCTTCGCGCCGCCTGACCTCAAGCCGAAGCGCCGGTGCTTACTGCCCAGATCGCCGACCCCGCCGGCCTCAGGGTATCCGTCCGGTGAAACCATCTTGAGTCCAAGCGGCAGATCGTAGAGGATGGCGGTTCCACTAATTTCTTGGTGGAGTAATTCATCCTAGTAAGTGGAGTAATGGATCCTTACGAGGTTGCCGCGTAAGAAGGTCGGCGCCATCGGCGTCAGTTCAGCATCGAGTTCAAGGCTGAGGTGGTCGCCAGTTGCCAGCAGCGTGGCGTTTCCGTAGCGGCTGTGACTCGGGCGCACGATCTGCATCCGAATCTGCTTCGCAAATGGATTCAGGAGCATGAACGCTTCGGCGATCCTGAACCTGCGCCAGTACCGGCTGTGCAGCGTGATGTCGCCGCGCCGTTCATACCGCTGCAACTTCCGCGGCCTGAAGCGGCACAGGTTACCGCCGTAGCTGGCGAAGAGATCGTGATTGAGTTGGAGCACAATGGGCTGAAGGCCACGACAGGCTGGCCCATGGCCCAGTCCGAACAGTCTGCAACGTGGCTGCGCGCCGTGATTGTAGAGAGCAGACGGCGGGTATCTAAAGTCGAGTGACTAAGGTAAAGGCGTGCTCCAGACCACGAACGTTGTTCAGATCAGAACAACGGCGGCGAAAGCCGAAGTGGTAAGAAAATACTCCGCTGCAAGGCTTGCCGATTCGATTGCGGCCTTGGGCACCATTGAGCAAATGCGAGCATGTCGGGAAGATTTCCTAGTGCCCGTTTCCATAGGCCTTATCGCCAATAAAACTTTGACGGGTATTGCGTCGAATGAATTGTTAGGGTTTAATGCCGTAACATAATAATACATAGCCTATCTAAGAGCGCATATGACGCACGATGCATACTCACAGGGTTGCGAGCTGGTCATCGGCATCGTTGCACCAGTGGGTGTAAACCTTGATGATGTTCACAATCGCCTCGAATCTTTGTTCAGACAATTTCAATACACATTTAACTTCTTGCAGGTAAGTGAACTGTGTCAATCCTATTTGGATGGAGTTGTTCCCGCTCAGACGGAACTCGATCGGTTGGACAGTGGTATGAATAATGGTAGATATCTTAGAGAAAAGCATAAGCGTGGCGATTTTTACGCGCTATTAGCCGTCAACGCTATTAACGAAAAAAGATCCGCTGCTAATGGCAGCCCGGAACCATTAGTTCGACATGCGCATGTGATACGCTCCTTGAAGCACCCTGATGAAGTTGAGACATTCCGACGCGTCTACGGTGAGGGTTTTTTTCTTTTGGGTGTTTCTTCAAGTATTAAAAGTAGAAGGAACTATCTCAAAAATGTAAAAGGCGTGCCAGAAGATCAGATTGATCGCCTCATAGAACGAGACGACAAGGAGGCTGGTGATTTTGGTCAAAGAACTCGCGATGTATTTGAGTTGGCTGATGCGTTCGTGACAACAGATGACACCGAACGCCTCTCCTCTCAACTGTCTAGGATTTTAGATCTTTTATTTTCTAAGCCTGTTGTATCTCCTACTGCAGACGAATATGCAATGTTTCTAGCATATGCGGCCTCGTTGCGATCAGCAGACCTTTCGCGCCAAGTGGGAGCAGTTATTGCCGGCCCAAACAGCGATATCGTTGCTACTGGTGCTAACGACGTGCCACGGTTTGGCGGTGGCTTGTACTGGCCCGGCGATGACGATCAGCGAGACTATGTTAAGGGGCATGATTCCAATGAGCTTGAGAAGAGGGAGATTCTACTGCGTGTCATGAGAAAGGTGGATCCACAGAGCGACATGGATGATGAACGTCTAATAGAAGAGGGGGCTACCTTACTTAAAGACACAGGTTTGTTGAACATCACTGAGTACGGACGTGCGGTTCATGCTGAGATGGAGGCGATCCTTTCCGCAGGAAGGAATGGGATTTCTGTGCGCAACAGCACTCTGTATTCAACAACATATCCTTGTCACAATTGTGCCAAACATATTGTTGCTGCTGGTATTTCGGTAGTAAAGTACATTGAGCCGTATCCGAAGAGCTATGCCACAAAGCTGCATGGTGATTCTATTGACGCCAACGGGGACACAGGCTCTGGGAAAGTGCGTTTTGAGCCATTTATGGGTATTGGTCCGAGAAGGTTCGTAGATCTGTTCTCTATGGGGCTAAGCAACGGTAGAAACCTTACCAGGAAGCAGGGAGGTAGGTTGATAGAGTGGGCCCGAGGCACTGCAGAACTTAGAGTTCCCATGACGCCATTCTCGTATTTAGAAGCGGAGCTTGTGATGGTCAATTTACTTGCAGAATCATCGAAGGGGAATTGAATGGACACCAAGAGTAATTTTGAAAGGGCTAGGCAGCTGACCGAAACTTGGCCAGCATGGAAACGTGATTACCAACTTACAAAAAAATCGGAGAACCAGCAGCCGACTGAAATAAAGTCCAAAGTTACGGTTGAGCAAGCGCAAGATTTTCGCCGTAAGAATGTCAGTTACAGCTTCTAATCTAATCGGGTAGCGCCGCGTCGTGCATGTTCCGCTGTTGCTGGCGCATCTGTTGCTTGAAACCGGGCTTGGCGCGGGAATTTCTAAAACTTGGCTATTGCTCTGATGTGACTCTTCACATATGGTCGCTTGTGGTCGAACCTTACGAATCCAGTGGGCAGATTTACCGTCGGGTATCGCTGCGGAACGGTCATCGCAGTAGCGGTTACGGGCTTCCGCTTGGGATCGACATCTGCCCTTTTGGCTGTCACGGGTGTTCGGCGACAATTAACATAGCCGACAGGCAAAGTAGTTGACGCGCGACACGGCCAGGAGCATGGTTTCGACGCCGCCGTGCTGATGGCTGGGAACATATCGTAGCGCTTACCCCTCGAAACCCAATCACAGCCGCTTCCCGCCTCGGCAATTATCGACGAACTCCCAGGCCTGCTCATAGTTGATGAGTGCTTCGTCGCCATTTTCCTTGCGGAAAGCATCGGTCCAGGCGAGGGTGCATTCGTTGGGCTCGTAAGGAAATGACGTCCGGTCTTCCACTTGGGGCGCTGGGCCGGTTCGAGACACCGGTGATAGGCATCCCCGGTAATCCCCCCTTTCTTATCGGTTATTTTCCGCGAAGATTACCCGGCCCCCCGCCTCTTCGTTGCGCATGCAAGCCCATAAGATCACCAGCGTCAGCGCAAAGAAAAGAATGCCATTATTGCGGCCTAAAATGACTTGGCTCATACTGAACATCGAATAAGACGCCACCAGCGCGGATCCCGACAAGGCCAAGGCCCTTACCGCTAGGTCCGGCGATCGGATACGCTTGCAAAAAAACCAGAAAGGAACGATGTACAGTGCTAGCAGCGCCAGCAGGCCGATGACTCCCTGGAAGACCAAAACTTCAAGATAATTGTTATGGGTATTAGCCATTTCAAGCATGTAGGGGTCGATTTGCTTGTCGGCGACCAGGCGTTCGAGTTCGGCCCGATAATCTCTTTCGCTCCAGCCAAGGAGGGGCCGCTGAGGAATATTTATGAGCGCTGTGCGCCAGACTTCCAGGCGCGCTCCAATGGACGATACAGCCTCACCTTGGATCACATATTTTTCTTTTGCATATTTGCTCGCTTCGCTGACGGCCAAGTCATAGCGGGTCTCCACTCCTGTTTCCGGTATGTAATACATAGCTCCTATGGCAATCACCAAAGCGGAGCCGCCGGCGATGGCGCGCTTCAAGTTTTTCTTACTCAGGAACGCCACAAAAAAAAGTACCAGTACAGGAGGAATGGCCGTCCAGCTGCCACGGCTGCCCGAAGCCATTACGGCATAGAGACTGGCCAGAATGCCAATCCAGAAAGCCATCCGCCAGCGGCGGGCGTAGGGTCGTTGCGTTCCGGCCCACAGCATGCCAGCGCCGCAAAAGAACCCGAATACCAAGCCGATATTGCCAAAATGGATGACATTCAGAAAACCTGCGGCGCGCTCATCGCCCAGCCAGTGAATCTGCCAAATCGCTATACCATTGGACAGCACCACACCTACCACTACGCCGGCCCACAGTAGAGACAGGCGTGGCGGCACGGATAGGAGCAGCAATAAAATGGGAATAGTCAACAAAAGCCTGCTTGTCTGATCCAGCACTTTGGGGCTGTTGCCGTGCAGCCAGATGATAAACAGCGACCACAGAAAGACGCTTAGCATGGCGAAGACGATGGTTTTATCTTCGCCGGTCAACTGCAGCGAAGGCCGCTTAGCCAAAAAATACAGGCCGCTCAGCAGCAACAGCACCGAGCCATAGGAATAGCCCGACGGTAGTGCAAACATCAAGGCGAAGTATAAAAAAACGCTGAATGAAACCAGTGCGGGCAATACGGTATGGTCGAAACGATTTGCGTTCATTGACGCCTGCTGAACAAGAGAATAAGGTTAGGGGCTTGATTATAGTCACGCGGGAAGGCTCGGTATCGTGCTACGCTCGCGGATTGTATCGCAATGTTAATCGTCTTTCCCCAGTAAGCCAGTAAGCTATGCCCGTCATCCTGAATGTCCCTCAAACGTAATACGCTCTGGAATCTTGCCGGCACGGGGCTGCCGCTGCTTTTGGGCGCGGTGGTTATCCCTTACCTGATCGACCGCGCTGGCGTCGAGGCATTCGGGATTCTTACACTCATCTGGGCATTGATAGGCTACTTCAGCTTGTTCGATTTCGGGCTGGGCCGCGCATTGACGCAACAAGTGGCGGCCAGCCTGGCAGCGAATCGACATCGAAGGGTGCCGCAGTTGGTGAAGTCGGGGCTGATTTTTACAGCAGTTACCGGCGTGGTCGGCGGCCTGGTGCTGGCCGCGGTATCGTTTCCGCTGGGACATAGCTGGCTGAAGGTCAGCCAGCCTTTGCAAGCCCAAACCACCTACAGTCTTTTTATCGCCGCGCTTGGCATACCGCTAACCACCGCCACCACGGGCTTACGCGGCGTATTGGAAGCCTACGAAGACTTCAAGACAGTCAACCTGTTGCGCATTGTGCTGGGCGCCGCGAACTTTGGCCTGCCCGCCCTGAGTGTGATGTTTTTCGGGCCGTCGCTGGTGTATATGGTGGCGTCTTTAGTCGGAGTGCGGCTGGTAGTATTCATCGCATATGGAGTGTGTGTCCACAGGAAGATCCCCGGGGGCTGGTCCACAATCAAGGCGCGGACCCAGGATATCAAACGGTTGCTTTCATTCGGCGTATGGATGACGGTATCGAACATTATCAGCCCGTTGATGGTGACTGCCGATCGCTTCTTGATCGCTGCCGTATTGGGCGCCAGCGCCGTGGCCTATTACACTGTTCCATTTGAAGTATTAGTGCGGATCCTGGTCATACCGGGCGCGCTGACAGCTGCGCTATTTCCCCGGCTGGCATCCAAGCTGAAAGCGGATTTGCCGATAGCGAAAATGTTGTACCGTCGTTCCATGAAGATCATTGCTATTACGCTGGCTGTTATTTGCGCAACGACGGCCTTGGGATCTTACTGGGGGCTGTCGCTATGGCTCGACCACGATTTCGCATCGAAGTCCTGGCTGATTGTCAGTGTATTGAGCTTGGGGATTTTTCTCAACGGCATTGCCTCTGTGCCTTTTGCTACGATTCAAGCAGCGGGCGACGCCAGAACCACCGCAGTCCTGCATGTGTTGGAGCTGCTTATTTATATACCATTATTGTTCGCCGCCTTGCATTTTTTTGGGCTGCTGGGCGCCGCCATCGCGTGGGTATTCAGGGTAGGGATGGATTTGGGACTGTTGTTGATTGTCATGAAGAAATCATTTTCCAAAATGGCGGCCTAGAACTTGGGTGGCTATGCAATTCGGGCCTCGCGTCAACGCTGATGAAGACTTTTCGTGAATTAATTTTGTTCGGTATGGCCGGTGTATTCGGCTTTATCGTTGATACGGCAGTGTTGTATCTGCTCAAAGACACGATGGGGCCATTTTATGCGCGCTTGGTGTCGTTCATGGCCGCCGTGTTTGCCACATGGTCGATCAACAGGATGTTTGCCTTTCGTGAACGAAGATCGGCCTTGTCTAAAAGGCGGGAGTTCGCTTTTTACCTTGCCTTGATGTTGGCCGGTGGGGCGGTCAATTACGGAGTGTATAGTTGGCTCGTCGTCTCGTATCAACTGGTGCAGCAGTATTTGGTTATTGGCGTGGCGATGGGCAGCGTAGCGGGCCTAGTCGTGAATTTCACCATTTCCCGCTACGTGCTGTACCGATTTACGCCTTGACCTGCAGTTGCGATTCATCCAAGGGCAAGCGACGATGCACGGCTAGGTAGTGGAGTTCCGCCTTCAGTTTCTCATGATGGCTTATCGAATCAAGAATAATGCCAACCGCTAGCAGCAGAACAGCTATAGTCTCAAGCGCTGCGGCCAAGATTGCCAATGGGACATGCGATATGTACCCCGTGGTAAACCATTCCTCAAATACCGGGGTGGCCGCTGTAAAGCCCGCTAATGCAAACAGGATGCTCAATACCATAAAGAAAATGATCGGACGGTAATACCGCAGAATCTGTGCGATGGTAAAGATCACCCGCGCGCCGTCCGAAAAGGTATTAAGCTTGGAAAAACTTCCAGCGGGCCGGTCGCGGTATTCGACAGGCAGCTCAATTACCCTCATTCGACGATGGAGGGCGTGCAGAGTCATGTCCGTTTCGATCTGGAACCCTTCGACCAGAATGGGGTAAGTCTTGACGAAGGATCGGTTGAAAGCGCGATAGCCGCTCATGATGTCAATCAGGGACGCATTGAACAAGCGGTTAACCAGCCTTCGGACCAAGGCGTTTCCGAAATTATGGAGAGGGCGCTTATTTTCTGAAGCATAATGGCCGCCGGAAAGCCTGTCGCCAACGACCATGTCCGCACGCCCGTCCAAAATAGGACGAACCAAGTCGTGCAGCCGGTTTGCCGGGTAGGTGAGGTCCGCGTCGGCAAGAACGTAGACATCCGCCTCGATATCCAGAAACGCCCGGCGCACAGCATTGCCTTTACCTTGCCTCGGCTCGTGAATGACTTTTCCGTTTGCTCCCAACCGTTCGAGCGTGTCGGTAGCGATTCGGCTCGTCGCATCTTGAGAGTTATTGTCGATCACTACGATCAGGGCATCGGGCATCTCGGCATGGAATGCTTCGATTGTGCCGCCGATAGTCTGTCCTTCATTAAAGGCAGGTAAAACTAGAGCGATTTTTGGCGACATTGATTTCATGGATTTAAACGTTTCGGGGATATATGCAGACTGCTAGAATTGTAGCTTTTTCCTCTGCTTGATTAGGCAACCATGCTTTTCGATTTAGTCCGGGTTCACGCCATAGCAACTTTATTCCTGTTGCATTGTGCTGCCATTGGATTTGGGTTGCTGACCCCCTTGAGTTTGTGGGATTCCCCTGACACTCCAAATAGCAATCGATACCTGAAATGGTTCTTTGCCATAAGCATAGGCTGTTTGGCGAATATATTGGTTCTTTTCGTATTGGGTATTGCTGGTTGGTTCAGCTATAGCGCCATATTTGGAGCCGGGCTGGCATGTTTACTGATGGCGTTGCCGTTCACGCTCAAGCAAGCCCAGACATTACATATTTTCCGAGGCGTTTGCACCAGACAGGCCATCCTTGGCGGGCTGATCGTGTTGGTTTTGTTGTTCACGGTTTTGATCGTCGCATTCCATCCTCCCGGCCATTGGGACGATACGATGTACCATCTTCCGCTAGCTCGGGGCTACCTGCAGCATAACGCCATCGTTCTGAATGAATATCTGCGCTTCCCGCTATTCCCGCAAAACATCGACTTGTTGCTAGCCTTGGGCTTGATGCTTGGTGGCGATTTGATGGCGCAAGCGTTTGCTTCACTTCCGCTATTTATAGTCGGCCTGGGGCTGATGGGGGCTTCACGCTGGCTCATGGGTTCCCCATTTATGGGTGTTATCGCGTCCGTAGTGCTATTCACGCTGGGGCCGATCAAGTCATCGCTCGGATACGCCTATATCGATAATGGATTGGCGTTGTTTTGCTGGGGTGCCGCCCTGGCGTTCGCGCTTTGGGCCGGCAAAGGCCGGGAAAGGCCGTCTTATGCATGGATAATCGTCGCGGGTATGATGGCCGGCGGCGCGGCCGGCAGCAAATATTTTGGCGGCGTATTCGCAGTATTGCTGGGTGCTTATCTCGTTGTTGCCCGGCGCGACTGGAAGGCGTCTTTGGTGTACGGCGTGGCCGTGCTTCTGTCGGGAATCTGGTGGTATGTGAGGAGCTTCCTCATTTCAGGCGATCCTTTGCATCCTGCAGGCGCAGAGCTGTTTGGCTTTTTCCTGTGGGATGCCGGGGATCTCGAATGGCAAAAGGTGGAACAAGCGACGCATAGCGTTTCCGCAAATCCTCTATATCTATGGGCGGTACTTAAGGAAGCGAATGTCATCGTATGGATACTGGCGTTCGCAGGATTCGTATTTAAACGCGTACCTGCTCCGATCCGCCTTTTACAGCTTTCCTTTCTGACCTATTTCATATTCTGGTTTTTTGTTACGCAAGTTGCACGTTACTTGGCACCAGTCTGTGCCGTTGCGACGTTTCTTTCCTGCTATACGTTATATCGATGTTATGTATTGATGCCGGCCATCACCCGCGCAAATTTTTTAAGAAAGCGGGCGACCGCAGCTGGATATCTTTTACTTGCCTTGCTGACTTTCTATGCCGCCGATCGATTCTATAAATATAATAAGGAGATGGCGCAATGGAATATGATCCTTGAGCGGCAACCCGGCTATGAACTCTTTACGCAGGCCAATACGCTCATTCCTAAATTCGGCCCGCGGCTGGTCCAGCTTGGTTTTGAGAACGCCACCTACTTTTTTGACGGTGTCGTCATTGGCGACTGGTTTGGACCCGGCAGATATCGCAATATGCTGAATTACCCGACGGGACCTGACCTCTGCCATCCCGTGGGCGCCGAACTGCTGAAGAAGCAGCTCTCGAAATTTGGCGGCCGAATGCTGGCCGTTTCAACAGCGCTATGCCCCGATTTCGATCCAAATAACTACGCAGAGTATTTTGAACTTGTGAAGAGGACCGACGACGG
>LNAP01003430.1_pt1 | contig 21405 bp, 23 predicted proteins | sample 602601 | NCBI WGS metagenome assembly LNAP01 (sample SAMN02440304, study PRJNA202911) | soil metagenome | biome: Subtropical and temperate rainforests or woodlands; isolation source: soil samples (1 kg each in a 20% v/v slurry with milli Q water) were... ...
CTCGGCGTTGAAGCGCTCGGACTGGGCCGCGAACTTCATGCGCTTCAAGAGCGCGTTCTCGTGGGTGAGCTTGGCGTTGAGCGCCTGGCTGTGCTTGAGCTCCGTTTGGTGGCGGGCGATTTGCGCATCCTTGGCCGTCACATGGCCCATGAGGCTGGCGACCATCTCGCGCAGTTGCTCTGCGCTGAGATTGTTCAGGGATTTTTGCTGCACCACCATGGCAGCCAGTGTGCCAAGGACGGCCCTGCGCTGTCATGCGCAAATCCACGGATTGCGCGCCGACTTCAGACCACGGTGATGATGCCGGCGTCTCCCATGCGCTGCCACGGCAGGCCCAGCACCAGGGCGTCGAGTTGGGCGCGCTCCAGCTGCCAATGGACATCCACCGGCGCAGGCCAGGCGAACTTGCCCTGGTGCAGGCGCCGAGCGGCCAGCCAGATGCCGATGCCGTCGTGCACCAGCACCTTGATGCGGTTGGCGCGTTTGTTCGCGAACAGATAGGCGTGGTGAGGGTGGGCGGCGCCGAAGACGGCGATCACCCGGGCCAGGGCCGTGTCGGTTCCGGCGCGCATGTCCAGCGGAGCCGTGGCCAGCCAGGCGGCGTCGATGCGGATCATCGCAGCCAGTCGCGCAGCCAAGCGGCACACGACGGGGCGTCTTCCAGTGGCCAGTTCACCGTGATCATGCTGCTATTGCGACGGACCTCTACACGGATGTCGCGTGGTAAGCCCGCATGCTCGGACGCGGGCGCAGATTGTGGTTGGGCAGCGCGTGTCAGGGGCAAGGCGACGAATTCGTTGCCAACCGCTGGCTTGCACTGGGCAAACTGCTCCCGCAGCCAGCGATGAACAATGTTGGCGTTGATGCCGTGCGCCAGGGCTACGCCGGCGACAGATGCGCCGCTGACTTGGCATTGCGCCACGACCTGGGTTTTGAGTTCTGGGTTGTAGTAACGCCGCTTGGGGCGTTGGGCGATCGCCTCGTTCGCCATGGTGTGCATGATTTCCATCGTGCACACGATGCCCTCTCAGTGAGGCTATCTCAAGATGGGATTGCCGGACGCATACTTTCCTCAACCTTGGATCCCCTGCCGCCAGTGAAGAAGATGACGCTGAAGGCAGACAGTTCGCACAGGCGGTTGAATGCACTGATGCACTCAGTAGGGTCGGAGCGTCGATGTACATCGACTGACGCTTGGTGCATCTCGACTTCCATCGAATGCAGCGCGAGCTTGACGCTCTCGATGCTTGGAATTGCTTCGAAAGCGGAGTCCTGGCGATGTGGGAGTTCACAACTGCCTCCCCACCCGAGTGCCGTGTAGAACCGATCACAGTGAGCGTTTATGGACGTGTCGGGCAGGTGAAGGTAGTGCTGTGCGCCCGGACTGCTGAGCGCCGGCCGATGTGCGAGCAGTGACACAACCTGGGTGTCCCCCAGCATCTCGACGGCGAGTGGTGCCAATGAGTTGGACCATTTGCCCGGGTATACCTGAAAGCCCACATCGCTCAGTTCCTTGAGCAGCGATTCCACGCTTCGGGTCAAGTCGGCGAGCGTCCGAATGCCCTCATTCAGGCCCAGAAGATCAGCGAGGGAAGTGGCCGCTGGGCGCGTTTCGCGCATCCTGAGCCAACCCGTTTGCTCAACCTTGCTCATAGGAATTCGAACCTCGATTTCCTGGGCGTTCCACGTTTTGTCCATGGCGTTCCGGTCAGGACCACGAAAACTCAGGGTTTCTAGGAAGTAAGGACGTGAGTACGCGCGCCACCCGGAGGTGAGGTTCAGATGGAGATCACGCGTCGGGAATAAGGGCAGGTGCACGAAGACGTGGACTGGCAATCCGGTGCTGAACACGCCCATCGCCACCAGACAGACACCACGTTCTTCAGCGCTCTCGGTATCGTGCAAGCGTTGGTTCAGGCGTATTGCCACGCGCTTCGCAATCGCTGGTGGCGCACAGTCCCAATGGTGTTCACCCAGGTGAGTCAATGCGTGATCTCGGAGGACGCTTTGGCAGCAGTGACTCAGGATGGAGTCGCCTTGCTCGAATACGCGGCGCTTGGGCGTTGTGGGGGCCTCCAAAGTCAGCCCCTCGGTGAGAGACGGACTGGCTTTCACCCCGACTGCACCTTCAGAGGAGGGTGAGAGGGTGTTATCAAACGTGTCTTTCTCGGTAGCCGATGTGCAAGGACGTATGGCAGGGGCCGGTGACGCGACAGTGGTTTTCAGGTAGGGATAGATGTTCTTGCAGAACTTGTTGATCACCGGACGGGGCTGTGTTGCTGCCAGCCAGGTAGAGAGGTCGCTGCCGTCCTGTAGTACCGAAAGGAGATCCCGCCAATCCTTGTTCCCATCGGTCACGTGCGCTCCCAGCTTGTAGAGCTGGCGCAGTGCATTGATCATGGATGGGTCTACTTGCTGATGTTCAGCACTGCAAACGAGGATCGCGCGCAACAACAGGGGGTCGAGTACGTCTCGTACGGTCGCCATGGCACGGGCTTTGGCGCGCTGCTCAAGGCAATCGTGAATCTCCCGCCAGGTCTCGGATCGTTTGTCAGCATCGGTCGGCGCGTCTCCGTGCCGAATATTTCTTGTGCGAATCTGGTCCTCGAGCGATCCGATTTCATGTTGCCACCCTTGGTGGTCATCGAGCCAGCTTGGCTTGTGGTTGCGGAGGATTTCCCGCAGCACAGCAAGAAAGCGCAGTGACCCTCCTAGGGACTCGGGGCAGTCCGTCGCTTGCAACACACTGCGTCGAGCGGGAAGATCCAATGCATCGCCAAAGGATGGGTCCGATCGTGAACTCGTTGCCTGATGAGCGTGCTGTGGTGCGGCGAAGGTCGAAGTCATGTACTGACTATCGGCCGGGAAAGTAGCTCGGCAGGGTCACTCAACGCGGGGTTTTCACCCCGTTGTCGCCGGAACCCAGATCTTTTTTCGCTTTGATGGCTAAAGCAAGGGTCGTCGAGCGGCTTTTAAGTCAGGGAGAATGCAGCTCGTTTTGAGGTGCCCTTGGCCGCTATCCGTCGATTCTGGTGTGACCTTGCTGGCATTGCTAAACGCTAGGCTGGCCTTGAAGCCGCTGGGCTTGCCTGCGAACGCCCTCGAAGATGGACTCGGCCACATCCAGAGGGAAGTCAACCGGCATCTGCCGTGTGACGCCTGCGATGGCCAGCTCCACCCTGTTGAGCAGTTCGCTGATGATGTCTTCGGCATTCTCGCCCCAGCCGCACTTCATTGCCGTGGCGTTGAAATGGCGCCGCATGATGGTGGCCAGCGCATAGTGCCGATTCTTGCTGCTGACCGCCATCGCGAGTTTTGCATTTCGCCATGCAAGCTGGTTCTTCCCCTTGCCGATGATGGGCCAAGCGGAAAGCACATCGTACAAAGGGGTCAACGAGTAGGTGCCACCCGCCTGAAAACGAATACTGAAGTTCTTCGCATGGCCGTCCGTGGCAGCGAGCAGCCAGAAAGCCACTTGGCTGGCCAACAGCGTTCGAAGGTCAGCACGTGCGTTTTGGGAGCCGCTAAGCACCTGGGCGAGACGTTCAACGCCGGGTCCGCCGTCGGCTTCGTATTTTTGGGCAGGACCCACGCCCAGCGCCTGACAGAAGTCTTCCTGGGGAAGACGAAGAATCCATGTGCCCGAGGAGTGCATCTTGCGATCGAAGCGCTCGACAACCAATACCGGCGTGTGGTCTGCAAAGGTCACGATGTCGGCTTTTGCGACGTCGAAGCCCAGCGCTTCCATGAACTTCAAGCACAGCCACTCGTTGTAGACGGACGTTCGCATGTCCGCCTGCATGTTGCCTACCAGGCCCAGGGGGAGTTTGATGATGTGGGTGGTGGGTGTGGCGCCCACCGGACGCAGCCACTTTTCGCCATGGCGCAGCAAGGCAGTCTTCTCCTGGGCGCCCGCAATCGAGATTCGGAAATCCTGGTCTTGCTCACGGTGGGCGAAGTGGGCAGTCGAGACGGTGGAACGCAACACGGCCGCCACGGCTTCATCGTTCAGTACCTCCCCTTCGATGCGGTCGAAGCCGTGCGGTGGCTCATCCACGGGAAGGAGCTGCACAGCCCCGACGCAATCGCGTCCGATGGCTGCCAACAAGTCAAACGTATCTTCCGAACCTGAGGAATAGCGCTTGGCGAGGCGCTTGCGAATAGCCCCGCTGTCTGGGAGTAAGTTTTCAAAGAAGTGTTCGACGCGGTCACCCTTCAGGGGCTCGTTGCCCACAAGAGGGAGCGGCAGGGACAAGGACAGCGGTCGAGCAGAGGGCGAGGTCAGCCAACTGTCCTCGTAGCGCAGTTCCATTGGGCGTCGAGTGGTTGGCGTCCAGTGACCCACCAACTCCCCATTGGTCCAGACTGCCAGCGGCTGGGAACTTGAGCGACGGGCCACTGCTTACCACTCGCCCGGCCGGGCGTCAGTTGTCTGAGGGGCACGCTCGCGCGGCTGCACGGTCAACTGCAGGCCCAACAGTGCACACAGGGCCATGAGCTGGTCAACGCTCAACGTCCCGGGTGCGCGTTCGAGCTCAGACACGCGCCGCTGGCTCAGCCCGAGTCGCTTGCCTAGCTGGGCCTGAGTGAGCTTGAGGCTTTTGCGCGCGCCTTGTAGTACGACTCCCAACTGGGAGGCCATGACCAGAGGTTGTGTTCGATGGGTCATCGGTTACCGCTTTTTCCAGTAAATGTAGCTTAGCGGCATAAACGCTAAATGTCAAACAGCGGTATATCCGGTAACCCCTTCGGCTGGTCAAGCACCCCGTCCACCAGCGTTACTGCTCTTCGACAGCGAGCCGGGCCACCGATCGTAGGGCCAAGATCAACCGGGCGATGAAAGGGAGGCTGCCCATTGCGATCGGTTGCGCGAAAGCGGACCGATGGTCAGGACGGCATCGTTTGACGGATTGTTCGCCATCCACCAAACTCCCGCTTGAGATCCGTAGCATTGGTCAGGTGATCGTCGTTAAGGATGCTCTGAACAACCCGAATCATTGAGTGCTATAGCGCTCACGTCTTTCAGATCGCACAGTTTCACGCCGTTGTTCGTGGTCTGCGCATTGCTTTCTCTGCCTGGCGGGTCATTTGAGCCGCTTTTGCGGCCCCTGTCCCGTTTTCAGGCGCACTCATCCCTGCGCCGCCATCAAGGTATGGCGCACCATCCACAGGTTCGATAGCGCAAACAGCGTCTTGAGCTGCAGCGTGTTTTTCTTGAGTCCCCGGTAGCGCACTTTCACGTAGCCAAACTGGCGCTTGATGACCCTGAACGGGTGCTCGACCTTGGCGCGGATGCCTGCCTTTATCTTTTCGAGCAGGTCAATCAGGGCGTCAATGGGCTTGTTGTCCTTGTCCAGCTCTTTGCGCTTGCCTGGGCGCATCGCCACATGCCAGGTCACTTCCTTTTTGGCGTCCGCTCGTTTGTCGGCGCCCTGGTAACCTGCATCACCAAAGACTTCCGTCTCCTCTCCATGGAGCAAGCTGTTGCCCTCTGTGACGTCGGCCACGTTGCCCGAGGTGCCGCGCACGGTGTGCACCAAGCCTGAATCGGCGTCAACGCCAATGTGGGCCTTCATGCCGAAGTGCCCCTGCCTTGATTTCACGTACAGCAAGAAGTTGGAAACTTCAGCTGTATGGAGAATCGAGATGCGAGATACCAAACTGCCCAAGCGGCAATACACGGATGCGACCCGGCTGGCCGAATCGGTCGGAGGCCACGAAGCGGCGCGCCGATTGGGTGTTCCGGTGGCCACATTGGGCAACTGGAAGCGGCGCTCAGCCGCAGCAGGCATAGGCGCACCTGAAGTCGCGTTGAATGCGGGGGCAGTGCCAACGCGCCGGCCCGTGAGCGAGTTGGAAGCCGAGAACAGCCGGCTGCGCCGGGAGCTTTCCGATGCGAAACTGGACGTGGAAATCCTTCGAAAAGCGACGGCGTACTTTGCCAGAGGGTCGCGATGAAGTACGCCTGGATCGAGAACCATCGCGACGAGTACACCGTCAGTCGGTTGTGCCGGGTTTTATTGGTATCGCGCTCGGGGTACTGCCAGTGGCGCGTGCGGGCGCCCAGCGCGCGATCCCTTGCCAACCAGGCCCTGGACACCAAGGTGGCGGCCATCCATCAGGACAGCCGCAGCAGCTACGGCAGGCCCCGGATCACGCAGCAACTGCGCCAGCAGGGCGAGTGCGTGAGCGCCGAGCGGGTGCGCCAGAGTCTCAAGCGCCAAGGCCTGCTCCCGGTGTATCGCCGGGCGTACGTGGTCACCACCGACTCAGGGCACCGCCTGCCGGTGGCAGCCAATATTTTGGATCGACGTTTCGACGGCTGGCAGCCGAACCAGGCCATCACGTATGTCGCGACCGGCGAGGGTTGGCTGTACCTTGCCGCGGTGATGGACCTGGCGAGCCGCCGGATCGTAGGTTGGTCTATGTCAGACTCGATCGATGCGAAGCTGGTGTGCTCTGCCCTCAAGTCAGCGTATTGGCAACGCAACCCGAGCCCGGGATTGCTGGTGCACACGGATCGTGGCAGTCAATATGCCAGTCATGAATACCGTCGGCTGGCAGGTGACTTTGGCATCACGATGTCGATGAGCAGACGGGCGAACTGCTGGGATAACGCGGCCATGGAGAGCTTCTTCAAGACGCTCAAAGTCGAGCGGATCTACCAGGTACGCTATGACACTCGGGCCCAGGCAAGATTGGACATCGTGGACTGGATCGAGGGCTTCTACAACCGCGTGCGCATGCATACGGCCATCGGATGCCTGGCCCCTGTCACACAGGAGCGCAGCCTGCTGGCTGCATGACTTGGTGTACGTGGAAACGAGGCAGGGTCACGAAGTTTCACAGCTATTTGACGTACAGCGCGGCATGGGACGCCTTGACCGCGGATCAACGTGCGGCGGTCAAGGGCCAGCTGCCGTTGCAGCGCGTGAGCGGGTCGCAGTCTGCGGTCAGCAACGGCTACTTTGCCGACGACAAGACCTATGCATCTGGCGGCCGGTCGCTCGGCCGCGCCAGCGTGAGGAGCTATTGATGAGCCAGCAATCCAACCTCCAAGGCTTGTTTGAGCGTCCGACAACATTGCCCGATCCCGACGCCCAAGGCCGCCTCGCGCGCCTGGTGGGCATGGATGACAAGATCAAGCGCCTGGCGAACGTACTGGGCGTACTGATCAACCCGACAGGGCTGCGGAAATGGCAGGACAAGCACCATGCCGATGCCAGCGCTCTGCTCGATGCTGTCATTCGCCGCCCGCCGCTGGTCGTTCTCTCGGGCGATGTGGGCTCAGGCAAGACGGAGTTGGCAGAGACCATCGGTGACAAGGTCGCGCGGCAGGAGGACATCGACATCACGCTGTTGCCGTTGAGCCTTTCGTCGCGCGGTCAAGGCCGCGTCGGCGAGATGACCCAACTGGTTTCTTCCGCGTTCGAGCACGCGTTCCACGAGGCGAGCAAGTTCAAGTCGGCCAAGGGCGCCGCACGCGGAGGCGTCATCCTGCTGGTCGATGAAGCCGACGCCTTGGCACAGTCACGTGAATCCGACCAGATGCACCATGAGGACCGGGCCGGCGTGAATGCATTCATCCGCGGCATCGATCGCTTTGCGAACGGTGGGCTTCCTGCCGTGGTACTGATGTGCACCAATCGATTGAATGCGCTGGACCCGGCCGTGCGTCGCCGTGCAGCGGACATCCTGGTGTTTGAGCGACCCAGCGCCGAGCAACGGCTTGAAGTGCTTTCGCGCCGCTTGAGAAGTGCCGGATTCTGCGAGACTGATCTGCAGGCGCTGGTCGTGGCAACGGGCGAGCAGCCCAGGCGCGCCTACGGATTCACGTATTCAGACATCACGCAACGGTTGCTGCCGGCCATCGTGCTGGACGCCTACCCGGACGGACCCATCAAGCCATCGCGCGCCATTGAACTGGCCCGGTCGATCTTGCCGACGCCGCCGTTTCGCGATTCGTGAATCTGGGACACGGCCCCATCCGAACTGACAAAGGATCAACATGACCCAAGCTGTTGCTGTCCGCAGAGACGGAGATGCCTTTCAGGCCAGAATCTTCTGGCGCAAGGCCGCTTGCCTGCTGGACCCGAAGAGCCCGGTTGAGCAGGTGGGATTCGAGTCGGGCCCCAAGGGTTTTGACGATGTGTGGGTGGCCTACTCCGCCGACCGCGCGCCAAGCGACCATGAGGGGCAGCCGATCTTGCGGGAACACATCCAGTGCAAGTGGCACGTCTCAGTCAACGACTTCGGCCATGCTGACTTGGTAGAGCCGGAATGGATCAACGCCAACAAGTTCTCGCTGCTGCAGCGTGCCCGTGCCGCGCAGGTGGCGCATGCACCCGACGGAATCGGTGCTCGGTTCAAGCTGCTCACCAACTGGCGCATCGCTCAGTCTGACCCGCTGCGCGGCTACATCAATCAGAAGTCGAAGACGCTGCGCTTGAAGGACTTGTTCGACGGATCAACGGACCGCTCTACGGCCGGCAAGGTCAGAAAGCTCTGGCGTGAACACCTGGGCATTGACGATCAGGAACTCATGCTGTTGGCGCGGACGCTGTCGCTGGACACGGATTCCACGTCACTTGAGGATCATCGGGACAACCTGGACCTGCTGTTTGAGAACCGTGGTTTGCGCCGCATCCCCATAAGCGAGAGCAGCTTTGTGTACGACGACATCGCATTTCAGTGGCTTGCGCAAGGCAGACTGGACTTCAACCGGCAAACGTTTCGCGAAGCCTGCAAGCGTGAGGGGTTGTTGGATGGTGACGGTCGAGCCCATGTGGTGTTCGGCGTGAAATCGTTCGAGCACCCCTTCGATCGGCTGGAGGATCGTTGCACGGTAGTGCTTGATCTCATCCCGCACTTTGATGAGCGAGCCATCCGTGACCAAGCCGACTGGACAAAAACGCTCTATCCCAAGCTCAAAGGGTTTCTGCAGACTGCGGCCACTGGCAACCAACATCTCCGACTGATTCTTGACGCGCATATCACGCTGGCCTTCGCTGCAGGATCGGTGCTGAACATCAAGTCCGGTCGCAACGTCGAGATCGAGCAAAGAACCATTCATCGAAATGTCTGGCACTCGAACGACATGCCGCGCGATCCGTCTTGGCCAGGATGGCAGTTTGATGTGGAGCCCTTGATCGAATCCAACGGAGACATGGCTGTCGCCGTGTGCCTCACTCACGACGTGGTCCTGGCCGTGAAGGCACACGTCGCAGCGTCGCTGCCCCAAGTGGGTTCGTTGCTGATCGCGCGCCCTACATGCGGCGCCGGTGCGAAATCCGTCATTTGCGGCCAGCATGCGTTCGATCTAGCGGAGGAGCTGGCACTGCAGATCAACCAGCAGCGGCACATAAGCAGCACTCCGTTGCATCTCTTCATCGCGGCGCCCAATGCTTTCACGTTTTTCCTGGGACAGCGGCAGCCTGGTCTCGGCAAGACCACGCTGTACGAATACGACTTCGAAGGCGCGAACGGCGGGGGTTATCGACAGTCTTTGACGCTGCCCATCTGATGTGCGTAGGGGGTCAAGGCTCGGATGATCGTGTCCGTGCCATGTTCTTCTTGATGAACTCGCGTTGAGATGGCAGTATCCCTCAACGCATTGGCTCATCGCTAGCTGCGCATCTCTTCAAGGGAAATCCGTACTACTCCATGGCGACAAGTCGAAAACTTCGCGTAATGATCTCCAGCCGATGCGTAGATCTTTTTCCTGGACCCGGAGGAACGCCACTCACTGACGTACGGCGTGAACTCAAGAAGAGCATTGAGGCGGAAAAGCTCTTTGGCGCAAAGGCTTTCGAAGTCTGGATCAATGAAGACGCGGAAGCTCTTGACCACATGGAGAACAGCTGGGATGCCTGCCTGAAACAGGTTCGCGATTGCGACGTGCTGATCGTTCTTTTCAACGGTCACGCCGGGTGGGCAAAAGAGGCTGGTGACATCGGCATTTGCCACGCGGAGTACATCGAGGGCCTGAATACCTCAAGAAGCAAGGTTCGGCTAATTGAACTGCCCACATGCGCAGCGACGAGCGATGTGGCTCAGACTGATCGGAATGATCGCTTCAAGTTGTTCAAAGACAGCGAGTCACCGTTTCGGGGCGGGGTAGTTCCTCGGGAAGTCCCGGCACTAGTCAAAGCGGTTCACAAAGCACTGGTGGACGCTGTACTCGCACAGGCCCGCGAAGGTGGCAAAGGTACTGGAACGCTTCGTTCTGATTTGGGCGCGGCCTTGGAATGGAACAGGCTGGACTTCGCCGGACGGCGCGAGGTCATGCGTCAGGTTATCGGTGAAGCCTTAGGGCAGCGGACTGGCTCGCAAACGACCGCAGTCGGCACGGTTCTGCCCATTGACCACAAACCAACTTTGATCAAAGTCGATGCGGTCCCTGCCGCGTTCACTATCGCTGCAGCAAGAGAACCCATCGGGAGGCCCCATCTTCAGGATCATCTTTCTGCCCACGCGCTGCAGAAGGTAGGAGGTCCCGTGCATCTCATCGCATGTCACCGGTCTGTGACCGAGACCCAGGCAACCAACTTGTTGGGGTTTCCAGATGCCACCGTGGTGAGCAGCCCCTTTGGTATCTATGTGGCTGACGAGATTCAGAAAATGCAGTTCGTCTTCTTGGCGAACTGCCGGGATCCAAGTCAGACGCGTCATGCGGTGCAGCGATTTTTGGATTGGCTCGAACAGTCAGGCGAAGGCAAGTACCTGGCCGAGCGTGCACAGGCACGAGCGCGGATCGTCAAAGCCATTGCTCAAGAGCAGCGTCAGAAGGCTTGAAAGAAGTTCAACAAGAACCACGGAGGGATCGCTTCAATGGCAACAAAAATTCTGCTTGGGCCCGTACTTTCGTTTCGGGGAGCCTCAGAAGGAAAGTGGAAAGTCAGTGCGCTGATAGGGATTGATGAGGGCGACAAGGCACCTAAATTCGTCGTCGATGGGAAGGCTGCGCCAAAGAGCAAGGTGTTGCTCAAGCATGGAGGACGCCAATACCTGCGCTACGACCTGACAACGGATCAAGGGAATCAAGAGCGCAAGGTTGAGTACACGATCGGAGGCGTAGATGAGGTATGGCACTTCACTGTGCCAGGACAAGACTATGCACCTCGCATGGCCTATGTGTCATGCAATGGCTTTTCTGACCCCAGCAGTATCCGCAAGCTGATCAAGGGTGAAAACGCCGTCTGGGCGGATCTGCTGTGCAACCACGACAGGCAGGTGCGCCCTGCGGGCTACATGCTCGACAAAGAGCAGCTTTGGCATGAGTCGAGGACCCACGACAAGGATCTACAGCGTTTCCACTTGCTGCTGATGGGGGGAGATCAGATCTACTTTGACTCTATCTGGGAAGACGTCAAGGAATTGAAGGGGTGGATCGGGCTCCCCAGAGAGCAGCAGTTGATATTCCCCGTCGGCCCCGAGCTGGAGGCCAGGATTGAGGACTACTACCTCAACCTGTACGCCGACAGATGGCTACCCAAAGAGCGAGGCACTTGGGGTGGCGAGACAAAGCCACTTGATGCGGCGCAGGCTATGGCGCGGACTCCCACAGTGATGATGTGGGATGACCACGACATCTTCGATGGCTGGGGTTCCTACAGCTGCGAGATGCAGCACAGTCCACTGTTTCAACGACTCTTCCATCATGCACGACGAGCATTCTGGGTATTCCAGATGCAGCATGCGGCTGACAGCCTCCCTGATCTTGTGCCAAGGGATGACGTTCAAGTCAGGGCGAATGACCCGCTCTTCAAGAAAATTGCGTGGACGGAAGCACTCAAACGCGATGCCCTCGCGTTGCCTCTACTGGATCTCCAACCCGGTTTCAGTTTCGCGCACGCTATCGGGCCCGTGCAGCTGCTGGTAGCCGACCTGCGAACCGAACGCTCGCACGAGCAGGTATTGGGACCGGACACATGGACTGCGATGAAGGCCTGGCTTAAGCAGATTCCAGAGAACGGGCGCAAGCACCCAGGCGAAGGTTGCCAGCACTTACTGTTTATGTCGTCCGTCCCGGTTGTGCACCCGAAGCTATCGCTTGCGGAAGCATTCCTGGACAACTTCGGCTCCGATCATGTTCTGGATAGCAGTGCAGATGACCTGAAGGATCACTGGACGCACGACGACCATGAGGGCGAACGTCTACGCCTGCTCGAAACGCTGTTCGCGACTGCAAAGGCCAAGCAACTCAGAGTGGCCATCGTCTCAGGAGACGTGCATGTGGCGGCCCACGGAGTCGCCTACCGCAAAGACGTGGGCCCCCAAGACAACTGGGCCCAGATTCAGCAGTTCACATCAACGGCTGTGGTTCATCCGTCGCTGGTATCTGTGGCAGAGCGACTGTTCTTTCATGTCTTGGACAACGTGGGCAGGATCACGCAAAACTTGGATGTAAACACCAGTGCAGAGATGCTGATTTTTCCGCAGTCGAACCGGAGGGTCTTGGCTGCCCGAAACTGGCTTGCTCTCGAATTAGATATTGGTGGGGCCAATGCCGCTGGCTCCAAGCTCTGGGCCACCTGGCGATGCGAAACAAAAGATGGGGTGTCGAATCACCTGATGGCTGTTGAGCCATCTGTGGTGCCTAGCAATGGCGTTGCCGGTAAGGCAGTCCCTTGAACGCGTCGTAGTAAAGGCGTTCCAGATTCGATCTGGTTTTGTAATGTTGGGGCGCACAGCCTGAAAAGGACAGGAATTCGAGAATGACAGTTTCTCAATACGAATTGCGATCTGCTGCTGCACGCAATATTTCTTTAAGGTATCAACGAACTCGGGTTCACGGGCAGAAAACCGGCTTCCTTTGCCACAGCCATAAGGATCGTGATATGGCATTAGGCCTTCAACAATGGCTCAAAGAGCAAGGGATGGAACTCTATATTGACTGGCAGGATCCATGCATGCCTGACACCCCAGATGGGACGACCGCAAATCGCATTCGCACGATGATCGATAAGGCGGACGTGTTTCTCTTTCTCGCCACTAACGACTCGATGACGTCTCGTTGGTGTCCGTGGGAACTTGGGCTGGCGGACGGCGTGAAGCGCAACGAGCAGATTGCTTTAATCGCGACGCGCGACGCCTCAGGGAACTACTACGGTAACGAATATCTTCAGCTGTATCGTCGGATCGACCAGGCCTCAGCCGGCAACACGCTGTACTGGTACGCCAAAGGATCGCAGTCCCCTCAGTACCTGGCGAGCTTCTAAACCATGTCGCCACAACACGTCATAAATGGTTTTATCAAAGACTTCGTTCAGGACCTGCACAACGGCAGCGCAGCGATCTTCGCCGGGGCTGGCATGTCCAAGGGAAGCGGTTATGTGGACTGGCCAGAGCTACTGCGCGACATCGCGAATGAACTTGGACTGGACGTCGCCAAGGAGCACGACCTCATCTCACTTGCCCAGTTCCATGTGAACAACAAGCGGACGGCAGACGGCCTGTCAAAAAAAATTCTCAGGGAGTTTTCAGAGCAGGCAGAGCCTTCCGAGGTGCACGACATCATCGCTCGGTTGCCCATCTACAGCTTCTGGACTACCAACTACGACACACTCATCGAGGATGCACTGCGCCGGGCGTATCGAGTGCCGGATATCAAGTCCCAGGTGGATCAACTCACCCTCAGTAGACCAAAGCGTGACGCGATCGTTTACAAGATGCATGGTGACGTCCAGATGGCCCAGAGCGCCATCATCTACAAGGAGCAGTACGAGAAGTACTACCTAACTCATGCTCCCTTCATCACGGCACTAAGCGGTGACTTGGTCTCCAAGACCTTCCTCTTCATCGGGTTCAGTTTTACCGACCCAAACCTCGACTACGTGCTGAGCCGGCTGCACGGTGGCGCCACCAAACGCACCCACTACTGCTTCATGCGCGAGGCACAACGCGAGGCTGAAGACGACGACGATCTATTCAACTACAAAGTGCGAAAACAGGAGCTGAGGATTGAAGACTTGAAACGATTCGGCATTCAAACGCTGCTCGTCGACAACTATTCTGATATCAACGACATCCTTAAAAAGATCGAAGCCCTGTACCGAAAGCGGACCGTGTTCTTTTCTGGCAGCGCCGAAGAGTACGGTGAATGGACTAGGCAGGACGCACAGAACTTCATCCATGACGTCGCGGCCAACTGCGTGCGAGCTAACTGTAGGGTGGTCAACGGTTTTGGCTGGGGCGTAGGCAGCGCGGTGATCAACGGCGCCTTAGAGGCCATCTACGGCGATCCTCTGAAGTATTCGGAGGCCCAACTTATCGTGAGGCCTTTCCCTCAGCATGGCAATAACCTGCAGGAACTGTGGGAGCAGTACCGTCAGAGAATGATCAGCTTGGCTGGCATCGCCTTGTTCTTCTTCGGCAATAAGCGAGATGGCGACAAGTTGGTCAATGCCAACGGGGTTCGGCGTGAGTTCGAGATCGCGCTAGAGCATCATCTGTTACCCATCCCGGTTGCTTCAACCGGCTTCATGGCCGAAGAGCTTTGGAAAGAAATTTCTGCCGAACTACACAAGTACTACGGGGGTTGTCAGTGGGTTATTCCCATGGTCCAGAAGCTTATTGACCCGAAAACGCCACCAGGCGAGATGGTGAAAACCATCACCGACATCATCAAGCAATTGAATAGATAGCTCTGTAGCAGATTGAGAGGATTCAGATGACTCGCAAAGTATTTTTCAGCTTTAAGTATGACGACGTGCACCGCGCGATGAATGTGCGCAACAGCAATGTGATTGGCGGCGTCATGAAATCTGGATTCATTGACAAGGCCGAGTTCGAAAAGGTCGAACGCGAGGGTAACCGAGCTATCCAAACCTGGATCGACAATCAACTGAACGGTACGTCAGTAACAGTGGTGCTGGTTGGCGCGAACACCCACAAAAGCAAATGGGTGAAATACGAAATAGATCAGAGCATAGCCCGAGGCAACGGGTTGCTAACCATCGACATCAGCAAAGTCGCAGACATGCAGGGTATCACCACAGATTGTTGCTCGCTGCGTGTACCTGGATACAAGCATCACTACTGGAACAAAGATGATGGCCGCGCGAACTTGGGCGCTTGGGTTGAAGCCGCTGCCAGTGCGGCCGGCAAGTAAGCGCCAGCGGTGCAGCGCACTGGCCGATGCAAGTAGGTTTTTTGCGCGCGGTGCTGCGAGTCGTGAACACCTATTTGATCGCCGCGAAGGGTTTAGATGGAGCTGTTCTTCAAGTGGATCAAGCTGCGCATCAAGGCGTTCTGTCGACTCTATCTTGGAGTTACAACGCTATGGCTGCACAACTCGAAGATTCTTGTGCTGCGGTAGATGTCCATGAGTGACCAACTGGGTGTGTCAGGTATTGAGTTTTTTGGGGGGGCCGCGGCGGATCTCGGCTGTCCGCTATTCTGAGCAGCAGTCGCTCAATATCGGAGTGGCGACCGGCTGCTGACAGCCTGAAGCGGTTAACTGACGAGCTATGACGGAATTGCATTTTCTCTGAGAAGAAAACTTCAGTGCAAGCGCGTTCCAGCATGCAATCGAACTTCTTAACTGCAGGGACTTTCCTGGAAAAATGAAGCTCAAACACCCGACAACCGAATCCCGAAAAAATTTACAGAGTTAATTTTTACATTACAGAGTTTATTTTTACGATCACTGCTTGTTCTTGAAGTAGTAGTAGAGCGCCGGCTTGGTGACGTTCAGTGCCTGCGCGATTTCATCGAGGGAGACGTTTTTGTAGCCCCGCCTTCCGAAGGCCCGCGCAGCCTCGGCGACAACCGCCTGCCGCTTGAGCTGATACTGCTCATCAGGGGCATGAACGGCGTTGTTCCAACGCGCGCCGGGGGCTTTGGCAGTGCCTCGCTTGACGGCGACGCGCACTTTGCTCTTGGGGGGGCTCTCTGTGAGAATACTCATAATGTCCGATGTGGCCATCTCAGGCGACAGGTTCCAGGGCCATGCAATTTTGGCCGGCTTTCTTCAACCCTGGCGCCGGGCTCAATGATATCTGCAAGCGCACTGGCGTAGTCACGGCGTCATCGGCCTTTCCAGGCAGCCGGTCGCTTGCCGATGAACGCACCTATTCCCTCCATGGCGTCAGGGTGCGCCATGTTGCGTACATGAACTTCACCGACATACTCATACGCGTCAGCCACAGACATCTGAAGCTGCCGGTAAAAGGTTTGCTTGCCGGTAGACAGCGCATAAGAAGATTTTGATGCGATCACGCCCGCCAGGTCGGCGATGGTGTCATCCAGCTGGTCTGCCTCGACCACCTGATTGATCAGCCCGGCGCGCAAGGCGTAATCGGCGTCAAAAAGCTTGCCGGTTGCCAGCATCATGAAGGCGTTCTTTGGAGAAACAGCCCGGCTTAGCGCAACCTGCGGTGTGTAGCACCATAACCCGATGTTGACGCCTGGCGTGGCAAACCGTGACGTGCTCGATGCAATCGCGAGATCAGAGTTTGCCACCAGTTGGCAGCCAGCCGCCGTCGCCACACCATCCACCTTGGAGATGATGATCTGTGGCTGATCGCGAAACGCGAGCATCATGGCCGAACAGCGGGCCACCACCTCTTTGGAGAACTCGGGAGTTCCTCCGTCGTCCAGGAACTCTCGCAAGTCATGACCCGCACAGAAAATCCGGCTGCCGGTACCCGCCAGCACGATCACACTGATGGACCGCTCTGCCCTCAGATCAATGAGATGCCTGTGCAAGGCATCGATGGTGTCCAGGGACAAGCTGTTTCCGGCGGTGGGCCGATTGAGAGTCAGGTAAGAGATGGCGCCTGAATCCACCCGGGTCACCAGGGCTTGAGTCTGTTGATGCATCGAGATCTCCATTGCATACTATTCTGAAAGAGGCAGGGCTCGCCTTCCGTGCCACTGAGTGCGCCAATCCGTCGGCGGAAACTTCGCCGACACGACATTTCTAACTTCGCGTAATTTCATTGACTATATGTTCAATTTAACAGAAATTCGAAAAACGCACCCTCGCCGGTGGCATGGCCACGCTGTACTGTGGCGGTACGTGCCATGACGGCATTCATCGTCACCAGGTTGCCCTTGCAGCTCTCGACCAGCCGCGTCAGCGTCTCGATGCTCGCCGACTCGATCACCTGGGTCGACTGCTGCAGCTGCTCGAGTTCGGCCTTCTCTGCCTTGAGCTGATCGCGCAGGCGTTCACTTATCTTGGCCAGGTCCGAGAGCTCCGCGGTCGTGTTCGCGGTCTGGATGGCTTCGATCTCGCCTTCGGAGATCTTCGGTCGCGCCGGCCTGCCCAACCGGTGTTCGATACTCAGCTCTTGGCACAACTGGTCGAACTCATGGTTGCCGCTGGGCTCGCGCTCCCTGCTGGCAAACAGGCGGTCCGTGAACTCCTTGCCGTTGTCGGTCAGCAGCTTGGTGATCCTGATCGGACAGGCCTTGTGCAATGCCCTCAGAAAGGCCTGTGCACTGGCGGCTGTCTTGTTGGCCTTGAGTTGTACGAACACCCATCGCGTGGCCCGGTCGATGGCCACGAACAGGTAGCGCCGTTGCGATTCGTCCTGCATCTGGGGCAGGTACTTCACTGGGCAAGAAGTCGCTAGGCGTGATCAATGGCTCCAATTGACGCAGGTCAGTTGATGACACCTGTGCGCACGCGCCATATCGGACGATTTGTAGGCACCACCCTCCCGCTACAGGTCTCCGTGAATCGCCCCGGCGGCCGGTCCCAAAGATGCCTTGCGGCGGGCACGGTTACATTGGTCAGCAATCAAAAGCGCGCTAGAGAGAATCTGACGGGCCGTGTTGCCATGTCGAATGGTGGCAACATGCACGCCTTCAAACGGCCTTCGGCGCAGGGCTGGACTTCTCGCTCTGGCCGCATCCGCGAGAACTATGACCAGATTGATACAAGTGTCGAGCGCGCTTAATTCTTCATCGAACCAAACCACCATCAAACCGCTCTTGATTAGGCCAGCATTGCTCGTTCCCTCCCGAGGGCTCGGGATGCGTCGTTCAAGGTCGATGACGAACCGGGTTTGCTGGAAGCCTGAGCTATCCTGAGTACGCAATCGGACGCATAAACCGCGCTTCGTCCGTTGGCAATTCGGGTCTCTGTAGAGCCAGGTCAGAACTTCTTCGTCGATAGTTTTGGGGAGCTCAAAGAAGGTAAGTGCATGGGCGCCACCCAGAGCACTGTAAGGATTCCAGAAATCCAATTGAACACTGAGTTCTTTCTCATCAATGACCAACTTCTCTCCTGGACGTGAAAGAAGGTCTGCGAACTTTACCAACTGATCGTCAAACGGAGTATTGACTTCATCGAACTCCTCGGCAGGTTCGGTGGTCGGCTCATTAGCTTTGTCGCCTACAAGTTTGCCCTTGATGGCGCGCCTTCCGGGAAGTGGCCTGCCGTTGATCCCACTCCAAGGGCCGCGAGTGAGTTTGCGACGTTTTCGTGGCTTTTGTTCTACAGGGTCATTGCTAAAAGGCCTGTCGACAGTAGTTCGGGACAGATCAGGAAATCGAACTTTCAGTGCTGCAAGGGCAGGGAGATCTGCTGCTGCATCGCCATACCCGCTAGGCGTCTCTTGCATCTCGTTGTCGTTAGCGGCTGGACCGACACTGATGCCCTTAGAGGGGGGCGGTTCCCGGGGCGGTTGGGGAGGTGATTCCGGTGCTTCCGGGTCCTCTATGAACTGGGGCGGGGTGTGAAGACGCCGGCCACCCTCTCGATGCAACTCCAGCGTATTCCAGTTTGGAGCTAAGTCTGCGGAAATGATGTGTGTAAGTAGTAACGCATTACCCAGCTGTAAGAATAGGCCAGTGATGGAAAGCGGCCTTGCGAATGGCGGCCACACCTCCAGAGGGAACACCCCGGTTGGATCTTTCATCCGTTCGCCGGCTATCCGCCTAAAGACCCGCTCCCCGGTTTTTAGGGCCCCTGGTTCCTTGAGCAGGGTCAGCAAATAGGGACCCTCTTCATCGCTCCATTGACGCCGAATTTCTAAGCGTATCGGTGTAGATTCCAAGTCCGTGTTTTTTGGGTTGTACAGATAGCGCTCGGGGCGCATCAACTTCTCTGTGGTCACTGCGTCGACCAAGGGAGACGACACTGCCCAAAAGAACAGAAACAACGTTGAGCATGGAATGAAAACCTCGGGTAAGCTCGACGTAGCCTTGACTCTGATCAGGTGTGAGTCGTATTCAGGGGTTTGAAAGAGAGACGCCGTTAGCGCCTGCGCCCCAAGGGACGAGCGTGTAGTCCGCTCGGTGTTTGCCAGACTCAGGTCGAGCGCAAGTGAGCGTTGCTTTAACTTTGCTGAGGGCTGTGCAGGCCAGATCGTTCCGACGGTGCCATCGATCTCTGCCCCCATGTGCAGCAGCGGCATGTGAGCCAACGAAACCAAAGCGCGCTCAATGCGTCGTTCTTCTTTGGCAACGCCCGACAACATAAAAAAGGTGTGGATGCCTAGAGCACCGGCGGCTTGAGGGAGCTGTGCAAGGTTGCCGAACCATATGACTCGCCAGCGACCAGGAGGAAGGGGAAGTGGAAGTCTGTACTTTTTAGCCAAAGCATCTATGCGCTTCTCCGCGCAGACACTGTGTCAGCGCTAGAGGCACATCAAATTCTCCCACACCCAATCCTCGCAATTAATTTCGTGAATTCGCACTGAGCGGTAACTTCGCAAATTACGACCCGGGTGACACTTGGGCAGATCGGCGGGCGCCAGATTGACCGTGATGCGCTTGTTGTGGGGGAACTCCAGCCCTGCGTTCTGCAGTGCCGAGCGCACCCGCTCGCGCGCTTCCTTCACCTCCAGATCGGCCAGGCCGACCAGGGTGAAGCTGGGAAGCCCGTTGGCCAGATGCACCTCAACGGTGACGGAGGGCGCTTCCAGCCCCAGGAGCGCGCGACTTTGCACCAATGCAAGACTCATGAACGGTTTTCTCCCCAGATGGGTGCGGTGGGTGGACGTTTGTTGCCTGCTGGCGGCGTTGCGCACCAAGGGGGTGCAGCGGTGCGGCGCCACTGCCAATGTAAGGGCGAATGCACGCCGTGGGTGCGGACCTTGTCGCCCTGGAGATCCGCAACATGGCACGGACCGTGCTTTGCACAACTGTCCCCACTCTTCATTACACCGGAGGAACCATGATCCGCGCATCCATCAAGCGTCTGACCGTTGCCTGTGCTGCAGCCCTGCCGTTGCTGGCCAGTGCCCAGCTCACCGGCAATGTCAGCATGACCAGCAACTACAAGTTCCGGGGTCAGGACCAGGACACCGGCAAGGTCAGCGCCTTCAAGCCCGCGTTGCAGGGCGGTTTCGACTATGCCTTTGGTGACACCGGCTGGTATGTCGGCAACTGGAACTCCAGCGTGAACTGGCTGCCCGGCAACTCGCTGGAATCCGACCTGTATGGCGGCTACAAATTCAAGGCCGGCGAGGTGGACCTGGATGTGGGTGCCCTGAGCTATCTGTATCCCGGCAACACCAGCGGCAACACCACCGAACTTTATGGCGCTGCCACCTATGGCCCGCTCACGGCCAAGTACTCGCACACCGTGTCCAAGGACTATTTCGGCTGGGCGGGCGCCAAGTCCGGCTCGGGCCTGCGGGGACGCAACACCGGCTACCTGAACGTCGCGGTGGCCCAGGAAGTAATGCCCAAGGTGACGCTGAAGGCAGCGCTGGGCTTGACCCGTTTTTCCGGTGACATCCAGGACAGCGGCGTGCCCAACTACATGGATTATCAATTCGGTGGCGCCTACGACTTCGGCAACGGCCTCACACTGGGCGCTGCCATCGTGGGTGCCAACAAGAAAGACTATTTCGGATCCGTCAACAAAGCCCGCGTGATCGCCACGCTCACCAAAACCCTGTAATTCACAGTGGGCGCGCAGGCGCCCCCATCGGAGGAACCCCAAATGAAAATGGTGACAGCCATCATCAAACCCTTCAAGCTCGACGAAGTGCGCGAAGCCCTTTCCGACATCGGGGTGCAAGGCATCACGGTGACTGAGGTCAAGGGCTTCGGGCGCCAGAAGGGCCATACCGAGCTGTACCGCGGCGCGGAGTACGTGGTCGATTTTCTGCCCAAGGTCAAGATTGAGGCCGCCGTGGCCGACGAGCTGGTGGACCGCGTGATCGAAGCCATCGAAGGCGCAGCGCGCACCGGCAAGATTGGTGACGGCAAGATTTTCGTCAGCCATCTGGAGCAGGTGGTGCGCATCCGCACCGGTGAAACCGGCAAGGAAGCCCTTTAAGCGCGCCCCAGGGCCCGCTGCATTCCACAGAGAGAACATGCCATGAAAAAACTGCTTGCTTCCTTCATCCTGGGACTGGGCCTGCTGTGCGCAGGATCGATGTCCCTGGCCCAGGCGCCCGCCCCGGGCGAAACCACCGCTGCTGCTCCGGCGGCAGAAGC
>LNAP01001930.1_pt1 | contig 21399 bp, 17 predicted proteins | sample 602601 | NCBI WGS metagenome assembly LNAP01 (sample SAMN02440304, study PRJNA202911) | soil metagenome | biome: Subtropical and temperate rainforests or woodlands; isolation source: soil samples (1 kg each in a 20% v/v slurry with milli Q water) were... ...
GCTGGCGGCGGACAAACCCAAACGCCGCGCTGCTGCGGAAAAGCCCTGGTCCTGGGCGACGGCGGCGAAGACCTGCATTTCCTGGAAGCGGTCCATGGGTGAGTCCTCGATTCAGATAAAAAAAATCGCAACCAAGTGGCTGCGATTTTTTAAGGTGTGACGAAACAATAAAGATTGTCACAGCCACCTACGTAATCCGCGGCCTGTAGGGCATCATTGAACTAGCAATTGAAAATAAAGTTTGTCACAAATCTCCAAATCTCCAAAAAAATGGCTCAATTGCAAACAATAAAGATTGTCACAAGGCGTTTGGGATTACGAAAACCGCAAAAGGGTAAGCTCTGATCTCAGTAGGTCGTATCGTTCCAGCGCGTATTCCAGCAATTTGAAGGACGTCGAAGAGCAGCATCTGCAGGCGATAAACAAGCCGCTCACTGGTACCTATCTGGACCTTCGGTGCACATTTGAGCTGCCAGACGAGATGAAGTCGAATGTGGTGAAACTTACTCATGTAGACCGGACAATCGGGTGATCGCGAAGGTTTTTTACTCGGCTCTCACCGAAAGCGTCCCGCAATGAAGCATTATCGATCTGTCACTAGGTGTAAACCAGCCCGCCGACTGCCGGTGCCAAAGGCGACAGATCGAAGATCCGACTAGAGCGCTTCATGACTGCATAGATTTGGTACCAGCACCGCCAACTCCCAAGACGCCCAAGTGATGGAACTCCGCTCCGCATTGTACGCAGGCGACGCCCCTTACTAGTGGGAGTCACCGAAAAAATCATCTCTGGTGATTAAACGAAATTATCAGCGGTTGATGTCTGGTCATTCTGATCGAAAAGATTCTGTATGCACCGCTCTTGCTTGAGGTAGGCAACCGTTACGAAGAAGCAGTTTTCACAGAGATGAAGCTCAAATCATTCGCCGTCATGCTTGGTACCGAAACCCCAGTGCGCTTGAATAGTGGCGAACTGAAGCCCACCAGTAACTAAACGGGTTGAGCACTAGCACAAGTCGCACTTTACGTCAGTGACTGCCTCAATCTCCACTCGTCCAGTGATCTTCATCGCTGTTCACCCCTTACCAGTTTCTAGCATCCAGCATATAGATTTGGCGGTTGCCGCTCGGCGAGCTCTTGCGGCCTTATGTTTGCAGAGGGTTGAAAATAGAGGTAGCAACGCTGCATCTGGGCAAAAAATGACCAATTATAGTTGACGAGATAATTCGAGATAATTCCCGTAAACCCAGGCCTAGCCACCGATGCTTCTAGCCGCAGTCTGCCTTTGGCCAACGTTAGCTGGGCTAAAAGGGTGTTAGTGCTGACGTCAAATTAACCCAATTGCCGAGAGATCATTGACCCGGTCAGACTCCTCGCGAACCACTATCTTTTACTGAAATAGTGCCAATTTAAAGGTGGGGTAGTCTTGCGTCAGCACGTGGGTCAATTCGGCATTGGCGTCAAGCCATCCGGCCAGCATCGGCTGGAATGGCGTCGTCAAAACCCAGATTGACCAGGTCGAGTTTGTCGACAAAGACGTCGACTACACGCACCGGGTTGTTATCGCTGACGCTGTCGTCGAGGCTCGACGGAAGTAAGGTGCCTTGGCCTCGATGTTCACCTTCGATAAAGCGCTTCATGGGCGATCCCGCGATGAAATTCTCAGAAATCATAGCAAGGGTTCGCGGAGGCGTTTTTACACACGCTGGGTCAGAAGCGGTCACCCGTGCCCAGTGAATCCACCTGTTAGCAACCATCGTGGGCAGGTTGTTATCTGATGCCAGTCGCAACAAAACCTGGCGCGGCGAAACTCCTTCATCCCTTTGAAAATTCAGCCAATAGATGAAATTGAGACGGTTGTTCTGATTTGTGCAAGCCGCCTGTATCGAAATGATATGTATTTACTTACAAAAGATAATCGTTATTATTCGCACGATAACTCACACAAAAGGTGTCCATGGTGGCTCTTTCGCGCATTTACCCAGCCTCTCTGTCGTTGCTGGGCGTTCTTGTCGTACCTGATCTACAGGCAGAAACCGAGCCTGCTCTGACCCTGCCGGCAACCGCTGTAAACAGCGAGTACAACGAGCAGAGCTATATGTCGACCGAGAGCAGGAGTGCATTGAAGATCGATGCCCCGCTACGCGATATTCCGCAAACGGTGAACGTGATTCCCCAGAGCGTGATCAAGGACCAGGGCGCTCAGTCGATGGAAGACGTACTGAAGAATGTCCCGGGGATCGGTTTATCCAACGGCGATGGCCAGCGCGATCAAGTTACCATCCGCGGCTTCAGTGCCATCGGCGACATGTACATCGACGGCATCCGCGACGACGCCCTGTACTTCCGCGATCTGTCTAACGTCGAGCGCGTGGAAGTGATCAAGGGGCCCGCAGCGGTGCTCTATGGCCGCGGCTCATCCGGTGGCCTGATCAACAGCATCAGCAAAAAACCCAACTTCGCCCCCAAACAGGAAGTGGGTGTCAGCTTTGACAGCGAGGGTAAAAAGCGCACGCAGTTCGACACTGGCTGGGCCGATCAACAGCAGAATGACAAGGCATTCCGGGTGACCGGTGCGCTGGAAAACAGCGACACTTTCCGCGATGAAGGTTATATCGACCGTAAGGCCATTGCACCTTCGGCCTACTTCAAGCTCTCCGACGACCTGGAATTGAACCTGGGTGCCAGCTATTTGTATGACAGGCGCTTGATCGACTTCGGCATCCCGGCACGAGGCGATCGGCCGGTCGATGTGGATCGTGACAAACGCTTCGGTTCTACCGACCCGGATGACGACTACACCCGCAGCGAGGTGTTTTCGTTCACGGCCGGTGTCGACTACCGGATCAACGACGACTTCAGCCTGAGCAACACCAGCCGCTACTATCACTACGACCTCGATCGCAACAATACACTCGCCGATTCCAGCCGGACACGCTTCGTCACCGCCGCCAACGGAGAACTATTGGTCAAGCTCAACCGCGGCAATGTGCAGCGCAAGGAGGATGGCTGGTTCAACCAGACCGAGCTGAAGCAACAGGCTACGCTCGCCGGGATGAACCACAACCTGCTTTATGGCGTGGAACTGGGGCGCCAGGTCAAGGATCAGTCCGTGTTCAGCCAAAACAACGTTGCACAGGTACCGGTGTACCGCGATGGCCTGGTCGACGTGCCATTCCAGGCTAACCGCCAAACCGCCAAGGGTACCAATACCCAAGACACGGCCGGTCTATACGTTCAGGATCTTATCGAATTGGCGCCAAAGTGGAAGGCGTTGATCGGTGTACGTTATGACGTGTTCGATCAGGAGTATTCCGATGACCTGACGCACAGCTCCCTGTCACGAACCGATACCACCTGGAGCCCGCGAGTCGGCTTGGTTTATCAGCCTGATCAGGTTCAGTCCTATTACGTCTCGGTGAGTCGTTCCTATCAGCCTTCCGCTGAAATGTTCGCCCTGAGTACGACGAACCAGGACCTGGAGCCAGAAGAGACCACCAACTTTGAGATAGGCGGCAAGTGGGACCTGCTCGACAATCGCCTGGCGTTGACGGCAGCGCTGTTCCGTCTGGAGCGCACCAATATGAAAACCGCCGATCCGGCGAACCCGAGCAAACTTGTGCTTGCAGGTGAGCAGCGTACTGATGGCCTCGAACTGACCGCCAGCGGACAGTTGAGCGACAAATGGCAGGTCTATGCCGGATACGCCTATCTGGATGCCGAGATCACCAAATCCAACAGCCGTACCAACGGGGTCGCCAACGAAGGTCAGACTCCGACCCTGACCCCGCGCCACAGTGCCAATCTGTGGTTGGTACGCTCTTTGACGCAAGAATGGCGTGTAGGCATGGGGGCGAACTATGTCGATGACCGTTACACTGCCCTGGATAACCAAGTGGTCATGCCGGCCTACACCACCGTGGACGCAGCCTTGCTCTACAACCTGCCGAAATGGGACATGGCCCTGCGTTTGCGTAACGTCTTTGACAAGGATTATTACGCCTCGGCGCATGGCTCCGTGGATCTGATCACACCCGGAGCACCACGGACTCTGGAATTGAGCACCAACTACCGATTCTGAGTAGGGTCCTTAGAATAAGGCCCGGTAGTGCGACACTGCCGGGCTTTTTTGATAGAGGCTCCACATGCCTCTGATATGCGCGGTTGTTGTATCAGAATAGCCACAGCGCAGCAGCCCGGTGCATCTCATCTCATCTCCCAACATTTTCGTTGCGCTCGAATAGGTGGACATTTCACCTGGCGCAAAGAGCAGAAGCAATTCCCCATCAGGGTCATTGAACTTGAGAAAACTGCACAAGCCGGTGATGGCGACAGGCAGCAAGCGGCCAATACCTGACCGAATTGACCCGATATGTGCAGGAAGCGCCAAAAATGCTGATTCGATGATTTTGAAACTTGATGTTACAACTGTTAATACATATCATTAAGATTCATTCAGGGCGCAAGGAGTGCATTGTCCATATAAAAAAAGGTCCAAAAATAATGCTGAAAATGCTCTTCGTGTATGTTCATCTGCTCGCCACCTGTATTGCCCTGGGCAGGGTATTGCTGGCCGATCACAAGCTTTGGAGTTGGCGCAAGGAAGCACTGGATCAGGCGAAGCATGAGTATCTTGATGAAACCAGGAAAATCGCCACCATCGCATTATTGGTCCTTTGGGGCAGTGGTCTGCTATTGGTACTTCAGGGGTATCTCCTCGAGGGCACTGGGTACTTGCTCAACCAAAAGCTCTGGGCCAAAGTGACAGTTGTTGCGCTGCTGACCCTGAACGGCGGTCTGTTGCATCGCGTTGGCTTCCCGTTGTTGCAAAAAGCCCCCTTCGTTCTATTACCGGGTTCCGACCGCGGTCGCCTTGCACTCTTGGGGGCATTTTCTATGAGCGGCTGGCTGTTCGCCGCTTTCCTAGGGGTGGCTCGAGCCTGGAATCATGTAATGCCATGCTTGCATGTGATGGGGGTTTTCACGGCATTCGCGTTGCTGGCTTGTGCGGTGGCGCTTGTGGTCGCCAGCACGGCGGGTAGGATACGCGGTGAGGAGCCTACGGTTTCATAGTGGGTGTAGCACAATTCAAACGTGGATTAGCATGGTACCGCCCTCGGCGCAGGAGCCACCCACAATCATACTTGAAGTTGTGGATATGCTGAGTACCGACACCTAATTGCCACGCGCAGACGACCTGGCTGATTGATGGACCATTCGGCCTATGGTCTTGACCCGCGCCCCGTTTGACCGCTTCGAAGTGAGTAGTAGACGTTGCGCCCTGCTCCGCTCCGCGCTTTTTCATTTTCGTCCGTGTCCGGCCGCTAGGATCGCAGCTCCAGACGCTGTTCCATACCGCCTCACCGAGGGCGAACGTCAGCGGTACAAACGCACGTAAGGATTTGCCTTGCCCGCCGCGCCACGAGCGTACAAACGCTTTGAGCTGGCTGTACCCACGTGGTGGCGGTTCGATAATGAGTAGTTGTAGCCAAAGGACCTGCCTGGTGGAAACAATCTCCAAAGTGGAATTGCCCTGCTCGGCTTTCGAGGCATCCTCGATATCGATAATATATTTAATTGATCTTGCGACCAATCGTTAATTTCCCGCACTGTCCACCTGCGTTATTAGAAAGTCGGTCGTTAGCACAAGAGGTACCGAAGTCCCAGGGTAAACAGGTGGCCGGACATTCAAGCTCGAAGCAATTGCTTGGACTTCAGCGGCAGGAAATAGTGGAAACTGTTCCCGAATATCAATAATTGACCGGTCATGCTCAAGTATCACGTGATAGTAGTACTCCGCATTCGAAAGCAGGTGTTGAGTTCGATGGACTTTTAGTACTGGCATGATGTGCCACGTTCCACGCGACGCAAATGCCCGCACCTTCATCCAAGGAGCGTAATTTTCTCTGACCTCTTGGCTATGGTCCTACTATTCGTTTATCTATCTTTTCCTGTGTAACGACCTTCGAGCGCACTGGCCCGCCAGGTGACGATTGAACCTGGCTCATCTGGCTTACCGGACTACCTAAATGACGTGGCAGCGCCCCGTGAGGAGAATTGCTGGGAGAGGAGGGATTCCACGCTGTCGAGTCGCAGCAAAGGGCATTAAGAATCACAATCTCACATAATGGTTGCAAGCCTTATTGAAGATTGCGGTTGCTTTCCCGACGTACGGGAGCAACTGCAACCGTGACAACTTTTATTTATTGCAGATAACTACGAGAAAACCCCCGTGAACTCCAAGCTAGATACACGTCTTTTCCCTGAACGACGAGGTGATTTCATACCCTTACCCGTCGGAATAACGGAACAATTGCTTCAGAAAATTGACTTCTTCATCAGTCAAATCATGTGTCAGCGAATATTCAACAATCGACGATGATTTCGAGTTCAGCGCCGCCCTCCATGCAAGCTGCCAGATAGCCCAATCGCGGTTCGTGGATGAATCTAAATAACCACTGTTGGAGCGAGCCAACAAACCGCGAGGTTGGGAATCCTCAAACTCCTCTCGCATTTCCCTTTCCATCCCAGATACCTATCCTATTCAATGTGTCAGCATCGTCACGTTTCATTTTCTCATCCAAAAATCGAGTTTAGATAATTTGTAACAGGTGCGGTTATGTTTACGGCGATCAAATGCTACGTGTTGGAAACATTAACAGGATTGATAGGCCCTCGCGTTTCCACTGGCGAAAAATCTCGCCGCGAAACTGTCTCTGTACTGTCGTATTAGCGAGTAACGCCCCGAAACCAGTACTATCCGGTTCACGTTCAATTATTGGTCCATTACTTTCGATCCATTCGATGGTGAATAAACCGCCGTTTTCATTGCAGCAGATTTTCAATTCTCCGTCAGGGGAAGATAGAGCTCCATATTTTGCGGCGTTCGTAGCAAATTCATGCAAAAGCAGAGCGAAACCGGTTACTGCACTACCAGTAATAGTGAGGTCTGGGCCTGTCACGCAAGCGCGTGACTGACTGTTGTATGCTCCACCGACATACGGTGCGATGATGGTTTGAATCAGAGTATGAAGCGTCGTAGATTGTTCATTTCCAAGATCGTGCGATATGGTCAGGGCATGCGCCTTAGCCAATGCGCTCAACCGAGCAGAAACAGCAGATGCGAGTTCGCCAGGGGTCGTTACCGAACGGACGCTGAGTGAAATAACGCTATTCGCAAGCGCAAACAGATTTTTCACCCGATGATCCATTTCCCTGATGAGAAGATTTTTTTGTGCTTCTGCTTGTCTCCGCTCGGTGATATCGCGAGCAATTTTTGTCGCTCCAATGACACGACCCTCCCGATTTCTGATCGGCGAGACAGATAGAGATATCTCGACTAAACTTCCGTCCTTTCGCCGCCTTATAGTTTCGTAATGTTCAATACGCTCGCCGTGTCGGATGCGCAGCAAAATATCAGGTTCTTCATTTGGACGATCTAAAGGAATGAGCATGGCGACAGGCTTGCCGATCGCTTCGCTAGCCGCATAACCGAAGAGCCTCTCGGCCCCTCTGTTCCAATTGAGAATTGTTCCGTCCAGATCCTTGGCGATGATTGCATCGTCGGAACTCTCCACGATCGCGTCATGTCTAAACGCTACTTCGTCAGTAATCGTCTGGTTAGTAATATCGATCAGCATGTTAACGCCACCGATAAGATCTCCAGTTGCATTGAAGATAGGCGACGGGTAGGCAAGAAAGTGTATACGAGAGCCATCTGGTCGCTCTGCGATCGCCTCAACTCCCCGGTAAGGACGCGTATCTTTTAATGCCATGGCCATAGGACTTTCGTCACGAGGTAAAGGCGTACCATTAGACCGGTAAAGCTTCCAAGCCCCGCAAAAAAAAATAGTCCCAAGTTGAGGAGTCATTCCCCAAAGAGAAGCAGCCGCGTTATTGTAAAAAGTTATTAAACCACGGGCATCAGTTGTAAAAATTGCCTCGGGCAGCGCCTCTATGACAGCGCGCACATTCATCTCCTGAGAGCTCACAGGGCATCCCTCTAATGGTATTAGGGGGGCGGAAGCGTCAATGGCGGTACAGTTGTCCTCGATCGACTTTTGGATCATTCCTACCTCCAGTCAAGCGTCTGCAATGCACGTTCATTTCCGGGCAGCTTTTTAGTATGGCATACGAATGGCGCAACGCTAACGGCGGATAGCGCATCGTCGCTTCGACCCCATCAGTCGCCTTAATTCTTTACGAGACGGCCCCGGGCTGACTTTGAGCTGAAGCATAAGTCTGTCGCAGATTCCCTCAGTCTGCGACCTCACATGCGACATCGAATTCATGCCCAAATTGAGCAAAGTGTTGCCTTGCACTCGCAGTAATGCAGAGCCCCCCAAATTGGGATGCCCACGACGCTCACTCATCACAGTTGGGCAAAAATCAATTTTTCCAAATCGGGAATGTTCCCTATACAGGCACATAGGCTGTACCTATATGTCAAAATATCCTTAATCACATTTAAGATCAGAAAGGATTTTTACCCGATGGCCCTCACGACCGTTCCTACGCCTCCCCTTCGCCTGCAGCTGCGGCTGTTGAAGGCTCCCGACGATGCGGCAGTCTTCGGCGCGGACTACCAAGCGGAACTGCGCAAGTTTAAACAGCACATGGAGGCCGCCGGCCTTGGGGTATCCCCTACAGTTACCGTGTTCGACAGTCAAGGGGCTGGCAGTGTTCTCACTGGACAGTTCCTGCTCTCGTGGGCGCCTACGGTCGTCTCTATCTTGAATACCGTCAGCGTGGGGGCGGTGACCTGGATAAATGGAAAGGCCGGGCGCCAGTTGCGACTGAAAGTGGATGATGTCGAGCTCGAAGCAAACAGCCAAGCAGACATTGAGCGACTGTTAGCGCAGGCACTCGCGCTTCAAGCGCTGCTAGCGGAGCAGGACTAGGGGCAATGAATCCGCTCGTGCTATCGTCCGCGCTCACGACACATGTTCCGGCGCCGATCAGTCAGGCCGGCGAGCGCACCGGGGTGCGCTTTTTGGAGCACTTTAGGGCCAATATTCGCAACCACAACACCCGACGCGCCTATGACACGGGACCCATGATTTTTAAACCTCGTGTCAAGCGGCGGGTGTCCAAAGTTTAGTTGCGGTCGCCCCTAAACACGTTGCCACCTGGATCGAGCTTCAGCCACACCTTGGCGGCGCCGACGATGAAACAGTCCCCTGCGGCGATTCCACATTTGCTCGATTGGTCGATAGTCGGGCAAGTTATTCCCCACAACCCGGCATCGTCAGTGGCGGGCCCAGTCCCACCGCCGCTGCGGCAATACTCTGGTACTGGATCCGCGCGAGGCAAGGCGGGTGCTGTACAGTCTCGATGTCAGTACTGCAGGCTTGCGCGACTGCGTCTTGATCGAATTAATTGGATTGATGATATTTTACACTGCGCGGATCGGGACGGCCTTGGCCATGAAGGTCGAGGACGTTTGCTCGCAAAATCGGCGGTTATTGGAGCGCCTCGCGAGATAGGCGACAAACAGCACATGCCTCCCTGCCATCACACGCTGGAGGTGTATCTGCACACCCACCGGCCGCAGTTTCGCAAAATTGGACGCGGTACCGGACAGCTGAGTCCTGCGCCCCTACCACAGGCCAATCCCATGCCATGGTGCGCTAGCGGGCCCTGGCCGCCGGGCTTAAAACCCTCATCGGCAATCACACCTTTCGAGCCACCGGGATAAACGCCTATTTGAAAAATAGTGGCACCCAAGAGAACGCCGCCGCTATAGCCAGTCTTGCCTCGATGCGCAACACCCAGCTGTACGACCGGTGCCACGATGATATTTACCTGGATGAAGTTGAGCTAATCAGGCTTCAAAAATCGGCGTTTCCGTTCAATCGATCCCCACAGTCAAACTCGCGTAGGATCCAGCCGATTAAGTCGTTCCATGCAAGGCAGTCCCCAGCAAATACGGGCTCCATCAGGCTTTCCAAGCAAAATCCGACTTGATCGGAAAATCCTTAGAGGGAATTTTTTGACCTGATGAACGCCACCCCCGCCCCCAACTTCTGGTTAACCAAGCGTGCCGGATATGGCCTTATACGCAACCCGTGCCCCACTAGAAAGGATCGCCAATGTTGTTGCCCCCCAGTCATCGCCCGCGGGAAGGTTTGGAGACGTTGCGCCAGGTGGCCCCCCACCTTGCTGAATTCGCGACGGCGATCAGTGATGCTTTGGATGAAAAGGTGGCGTATGACCCGCCGCTACCCAGGCAACGCTCATTCGGTTGTGCAGCTACGTGCACCAAAATCCGCACGCCGGCGGGCTTCCTTTGTTGGACCAATTAAAACGCTGGTACCTGGAGGGGGCGTTGAGCCAGAAAGCTTTCAGCCTCTTGACGCTGCATGCGACGGCCCTGCTCCATGGTTAATTGTATTCAGGAGGACACCCCGCGCGTCTTGCACGAAGGCGGCGTCGTACGCGAGGTGCTGGTGAGCCGGCACGACGATAAATGGCGTTTGACCATCGCCTAGGCGGTGCCGGCCCGCCGGATGCCGGGGCGCTCGCGGCGTCAAGCGCCGCGAATCTGGGCCAGCCTGCACGCCATGGGACGCTTTGCCGAAGAAACCAGGGCATGAACGGTTTTGCCGTCGAACTGTGAGAGCTGCTCAAAGTCTCTTGCAAGGGTTTCCCATGGCCCATACAGGGAAAGCGGATTATTTTCACGAAGATCAATAACGTCTCCCGGCAATTCGTGAAAGACCAAAAAAAGCCGCGCCGGGGCCGGTCAGGCGGGGCATCAACCGTCATAAAATAGGTTGGCGATATCAATGTCAGACCCGCCCGGTGCCAGGATGTTGTTCGGTTTCGGGCCCGCTTGATGGCATGCTCATGCTTGCATTTGACGAGGCCGTAGCTTTGCGCCACGGGTCTTAGAAGCCGGTATTGAGCCGGTACACGGCGTAGCCTTCTTCCTCGAATGCCTCAAGCAATTCAGCAAAACAAGCGTTGCGCGCATGGTCTCTCAGGGTCAATCAGATACTTGTCGAGGGCATGCCGAAATAAGGCGATATCTCCTATAGCAGCGGCAGCTCAAAGTCGCCATAATTCCGGCGTCATTTATATGTTCATGGAGCACTCCAATCCTTGAAGCAGATATCACATCCTCTAGCCCCTCTCTGCCGCTCCTTGGAACCGGAAATGAAAGGGTGGTCCGCTGCTCTAGTTGATCAGATCGGAATCGGGGTGATCATCCTTGATATGGGATTGCGCATCCAATATTGGAACCCGTTTATCAGCCACTGCACAGGCAAGCCGCTTGAGCAGGTTCACCTTCAACTGCTGACTCATATTTTCCCAGAGGCAGATACTCCTATTTTCAGCCAAATGGTGGCGCAGGCACGGGAACATGGACAGCATGTATACACTCATTGGCGCGACAATCCCTACTTGATCCAGCTGCCCCACAAGCCGTTAAGAGATTCTGGGGAATTAATGCTGCAAAATACACTTTTGATGCCTTTCCATGGCGCAGAAGGTGAACAGTGCCTTGCCTTGATAGTGTATGAAATCACCGAACTGGCACACTCAAATGAACTACTGGATGCCGCACTGACTGCCCTCTGCGCTAAGAAAATCGAGCAGGAACGACTGATCACGAAGCTAGAGAAAGCTAACGCCCAGCTCCTGCAATCGGAGAAGCTTGCGGCCATTGGCCAACTTGCTGCCGGCGTCGCCCATGAGATCAACAACCCCATCGGTTACGTGTTTTCCAACCTCAAGACGCTCGCCACCTATGTAAATGACCTGCTACGAATCAGCGACGCAGTCGACGACGCAGAAAGTCTAAACGAACTACGCCAGCTCAAGAGCAGCGTGGATTACGACTACATACGCGGCGATGTCGAAGCTCTGATCGCTGAATCAGAAGACGGTATCGATCGGGTCAAGAAGATCATCACCGCCCTCAAGGACTTCTCCCACATGGAAGAAGAGGGGTTCCGCTTAGCCGACCTTCAGCGCGGCCTGGACACCACACTCAAGGTGGTCAATAACGAGTTGAAGTACAAGGCAGATATCATCAAAGAGTTCCAACAACTGCCGGAAATCGAATGCATCCCATCGCAGATTAATCAGGTGCTGATGAACCTGCTGGTCAATGCCGCTCATGCCATAGAACAGTTCGGCCGGATTACTCTGCGCAGTGGCCATGAAGATGACTGGGTCTGGTTTGAAGTTGAAGACAACGGAGTCGGTATACCGCCACATTTACTCAATCGTGTCTACGAGCCGTTCTTCACCACCAAACCAATAGGCAAAGGTACCGGACTGGGCCTGTCGCTGTCGTACAACATCGTGCAGAAACACCAAGGCCGTATCGACGTGAGCAGCGAGCTGGGCCAGGGTACGCGCTTTAAAGTCTGGCTTCCAATACGCCAGCCTGCCGCGATCAGCCCAAGTGGTGCCTTGTCATGAGTGAGTCGCAGAGGCAACACCGCGCCACTTTATTGCTGGTCGATGATGAGGAAAACATCCTCAAGAGCCTGCGTCGCCTGCTTCGTGATGAGCCTTACCAAATCCTCATCGCCACTGGTGGTGAGCAAGCACTGCAACTGCTCAGTCAGCAGTCGGTTGACCTGGTAATTTCCGATGCACGTATGCCTGGCATAGATGGCGCCACGCTGCTTACCGAGGTACAGCAGCGCTGGCCTGAATGCCTTCGCATACTTCTCACCGGGTACGTGGATCTCGGCACAACGATCAAGGCCATCAACCAGGGCCAGATCCACCGCTACATCAGCAAACCTTGGGATGACGAGGAGCTTCGCCAAACCATTCGCCAGACGCTGGCCTTCCAGCACTCGGAGCGCGAACGCAAGCGTTTGGAGCAACTCACCCGGGAACAGAACCTGCGTCTGCAGGACCTTAATGCGACCCTTGAGCAACGAGTGGTTTCCCGCACAGCAGAATTGCAACAAACCGCCGACATGCTCGACCTTGCATACGCCGAACTGCGGCGCAGCTACGTGACCGCCACTGAGGTGTTTTCCGGTCTCGTCGCTCAACGAGTCCCCCGCAATAAGCAAAGTAACGCCAAGGTCATTGCTCTGATCCGCGCTTATTGCGCACACCATGCCTTCGATGAAAGCACTAGTAGAGAATTGGTCATGGCCGCTGCGTTGTACAACATCGGCAAGCTAACTTGGGGCGATAATTTACTCAACAGCGCTGCGGACCGATTATACAAACAAGAGCGTGAGTTTTATCTGCAGTACCCCGTAGTAGGCGAAAGTCTACTGATGAGCCTTGAACCGCTACAAGACGCAGCACGACTGATCCGCCACCATCAGGAGCGCTGGGACGGCAGCGGTTTTCCTGATAGGCTCAAGGGCGAAGCCATCCCTTCCAGCGCCCGCTTGCTCAAGTTGGCAGTGGACTTCACTGAGTTGCAATGCGGCCTAGTAGTGGAGCGCTGCCTAAGTCGCGACGACGCGCTCCTGCTGATGCAGAAATATAGCGGCAAGCTTTATGACCCACAGCTGTGTGAGCGCTTTATCGCACTGTGCACCGAGCTCGCCCCTGATTTGGCAATGGCGGATCCCAGCATCCTGATGCTCGACACCCGAAGATTGGAACCTGGCATGGTGCTAGCCCGAAATCTGATGGCTGAAAACGGTACCTTACTGCTCAACGAAGGTAAGCAACTCAGTCGCTCGCTGATCGATAAACTGATTGTCTTCGAAGAGAGCGAGAATGCGCGATACACTCTGTTCGTTCGCCCCGCCGCCCCCGGAGGCTAGAATCAGCTCACAGTGCCGTCTGATAATCAAAATCTAGCTGGTTGAGAACGAGACTGATAAATCCGAGCTCATCGAAGAGCTCCTCGCAATAAGCCTTGCTAGGCCCTCACTTTAATCACCCTCAGGGTTGGATCACAAATTGGGCATTAGCCTGCGTCATTTAATTTGTTTGGCCTACTTGCATGCCCTCGGCTATGCCTTGTTATGCATCGCAGCCATTAACCTGGGCGATTACTTTATAGGGAAGTCTAACAACCTCTCTCAGAGTATGTTGCTGCCGGATGGCATCCTCTCAATACTGTTACTTGGATCGGCTGTCCTAGGTTACGCCAATAACTGCAAAACAATTTTGAAAGCAGCAGCTGGTCTTCTGCTGGTTATCGCTGGATATAGCCTATTGCATAGTTCGCTGGCTCTAGAGGGCGACCAGGGACTCTCTGTCATCAGCGGCTTTCCACGCATGCGCAAGGCTATGGCTTTAACATTTGGTCTATTGGCGACCGGCCTGCTCAGCAGTCAATATGGTGAAAGAGCGCGCAAACTAGTCAGCGCTTTCGGCCTCGCAGTAGTGAGTCTCGGCACTATCTCGCATCTTGTAAATACATTCCCAGAGCTGGACGGCTGGAGACTGAGCTTTAACATTAATGTCAGCAGCTCAGCCAACCTGCTTGCCCTAGCCACCGGACTGGCTTTGCTCTGCATCAGCTGTTGCTGGGCCAAGAAAGAGAGCGTGTTTGATCGAACCACACTGATTACCGGATTATTTTGCGCTTTTCTAAGTTGTTTTGGCTGGTACCTGCTAAGCCTACAGAACTATGAGTCTGACGTGCATCGCAGTGAGGAAGTACTGAACCACTTGGGCGCTGTCCTCGTGCGTAAAAACGATGCACAACTACATTACATTCAGCGTATGGCCGCACGCTGGGAATTACACGGATCTTTGCACTCTGAGCCGTTGTGGCAGGAAGAAACCCAAGATTATTTGGGTGAGTTTTCTGGTTTCGACACAATCGCCGTACTGGACGAAAAACTGCAGCCACTGCGGCTCTCCAGCCGCAGTTTTTTTGAAACTGACGAACTCCATCGACTGCTTACCCAGGTGCGGTTGCGTAACTGGCTGCAAGTACTACCTCAAGGCGCTAAGCCCTTTGTAACAAGCGCAAACAGCCATGATAATCAGCCACATAGCATAATTGCGATGCCCTTGAGCCTGCCCAACCAACCCGGGTGGGTGCTTGTCGCAAGTGTTAATTTATCTCGTTTTGTAGGAGAAATCTCGGGCAGTGAGCTTGACGGCTTCTACGTGCGCGTCATTGAAGGCGAACATCTGCTGTTCGAGTCGTCTGTCCCGTCGAAATACGCCTCCTTTAGCCCTATCAGCGAAAAAACGATAAAGGGCCTGGGTGACACCGACTGGCGTTTGACCAGCTACCAGGACACCACCAAGATAAGACCTGAACAGTATTTATCGAATTTGATTTTGCTGTTCGGCCTTATGTTGAGCTCTATGATCATGCTCAGTCAGCGCCTGCGAATGCAGGCTGTCCGCCATTCCCTGCATTTAGAGCACGCCAACAAAGCGCTGGAGAAAAGCTTACAACGTCAGACTTTGTTGCAAACCTTTAACCAGCGAATGATGCAGTACTCCATGGATATGCTCTGTTCTATCGACGTACAGGGCCGCTTCACCGAGATTAATTCCGCCTGCGTCGATCTGCTCGGCTACACGCGCGAGGAGCTGATCGGCCAGCCGTATATCGGTTTTGTACTGCCAGAAGATCGCCCGCAGACCCTGCTAGCCCTAGAAAAGTCCACTGAGGGCCATCAAACTGATGGCTTTTACAATCGCTATCGCCACAAGGACGGTAGAGTTGTCCATCTACTCTGGGCCTTTGGCTGGTCGGCTGCCGAACGCAGCTTCTTCTGCGTAGCACACAACATTACTACCCTGATGCGTGCGGAACATTATCTTCAAGACCAGCTCGACATACTCGGGATGATCTCCACCGATCAAGCGCTGACCGATATTTTAAACGCCATCTGCCTTATGGCCGAGTCCCGCGACCCAACAGGACTCTGCTCCGTTCTGCAGGTGGAAAAAGGCCAACAGCACTTGCGTTTGCGCGCAGCTCCCAGCCTTCCGCCGACTTACCGTCAGGCCATCGATAGAGTTGTCATTGATCCTAGCAGTACATGCGTTATTTCAGCGTGTCTCCAGCAAATGGTAATCGTTGAGGACATTGCACAGGATCCGCTCTGTCAGGACTTTTGGACATCTGCTCTGGCACACGGACTACGTGCCTGTTGGTCTATTCCGCTGATATCCAGCCAGAGCCGTTTCCTCGGTTGTCTAAGTATTTACCACCGCCAGGTGATGACGCCCAGTGACGAGCAGCTGAAACTGCTGGCCAATGCTGCCCAACTCACATCCATAGCCATCGAACGCGAGCAGGACCGCCAGTATCTTCAGGAAAGCGAACAGCGCTTCCGCTCTCTGTTCAGTTTCTCTCCAGATGCCGTTGTCGCACTCGGCCTCAATGGCGAGTTTGAGAGGCTCAACTACGCCGCTGGCAAGCTATTCGGCTTGGACAAGGATTTGCAAGGAAAACAGCTTTTCGACAGCATTATCAATGAAGATCTCCCGGCGACTCACCAACACTTTGTCGAGGCATGCTCGGGAAAAACTCGGCACTTCGAGGCGCGCTACCGCCCCGTTGGCCTGTGTGATGAGGTTCGAAACCTGAGCTTCACTTTTCTGCCGATAAGGGTGGACGACGTCATTGTCGGCGTCTTTGCCGTTGCCAAAGATATCAGCGAGCGCAAGAAAGAGCAGGAGCAACTTCAGCTCACCATGCAAGAACTGCAACGCAGCAACAACGAACTGCAGGAGTTCGCCTTCGTTGCGTCCCATGATCTGCAGGAGCCCCTTCGCAAGATCCAAACATTTTCTGAACGCTTGGTAGCACATGCGGAAGACCTCGACCCGCAGAGTCGTGACTACCTGGAGCGCATGAGCACAGCTGCTAAACGCATGCAGACGTTAATCCGTGATCTGCTTGTTTACTCTCGCGTTAGCTCCCAGGGCAAGCCCTTAAAAATGCTGGATACCGAGCTGATTCTCGATGGCGTACTGCGTGATTTGGAAACCGAGATTGAGCATAGTAATGCGCAAATCCATCGCGAGCCGCTACCGCCTTTGCCCGGTGACCCGACACAGATACGCCAGCTCCTGCAGAACCTGTTGAGTAACGCAATGAAATTTCGCAAGGACAACCACCCCGCGCACATACATATCTATTCTGAACAGGAGAAGAGCGGTGAATGGACACTCTGCGTGGCGGATCAAGGCATTGGTTTCGACGAAAAATATCTGGACCGGATTTTTAATCCGTTTCAGCGCTTGCACGGGCGGGATGTCTATCCGGGAACCGGGATCGGCTTGGCTATCGTGAAAAAAATCGCCGAACGCCACCACGCGCGTATCAGCGCTTCCAGTAAACCAGGCCAGGGTAGTCTGTTTCGCATTAGCTTCACCATGGATAAGTCGGAGTAGCCGATTATGAAGGGCATCAACGGTTTGGATATTCTCATCGTCGACGACGACCTCGATGATTGCCAGCTTTTGCAGGAGGCGCTCAAGGAAAATATGATCGTCAACAAGGTGATCTTTAAACATGACGGCGAAGAGTTGCTGGACTACTTGAAGCACTGTTATCGCCTACCAGGGCTAATCCTACTGGATCTGAATATGCCACGCAAAAGCGGTCGCGAGGCCCTTAGCGAAATCAAGGTCGACCCTCTTCTGCGCTCTATTCCCGTCATAGTACTGACGACCTCAAATGCAATCGAGGATGTAAAGCACAGTTACGAGAGCGGAGCCAACGCCTTCATCAGCAAACCCTCCTCCTTTTCTGACCTGGTCTCAATGACTCATACTCTTTGCAGCTTTTGGCTCGGAACTGCGATCCTCCCAACGGAGGACAAAATCCGATGAATGCCCCCTGTAAGCTGCGCTTGCTATTGATCGAGGATGACGAGGACGACTACATAATCATTCGCGATTTTCTCAATGAAGATCGGCAATTGCAGTATCAACTGGACTGGATCAGTGATTACGGCGAGGCGTTGACTACAATTGCGCAACAGGCACACGACCTTTACCTGATTGATTATCGCCTCGGCGCTGAAAACGGTCTGGATCTAATAGCTCAAGCTAAGGGCTTTGGAATCACGGTGCCGTTGATCCTCCTCACCGGCCAGGGCAACGACGAGCTGGATATGAGCGCTCTCGAAATGGGCGCCACCGACTACTTGGTCAAGGGTGAGTTCAGCAGCCAACTGCTGCTGCGAACCCTCCGTTACGCTCTGGAGCGTGAGCACGCTAAGCATGCCTTGATCCGCAGCGAAAAACGCTATCGCCTACTGTTCGACACCTGTCCAGAAGCTATCTACGTCGTTGATCAACAACACTTGGCAATCCTCGCGGTTAACCAAACGACGATTGAGTTGCACGGCTATTCGCATGAAGAATTGCTGCGCATGACAATAGCAGACATCCTCGCGCCAAAGGAACGGAAACGCCTTTCCAGGTCCGTGGAACAAGTGCTTCGCACTGATGAGCCATGCAACCAAGGGATATGGGCACATCGCCACAAGGATGGCCATGATGTGATCTTGGAACTGCTGGTCCAAAAAATTGAGTACAGCGAGGCTCCGGCTTTCTTGGTAATGGCCAGGAATGTGACCGCGACGATGTCGGCTCGCCGGGAAATTGAACGAAAAAACAAATCGTTCCGCCGAATATTTAACAGCAGCCTCGACGTTCAACTTCTCGTTGATCAGCATGACAGTGTGCTCTACTCCAATCGGGCTGCAACAAGGCTCTTCGGCACATCGTTGATGCCATCAGTGAAAACGTACCTGGCTAAATCATATGATCCAGACCAGCTCTATGAATGGAACATTCCGCTGAGTGATGGAAGTACCTTGGAAGCGGAAGTGCATTGCACCCAGACCGAATGGGACGGGGAACCGGTACGGCTGCTGTCGCTACGTGATATCAGCCAGCGCAAGATCGCCGAAAATAAAATGCGTTTACTACAACGCAGCCTTGAGGCCAGCTCCAACGGCGTCGTGATCTGCGATGCCCGGGCAGAAGACCTACCGATCATTTACGCCAACCCCGGATTTGAACGCATGACCGGTTACTGCGCCGAGGAAATCATTGGACGCAACTGCCGCTTTCTGCAAAACGGCGAGCGTGATCAACCTGGGATAAGCGAGATTCACCGGTGCCTGACGCTACTCGACGATATACACGTCGTGCTACGAAATTTTCGCAAGGACGGCACGCCGTTTTGGAACGACCTGTACATCACCCCGGTACCTAATGAACGGGGGGAGATCACCCACTTCATTGGCGTGCAGAACGATATTTCCGAGAAAAGGCACAATGAATCCCAACTAGCATATGTTGCCAGCCACGACGTGCTCACGGGCCTACCTAACCGTTCGCTATTGGAAGATCGTCTTAACCAGGGCTGCCAAATAAGCCAGCGTTACCAGCGCAGCCTAGCAGTGATGTTCATCGACCTTGACGGCTTCAAACCTATAAACCAAAGCTTAGGGCATTCGGTTGGCGATCAGCTGCTTATCGAAGTGGCCCAGCGCATCAGCCAGCAGGTACGCCCAGGTGACACCGTTGCGCGCCTGGACAGCGATAGGTTCGTGGTCGTATTACCTGATCTAGCACGGGAAGAAGATGCGTTGCTGGTGAGCAAGCGGATGATCGAAAACATCGCCCGTGTCTACCGGATCGATAATGCCGATATGCACTTAACTGCCAGCATCGGCATTACGCTAAGCGACGGCACTATCGAACAGCCCTCCCTGCTAATTCAGCAGGCCAGCATTGCCATGCAAAAAGCCAAGCAACAAGGTCATAACAACTGTCAGTGGTATACCACCGATCTGGAACGCAAAATCAGCGAACGCTTTAGTCTACGCAACGAAATGCAGAAAGCCCTCGACGCCGAGGCCTTTCAACTCCATTACCAGCCACAGATCGATGGGCGAAGCGGTAAAGTCATTGGTGTCGAGGCGCTGTTGCGCTGGACGCACGCCGATCATGGTCCTATTTCACCGGCGCAGTTCATCCCAGTGGCTGAGGAAACCGGACAGATCATTCCGCTGAGCGACTGGGTGTTTAGAACCGCTTGCCGTCATGCTCGCTCACTGGCCGACAAGGGCTGGAATGAATTGGTGATGGCCGTGAATGTTTCACCCGTCCAGTTTAGGAGGGCTAACTTCGTCGAGAGCGTGCGCACAGTACTTGAACAGACGCATTTGCCGGCCAGAATGCTGGAGCTAGAAATCACCGAGACAGTGTTATTGGATAACACTGAAAAAGCCGTCTACACGTTGCACGCATTAAAAGATCTTGGTGTACAGGTTTCGATCGATGATTTCGGCACAGGCTACTCCAGCCTGAACTACCTCAAGCGTCTTCCGGTCGACAAGATCAAGATCGACCATACCTTCATTCAAGAGGTGATCAGCGACCGTCATGATGCCGCAATCACTCGAGGCATCATTTCGATGGCTCACCACCTTGAGCTCAAGGTGATCGCCGAAGGTGTCGAAACGGAATCCCAGGTCGCCTTTCTGAAAAAAAACCATTGCGACGAATTTCAAGGCTACTACTTCGCCAAACCCATGCCGTTAGCCCAGCTAGAGAGCTTTTTGCATACGCACAAGGCACAACAAAGTCGACAATCGCTTGAGCAAAAACAGAACAACACTGGGCAGACCCTGCTATTGCTCGACGACGAGGAGAATATTCTGCGCGCCCTGAACCGGGTCCTTCGACGTGATGGCTACCAGATTATAACCGCCACCAGCGCCCAAGATGCCTTCGTCCTTCTCGCCAAACACGATGTACAGGTCATCCTCTCGGATCAACGCATGCCAGAGATGAGCGGAACGGAGTTCTTCAGTCAGGTCAAGAGCCTCTACCCGGAGACCATCCGTCTCATCTTGTCTGGATATACGGACCTCAAGTCAGTGACCGAATCGATAAACCAAGGAGCTATCTATAAATTCCTCACTAAACCTTGGGACGACGAGCAATTAAGGGGAACTGTCGCGCAGGCGTTCAAGCAATATAGCCTTAACAAGTCTGGTAAGGATGAAAGGGCTGGCTACGATCAAAAGAGCGGTGTCTAAGAAGGGGGAAACTGATCCGTTGGGCAACCGGTCGATCACTTCATAGATCGGCTTATCGACCGGTCGTTCAAAACAATTTTTTGCAACCCGCGATTCAGCTGCATTAGAGGGGAATCACTGGCGAATTGATCCGCGTGCCGACGCAACACTGACCCACATCCGACCGGAACAACTTCAGCACGGCCAATGGCTCGCAAGGAATAAGATCCGTCAAGACGTGTCTACCGGACGGTTACAGTCATCCTTCATCAAGTACCCACATAATTATCCAGGGCAGCTGCCCGATTCATCGAGCAACTCAATGAGGCGTTCGTAGCTTAAAAGGAATTCGCACCGGGCGGTTTTCTTTAAGCGCTCATAGCTCCGCCATTGCATGCCCTGACGATGGATGGCTGTGCTGCTACGTCGAACTCAGAGCT
>LNAP01001931.1_pt1 | contig 21390 bp, 5 predicted proteins | sample 602601 | NCBI WGS metagenome assembly LNAP01 (sample SAMN02440304, study PRJNA202911) | soil metagenome | biome: Subtropical and temperate rainforests or woodlands; isolation source: soil samples (1 kg each in a 20% v/v slurry with milli Q water) were... ...
ATCGTATTCGGAGTATTGTCGGAGGTGACGGCACCAGCAGCTTTCAGAGTAGAGACGTCGCCTTCAAGAGTGGTGAGACGATTCTGCTGAGCCTGCTCCCACTGATCGTTTACCGCCTGGGCATCCCCATAGAAGGTACCGTTGATATAGAGCCGATTCACTTCAAGCCGATCGACCTTGACGGTGTCGGCATCGACACTGACCGCATTGGATGCGGTTCGAAAGCTCATGATTTATAATAGATTTATCTTTTTGTTTTGATATCGGTCGATGGACCGATATCGTTGTCTGTTCGCTCACTTGCTCGATCGTTTGAGTATGAGCAGTAGTAGTACACCTCCAATAGCGTAGGGTGCATATTTCGTGATCTGTTCCTTGTCGATACCCAGCAGAGTGTCAGACTTGGAATTGGCATCGGGCACGATAGAGGGTGGCTGTGAAGGAGGAGGGGGCTGCACACTCGGTGGGGGAGGAATGATCGGAGCGGCCGGTATGCTTGCACTGGGCGGACGAGGAAGGAACGGAAAGAGCGGCTGCGCAATGATCGGTGGGGCTGCCGCGGCCTCCTGCTCGACGGAATCGAGGAAGAAGCGGCCGGCGCGCGGTGTGGTCGCCGGATTGTAGAGGACGCCGACGCGCGCGATGTCAGGGACGGCCTCCTTGATGAGCTGAAGCCATTTGCCGCCCATCTCGGCGGTGCTGCTGGTGAAGCCGGTGACGTTGCCGCCGGGCCGTGCGAGACTTTCCACGAAGCCGTTGCCGACGGGATCGTTTGCGGTCGCGAAAACGATCGGAATCGTCCTGGTGGCGCCCAGCATGGCCGCGGTTTCGATCGTCGAGCCGGTCAGGATGACGTCCGGCTTGAGCCCGATCAGCTCCTGCACAGCGGACTTCAGCTTGTCCGGTCCACCGAACGTCGAGCGGATCTCGAAGCGGTAGTTGACCCCTTCGACCCAGCCGCGCTGCTTCAACCCTGCGATGAGGCCGCCGAGGCGAGAGGTCGTGTTGCCGTCGGACATGTTCCTTCTGGTCAGCTCGTCATCGAGCGACAGGCTGGTCAGCGACGCCACGATTCGCATGCGATCTGATGTTGCGCCGAGCGCAAAAAATCCCGCGGCAGTTGTGCCTGCAAGGCGAAGGAAATCGCGGCGGGCAGGCGCCGGCACGGTGTGGGCAGGAGCAGGCCGCTTGATCATGAAATGTTTCGCAAAACTTATTTCCAGTCGTGTGCATAACGCGAAAGGCTAACGGCCACAATTGATGAAAATCGACGCGTATGAATGTTCATTCGCAGCATTGGGCAGCCCGATACCGTATTCCTACGCGCCTTGGGAGTCGCTGTTTCGAGCCTTGTCTGCTCCGTGACGTTTTGTAAGGCCTTGTGGCATTGCAACATTCCCGTCTCGATTTCGACGACGGTTCGGGGAAGCCGATTTCGTAATTGCTGATTTTTGAGCCGTTGTTTCAAGCTGTTTCGAAGGTTTACGATGCGCAGAATCTACCTCATCCCGGCCCTCGTCGGCCTGCTCACCTCTGTTGCAGCCGGACCGCTTGCGGCCCAAGGCGCGGTGCCGAAGCAGAAGACCGCACCCAGAGCCGCTGCGGCCGGTGCTGCGCCTGCCGGAGCTGGCGCACCGGCCGCTGGCGCGACGTCGACGGCTGCGGCCGAAACGCCCGCCGGCGAGGACAAGACCGCCAAGGCGATCGATGGCTTCCGCTCCGCCAAGTTCGGCATGAACGAGGCCGACGTACGCGCGGCGATGACGAAGGACTTCAACGCCAAGCCCGACGCCATCAAGATCCAGGACAACGCGTCCGAACTGACGCGCAGCCTGCTGCTCGCCGTTCCGGAACTGCTGCCGAACGGCGGCACCGCCGAGCTCTCCTACGTGTTCGGCTACAAGTCCAAGTCGCTGATCCAGGTCGGCGCGGTCTGGTCGAAGGGGACCGACACGGCGATGACGCCGGAGAAACTGTTCTCCAACGCCAACATCCTGCGCGCCCATTTCATGGGCGAAGGCTTCAAGCCCGACTCCATCGCGGTCAACATGCCGGTCGCCGGCGGCATCGTGATGTTCCGCGGCAGCGATGCCAAGGACCGCTCGGTGATCCTGCTGCTCCAAGGCACGTTCGAGAACAAGGAGAACAACCAGCGTGTGCTGACGCCCACCAGCCTGCTGCTGTTCTACGTGGCCGATGCCAAGAGCCCCGACATCTTCAAGCTGCCGCCCGGCCAGTTCTGATGCCGGGCGCTGTCGACGACATTCTCCCACCCGGTTGTGGATCGGCGCCAATGCCGATGACGGGGATCTGACATGCGCGGACCATCTGCGACGCGAGACAATGACGAGCTGACGACGCTGCGGAGGCTTTCGCGCTTCCGTTCGATGTCGCTGCTCTGCGCGATGCAGATGGTCTTCCTGCCGGTGTACAGCGTCCGCGTTCAGGCGCAGACGGCGAACGTGATCACGCCGGACGGGCGCACCGGCACCTCGCTGCAGACCTCCGGCAGCATCACCAACGTCACGACGTCGACGGTCTCGGGCAACAATGCCTTCAACTCGTTCTCGCAATTCAGTGTGGGGCAGGGCAACACCGTCAACCTGCAACTGCCGACGGGGACGCAAAACCTCGTCAACATCGTTCACGACGCGCCGGTCTACGTCAACGGCACGCTGAATTCCTACATGAACGGTGCGATCGGCGGTAACGTCTATTTCGCCGATCCCAAGGGGTTCGTGGTCGGCCGTTCCGGCACCGTGAACGTCGGCAGCCTCAACGTCTCGACGCCGACGCGCGAGTTCACCGACAGCCTGATCGGTGCCGGGGGGCAGATCAACCAGTCGGCGGTCGGCAACCTGATGGCCGGATCGTTCCCGGTCTCGCCTGACGGCAACATCCGCATCTACGGCCGGATCAATGCCATCGACGGCGTGCGCCTGACCGGGCAGAACGTCTATGTCGGCGGCGCCACCCAGCGTGACATCGCCAATCTCGACCATGCCGCGAAGTTCGCAGCCTCGGTCAATTCGAAGGGCCTGCGCAGCGCCAGCGCCATCACCGTCAGCAATGGCTCGATCCATATCGGCGCGGTCAACAATGCCAGGGTCAACGGGCGTCTGACCGCGCGCAGCAAGGCTGCGACGCCGAGCAACATCACGGTGCAGGCCGGCAACAATATCGACATCGGCAAGAATGCGAGGCTGAACATCGCAAGCACGACCGGCAATGCCGGCGAGATCCGCCTGAAGGCGGCCCAGCACCTGACCGTGGCGGGCGGCGCCAGGTTCGACGCCGGCGCGAAGACCGGCAATGCGGGCCTAGTCGATTTCAGCGCGAACGGGATCATCGACATCGGCCAGGGCATCAAGGTCAACCTCAGCGCAGACAACGGCAAGGCCGGCACGCTGCTGATCGATCCGACCGACATGGTCGTCGGCGATACCGCCCAGGGCGACACCGGCGTGACGCTGTCGAACAGCTCCATCGTGAATGCGCTCGCCGGGCTCAGCGCCGGGGCGGACTACCTCCTCCAGGCCGATCATTCCATCACGCTCGCCGCGCATGCGGTGATCGATGCCCGCCGTCTCGACGGCTCCGGCCATTCGACCGGCAACGCCAACAACGTCATCATCGACGCGCCGAACATCGCGATCATGAATGGCGCGCAGATCCTGGCCCAATCGGTCAATTTCGGCGGCACCACCTACACCAGCGGCAACGTCACGCTGAGGGCGACGGCGAGCGACACCAAGCTGTCGGGCCAGGCGACCGCCGCGACGTCCATCACGGTCGACGGCACGATCACCGGCGGTGACATCTCGATCGGCGCGACCTCGACGGCCACGTCGAGCTTCCTTGAAGGTTCGGCCGCAAGCACTTTCGCGCTTGTCGGCGAGACGCTGGCGGCCTCGCTGCTCGGGCTCAATGGCGGCTATGTCGCGGCAAGCGCGACGGCGAACATCAACATCAACGGGCACGCCAATATCAGCGGCGGCGGCAGCGTCACCATTGCCGCCCACGGCTCGGAGATCGCATCCGATCCGGCCTTGGTAGCAAGTCTGCTCGGCAGTCTCACGCCCATCGCCGCATCGGTCGTCGTCGGCAAGATCGACGGCAACGTGTCGACCAGCGTGGCGTCTGGCTCCACGATCAATGCGGGTGGCAATCTTGCGATCCATGCCACCAACGACGCGAACATGAACGTCGCCGCGCTCACCGCGACGGGCAGCGCGCAATTCGTGGAGACGATTGCCTATTCGACCGGGTCGGTTAACACCACAGCAAACGTCGCGACGGGCGCGCATCTTTCGGCCGGAACCGTGAATGCCTCCGGAAACACCCTGTCAGTGCGTGCGCTGAACAACAACAGCTTCTCGACGAGCGCCAACGCCGTCGTCTTCAGCAATCCGAGCGCGAGCGGCGGAATGGGCGGCGCGCTCGCCATCAGCGACGTCACGACGTCGGCGAACGCGGTTCTCGGCGCGTCGTTGGGAACCAGCGCGTCGAGCCGGATGAACGGCTCCGTGGTGGTCGAGGCCACGTCCAATACCACGTCCAATTCGACCATGGCCTCGACGATCGCGGGCACTCCGGCGCTAGTCGACCTGATCCAGGCGGAACTGGTGTCGAGTCCGTCATTGAACCCGGTGATCTCGCAGCACATGACCTCGCTGATGCCGGTGAACTTCAACTTCAAGTTCGCCGGTGCATTGTCGCTGGCCAACAGCACGGAAAACGCGACGGCCGCGATCGCTCAAAATCCAAGCGGCGGTGCTCCAAGCATCTATGCAAGCGGCAACGTTGCCGTCGCCAGCAACCTCGTCGATCGAGGCGTCCGCAGCAATGCGACTGCCGCCGCGATCACATCGGACATCACGGCCGGCGAGGGGACGGCAATCAGCGCGGCCGTCGCCTGGGGCAACTTTACGCATAACTCGAACGCCTATGTCGGCAACGGGACCCTGATCAACGCGGCGAACATCGCCGTCGAGGCCAACACATCGATGCCGATCACCAACACCTGGCTGAAGTGGGACGGGCTGGGTGCGGTGCTGAGCCATCTCAACGGCAATCTCGGCGTCGGCGGCAACATCCTGACCAGCTATGCCAATGCCACGTCGGACGCCGGAGACACGATCGGGGTCGCCGGTTCGCTGAACCATTTCGTCGTGAACAACAACACGACGGCCTGGGTCGCCGGTTCTGCCAGCCTGACCGCGACCTGCACGAGTGCGACCTGCGGCAGCAGCTGGTCGGCCGGGATGGACAATGGCGACGTCCACACCTACGACGACAGCATCCAGATCGTGGCCACCACGACCACGGCGTCGATCGACGCCGCCGGCAATGTCGGCACGCTCGGCTTCCTGCCGGGCAACACGTCCGGTGGCTCATCGGTCGGCGGTGCGCTCAATCTCGTCCAGTTCAACACCAGCACCATTGCCGGCGTCTCGGACCGCGCGACGCTGCGCGCGGCGGACGACATCGCCGTCAACGCGACCACCTCGGACCAGTTCGTCGCCGTCGCGCCGTCGTCCGGCAAGGCTGCCGGCGCGCTGGCGCTGAACGGGATCACCTCGCTCGGTTTCCTGAACAACACGACGCATGCGTCGATCTCGAGCCAGGCCACCGTCTATGCCCCGACCGTGAATGTCCTGGCGCAGCAGGATCTGTCGGTTGTTTCACTGTCCGGCGCGATGAGCTTCAACAGCAGCGGCGGTTCGGCGGTTGGCTTGGCGGTCGCCTATCTGGGCGCAAATGCCGACACCTCCGCCTATATGGGCGACAACCATTCCGATATCCGGCCCGGCGTGTTCAGTGCGAATGATCCGTTTGCCGGCACGAGCGGCGGAAGCGGGTCGGTCAATGTCGACAATCTGACGATCAGCGCAACGACGTCGGGGCGCATCACGGTCGCTTCTGTCGCGGCAGCGGTCTCAGACCCGGCGGCGTCCAATGTCTCCGACAAGGCGGGCGCCGCGGGCGCGGCCTCGACCGGAGGCACCGCCGCCGTAACGACGGCCGCGAGCAAGATCGCTTCGTCCTCCGGATCGAGCACCGACGGCTTCAGCGTCGATCTCGCCGGCAGCTCGTCGGTGACGGACGTCTCGCTCGGCACCAGCGCCTATATCAGGAATACGAGCGTCAACAAGTACACCACGGCCAGCGCAGTCACGACCAATACAATCGTTCAGGCGCTCAACGACACCATCCTCAGCAACGGGTCCGGCTCCGCGGCGTTCAATCTGGCCGGGGCGTCCGCCCAGGGGGCTGCGATCGGCGGTGCGATCGCGGCGGCCATGTCCAGCAACGCGACGCTCGCCTATATCTACGGCACCACCATGAACAACCAGAGTTCAGTGACGGTGCAGGCGCTCAACGGCGGCTCGGAGACCGTCGTCGCCCTCGGCGTGGCGGGATCGAAATCCAATGCGGCATCGCTGTCGGCTTCCGTCGGCATCATGACGGACAGCGCCAACGCCTATATCGAGAGCTCGACGATCACGGGGCAGGCGACGGGCGTCAACCGCGCGCTCGAGGTCGACGCCTACCAGACCACGAACATCGCGATCGGCGGTGGCTCGCTCTATATGTCGGGTGGCCAGGCCGGCGTCGGCATTGGGCTGACCTATGCCTCGATTGCCGATCCCACGGGCGGCAACGCCACCGACGCGCACATCCGCAGCACCGCGCTCTCGAACTATGACACTCTGCTGGTGATGGCCGACAGCGCCAGCGTGATTGCGGCCGGTGCGGCCTCGGGCGGGGCAGGGTCCAACGGACTGGCCGGCGCGATCGTCGTCAACGAGATCTCGCCAACCACGACGGCCTATATCAGCAGCGGTTCGACGGTGACCATCAACGTCGGACGCGTGACGGTGCTGGCGGACAGCGGCGCCGTGTCGGCGCTGAATACGGCGCTCGGCAACCTCGTCAAGAAGTCGAACAACAACCATCTCGCCTCGGACACCTGCACGGTCGCCGGCGGCACGGGCGGGCAGAACTGCATCGACTTCAGCGCGGCCGCGCTCAACGACGGTGCGGGTAACGGTCCGGGCGCCAGCATCATCTCCGTTGCGGGCATGATCCAGGCCGGCAAGAATAATGTCGGGGCGTCGCTGGTGTACGACACCATCGCGACGACGCATTCGGCCTACATCGCCAACGTGCTGCTGACGGCGGGTGTCAACGGCAATGTCAGCGTGAGTGCGGTCGATTCCTCGAAGATCCAGTCGGTCACGATCGGCTTTGGCCTGGCGACCGGACAGTTTGCGGGCGTCGGCGGCACGACGATCAGCAGCATCGCCAATACCGTTTCGGCGGCCATCGGAAACAATCTGTCCAGCGGATCGCAATCGGCCATCACGGCCAAGAGTATCTCCGTCAGCGCGACCGACAATTCCAGCATCACCGGAACCGCCGCCGTCGCGGGCGCCTCGACGCAAGGAAGCGCCGCGGGTCTGGCACTCGTCTACAGCAGCATAGCCAACAATGTCAGCGCCGGCGTCACCGGCTCCAAGCTGACCGCCTCGGGCAACGTCGCCGTCAGCGCGAACTCGAACGCCAATATCTCGACCGTTGCCGTCGGTATCGCGATGTCCTCGCAGGTCGGGCTGGCGGGCTCGGTCGCCACCAATCTGATGGGGACCAACGTCACCGCCAGCATCACCGCTGCCAGCACCAACGGTATCAACGGCGCCGACGTGACCGCCACCAACAACGTCGGCGTGACCGCCGGCAACAACGACAAGGCGGCGGTGTTCGCCGGCGCCGTGTCGATCAGCAAGGGCGCGGGCGGCGGGGCGGGCTCGCTGGTGACGAACAAGATCACGGGGACTACGGCAGCCTATATCAGCGGTGCCAACACCAAGGTCGACGCGCTCGGAACCAGCACCACCGACACGCTGTCGGTCAACAACGGCACGCTCGTCCATGCCTTTGATCTCGGCACCGCCCACGCGCCGAGCGACACCACGCCTGACCTCTCCGAGAACCAGGACGCCGTCCGCGGCCTTGCCGTCGTCGCGAGCTCGCATCAGGCGGTCACGGCCAACGTCGCTTCGCTTGCCGCCAGCAGCGGCATCGCCATCATGATCAACCCGATCACCAACGTGATGAGCGGAGGGACCCGGGCCTATATCGATAGCGCATCTATCGACACGCGCCTGACGTCTTCGACGCTGGCGCCGCAGATCGAGGTTGCGGCGTCGAGCTTCTCCTATTCCGGAACGTTCGGTGCCGGCATCATCCCGCCAACGGGCAATGGCGGCGGCGGCGCCACGATCATCAGCACGACGATGTCGCGCGATACCTTCGCCACCATCACCAATGCCACCATCGGGGGCGTCCAGTCGTCGAGCCCGACGGTCGGCGCCGTCACCGTGAAGGCCAATGCCGAGCAGGATGCGTCCTCGATCGCGATCGGGTTCAACACCGGCTCGGTCGGGCTGAACGTCTTCCAGGCGACGACGGAGGCCTATGTCGACGGCGGCGCGCTGACGGCCGCGTCGCTGACGGCGAACGCCAACAACAACACCGGCATCTTCTCCGCGAATGGCTCGGGCGCCTATGGCAGCCAGGCCGCGATCGGCGCCGCCTTCCTGGTCCAGGTCTCCTCGAACCGCACCGAGGCCTATGTCGGCGACGAGTTCGCCTATCACGGCGGCACGGCGACGCACACGACGGCGATCAATTTGACCGGCGCGCTCGACGTCGAGGCCAAAACCAAGAATCGCTTCGAGGCCTATTCGGTGGGCGGCGCGCTCGCGACGGGATCGGCCGCGATCGCGGGCATGGCGAACATCGAGATCGCCAGCAACACCACGATCGCGGGCGTCTACGACGTCACGCTGCAGTCGCCGAGGGGCGGCGCAGCCGGCGCGGTCACCATCAACGCGAACGAGGACGTCGCGATCAAGGAAATCGCGGGCGCGCTCGCGGTCGGTGCCAGCGGGGGAGGTGTCGGCATCGGCGCCGCCGCCAACGTCATCCTCTTCAAGAGCCAGACCACCGCGGAAAGCATCAACAGCAATCTGAACTCGTTGGGGGCGATCAACGTCAACGCGCTCAACACCAAGGAGGTGCTGTCCTATGCGGTGACGGCCGGTATCGGCGGCAGCGTCGGCATCGGTGCGACCGTCGGCGTCATCATCATCGGTGCCAATCTCGGCGATACGCACGAGCAATCGCAGCTCGACGGCACCATCGGCGCCGCGAACTCCGGAACCAATTCCTCGCACGGCAGCGACGCGGTGGCGAGCGGCACCGCCGGTAATCCGAACGGCGCTAGCGTAACGTCGACCTACAATGTCAGCGGTGTGCTCACCGACGCAGGCCGTGACGGCGTCACGGCGCAGGTGCTGGGCGGCAATGTCACGGGCAGCGAGGTCAATGTCGCCGCCACCAGCGCCAACGCGGCCAAGATGTACCTGCTCGGCGCCGGCTTCGCCAAGAATGTCGGTATCGGGGCCGGCATCGGCTACACCAGCGTCAAGAGCTACGTGCTCGCGGATCTGACCGCGAACGTCACGGCGCCCTCCGTCACCGTCGCGGCCGTCGTCAAGGACGCCACCACCGGACCTTATGCCGGCAAGACCATCGACACCGAGGCGATCGCCGGCGGCGCGGCGCTGTACTTCGGCGCGGATGCGGCCGTGGCGATCGGCAATGTCGCCAACGACGTGACGGCCCAGCTCGGCGGGCATGTCACCGGTACGGGCGGCACCGGCGTCACCGTCATGGCGCAGGATTCCACGACCCAGGTCGTCTTCACAGGCGGTGTCACCGCCGGTGCCGCGGCAGTCGGAGCCTCGGTTGCCACGGCGTCACGGTCGAGCACGGTTGCGGCGCAAGTTCTGGATAACGCGGTCGTCGATGTTTCAACTCTGGCCGTGGGAGCATCCGGCGCAGGTACGCTCACCACGACGGCGACTGCGCTCGGCGGCGGTATCGTTGCCGGCGTCGGTGCGGATGCGGAGGCCCACGAGAACTCGGGCGTGACGGCCGAGATCGGAGCCGGTGCCTCGATCACCACGTCGGCATCTGATGTTGGCACGCTGGTGACGGCGTCGATCAAGCCCAATCTGTCGAGCAGCGCGATCGGCGTCTCGGTCGGCGGCGGCGCTGTCGGCATCGCCATCGCCAAGTCAACGGTCGAAGCCACGGTCACGGCCGATGTCGGCGACAACGTCGTCTTCTCGGGCGGAGCGCTCGGCGTGACCGCGATGGCGCTGGTTCCGACCAGCGGCACGACGACCTACGCCTGGGCACTCGCAGGCGGCGGAGGCTCGCTGATCGGCGCGCAGGGCAGCCTGGCGCAGGCCTCGGAGAACGCAACGGTCAGCGCCTATGGCGGGACCGGAATCACGCTGCCCAACAGCGACGTGGTGATCGCAGCCCAGAACGACAGCGCCCAATACGCCGAGGCGACAGGCCTTTCGAGCGGGTTCCTCGCGCTCGGAGCGACAGTGGCACAAACGTCGTCGAGCGCGCACACGTACGCCTATCTGGGCGCGCCCGCCGATATGGATGCCGCCCACCTGAATCACGCCGGCTACACCGGCATCCTCGAGATATCGGCGACCGGCACGGATGCCAATGTCTCCAACGCGACGGTTGGCGCGGGCGGCACCTACGCCGGTGCGGCGGCGGTCGCCACGACCAGCTCGACCGCCGTGACCAATGCGCGGTTCGATGGTGGCGCGACCGACGACACCCTCTATTTCGGCGGCCTCAGCGTCAAGGCCAAGCACACCACGAATTATGCGGCCAGCGGCGACGCCTATCAGGCGTCCACGGCCGGTGTCTCCGCCGGCAAGGCGCAGAACGACGTCAACACGACCACCACCGCCGAGATCGGAACGCATCTGATCATCAACTCGGACGGCGGCAACATCGTCGTCATCTCGAACGACATCGTCAATCAGGCCGGCGGCGGCGCGCGCTCGGGGTCTGGCGGCTCGTTCTCGGGTGCGGCGGCCCTGAGCGACTCCACCGTCACCCAGAACGTGACCACCAACATCGGCGCCGGCACGGTCCTGAGCCTCAACGGTGACCCCAGGACCGCGACGGGGGTGATCGACATCGAGGCGTACAACACGCTGAACACCACCGCCACGGCGAGCCTCGCCACGGCCGCTTTCTTCGCCGGCGGCGGCGCCGAATCCAACATGACGGCAAACGCCATGCTCGCGGTCAACATCAATGCCCGCGAGCTGTTCAGCGTCGGCAAGATCTATGTCGGCACGGCGGCGAAGATGGCGGCGTCCAACTACGCCAACGCCAGCCTCTACGGTGCGATCGCCGGTGTCGGCGCCAGCACCAACAGCTGGGTGCACGCGAACCAGGCCGTCACCGTCAGCGGCAGCACGACAATCGAGGCCTGGCGGGACATCAACATCCTTGCCGGCATATCCGGCGATACCATCACCTTCAGCAGCGTGCAGGCGACCGCGACGACGGTCGTCTACAACAACACCGCCATTCCGATCTCCACGCTGTACCGCGGCACGGCCAATGCCGGCAACGACTCCAGCCTGACGCTTGCCGACAGCTCGCGGGTGCTCGGCGTCCGGGATATCTATCTCGGCGCAACGCAAGGGCAGGTCACCGCGTCCGGCAACGGCAACAACTACAATCCGTATCTGGACATCTTCAGCGCCAAGAACAGCGATAACCACAGCCACACCAGCGGCACCGGCGATGTCGCGCTCAACGGAATGGTGGTCGCGGGCATCAACAACGACGTGACCATCACGATCGATCTTGGTGCAAGCGCGCCGACCTTGAGCACGACGAGCCCGCACTCGTCGCTGTCACCCACGCTCGAATACGTCGCCGACGTCGATCATTTCAGCCCGGTGATGAGCTGGAACCACCAGACGGTCCAGTACACGATCGTCGGCGGCTTCAATCCCTACCAGAACATGATCGACCAGCTCGTCACGCTGACCGGTCGGACTGCGACGCAGATCCGGACCCAGCTCGCGACGTCGACGTCCGCACATCCCGCCACGATGGCGCCGTCCGGCGCCGATCCGACCGGCGACATCCAGCGTCAGATCAACGCCCTGATCCAGCAGGCGCCCTATACTTCCGACGCCGCCGGCAACGCCTTCGCGTTCGGCGACATCCTGGTGTCCGCCGGCAACGTCTCAATCCTGGCGCAGAAGCTGAGCGGAAACGGCCTTGCCGGTCATACGGCACCGTCCGTCACTGCGCAGGGCTCCGCAAAGATCAAGGTCGAGAACCGCGGCCTCGACTTCATGGACTTCGCGAACCTCACCGTCACCAATGTGACCGGCGGCAACATTACCTATCGCCAGATCGACCATGTCGATCCGGATTCGCACTCCAACGTGACCTTCACCGCCACGCCGAGCGCGACGCCGATCATCGACATCTCGGCGATCTACAACCGCGTCGATCCAAGCACCGGGCTCGGCGTCGACGGGAACGGCAACCAGCTCACCCGCAAGCCCGACATTTATTTCGACGGGGCCGTCACCAACGAGAACGGCCTGCTCAAGATCACCAGCCAGCTCGGCAGCGTCGTCGCCTCGCAATCGCTCAATGCCGCGACCATCCAGATGGTGGCGCCCAACGGCTCGTTCATCTTCCTCGGCGGCCTCGGCAGCTTCTACAACTCCAACCACGATGTCACCTCGCAATGGGCCGGGGTCGAGTACAAGCCGGCCGACAACGACACGCTGACGGCGGTGATGGCGGCGGCGACCTTCCTCGGCGCCTATGGCGCCTACGAGTACAGCCCGCATATCGGCGACGGTGGCAATCACCCGTATTTCTATTATTGCTGCGTCGACGGCCATAGCGGCGTCCAGCAGACGGCCGCCAACAGCACGGTCTTCACCGCCCGCATGCTGATGACCTATTACGACGGCCTGTCGCTCTATTCGGCGATCTTCCTGCCGATGGGCAACGGCTCGCCCAACGGAGGCGGCGGCAGCGTGGGCAGCACCGCCACGCTTGCGGCGATGGAAGGCACGACGGTCCAGACCATCTCGACCGCGCCGTGGGAGCGGAATACCTATACCGACCAAGGCGTCTACAGCAACACAACCTACGACTACACGACGACCTCGACAGACGCCCAGGGTCACACCACCACCACCAACCACACGTCCACGTTCTACTCGCCGTTCAATTGCTCGGGATGCTCGGCCTATTTCCAGGTCGTCAATATCCAGAACGACGTGATCACGCCGAGGACCGCGAACACGAACGCGAGCTCGAACTGGAGCTCGACCACACCCTCGGGGTACCAGAACCCCGCGAACGCGCCCTTCATTCTCGGTCAGGCGATCATCATCTCGGCGGGGGTCATCAACGTCAACGGCCTCATCCAGAGTGGCACGAGCAGCAATTACTCGGTCGACATCGGCGGCGGGGTGCTGTCCGCCATCAACAGCCTCAAGACCAGTAATAACGGCGCGGACTTCGCCCAGGCCCAGGCCAATGCGCGGAACGGCAGCTATTACGACATCACGGCGGCTGCGACGACGCAGTTCTCCAGCGATATCAAGATCGGGGTGAAGTACAACGCGCTCACCGACCAGATCATGGTGAACGGCGTGGTGCAGGGCTCGGGCGGCTACGTCTATCTGAACGGCAAGATCATCTCGACCTCGACCGACGGCACTGCCCAGGGCACGATCGCGGTCAAGGGTGGTGCCGGCACGATCAATGTCAACAACTCGACCGGACTCCAGCTCGTCACCAACACGATCAATACGGGCGTCAGCGCGCCCAGCGTGATCCAGATCGTCGATCAGCTCCAGCAGCAGACGACGTGGTACGTCTACAATCCCTCCGCGTCGGGCGGCCAGCAGGTGTCGACGTATCGGACGAATAGCGTCAATGCGAGCCAGTACACAGGCTCGATGCTGACCGGCCTCAGCGGCACGGCAGGCATCCAGTACGCCGTGAAGCCAAACATGTACTACCAGTGGGTCGATACGGCGACGCTGGATCGTCCGACCACCAGCACGCAGTTCGACTATGGCTGGCACTACACGCCGAACGCCTCCGGAGACAACTGGACCCGCACCGTCAGCCTGGTCGAGAACGTGATGCAGGCCACGGGCGGTGGCGGCAACACCGGCCAATTGCAGACCGCGAACTTCCAGGAAGTCGTCACGGCGACCGGCAGCTATCACGGGGGTGGCTACAACACGTCGGCTGGCTTGTGCTGCGGTGCGGACGGTCATTACGACTGGTACCAGCAGATCTACGATCACCTGACCCTGACGCTGACCAACACGGTCAAGGCGTCGAACCCGATCAACATCCAGTTCAGCGGCGGCGGGGTGAGCACGGTCAACGTCAGTTCGAACTCCGGCATCGTCATCAACGGCCCGATCAACAACCTCTCGGGTGATACGACGGTCATCGCCACCGGCGCCAATTCGGCCATCACATCAGGTGCGAGTGCCAACAACCCGATGATATCGGGCAAGAACGTGACGCTGTCGGCGGATGGTGGCATCGGCACGCGCGGCACGAACGGTGTTCCCGTCCAGGTGCAGGTCTATGGCGGCAGCCTGAAGGCCGATACGATCGACCGCGACATCGCGATCGCAGCCACCGGCTCGTTGTCGATCGACCATGTGAGGGCGAATGCGTTGGGCGCGACGCCGCAGGGCAGCGTCTTCCTCTCGGCGACCGGCGACATCAACTCGGCGGCCGCTTACGACGTCGCCACACCCGTCGTGGTCGGCAAGAACATCGAGATCAATTCCAGCGGCGGCGCGATCGGTGCGACCAGCAGCGTCGTCAACGGCGCAACCACCCTGACCAGCATCAATCCGCTGGTGATCCAGGCGACAGGCACCACGCAAACCGGCGGCGCCGTCGATGGCGGCGTTCTCGACAGCGCTTCGGCCACCGGCACCTACATCGTCCAGTCCAAGGGTGACCTGCGCCTCGGCACGATCCAGTCGAGCGGCGGCCCAGTCTTCCTCGAGGCGGCCGGCTCCGACAACAACCCGGCCAGCATCCTGAACGGCCGCCCGGCCGCCGGTATCAGCGCGGCGGAGAGCGCGCATCTCCAGGCGGTGTGGGACAATCTCGGCCTGCTCAACGGCAATCCCGCCACCGCCGCCGTCAACAGCTACCAGTCGATGGTCACGGCGGCCTACAACGACTACTTCCAGCTCAAGAACATCGCCTTCGCGAACGGCACCTACAATCCGACCTCGGTGGGCCTGACGGTGCTGCGGGCGCAGGTGGCCGCCAAGCTCGGCATTGATCCTGCCAACGTCTCGACGACGGATATGAAGGTCGAGGCGACGACGCGGTTCCTGAGGGACCAGTTCCTGCTCGGCAAGATCTCCACCGCCGAGCTCAAGAGCTCGCTGACGACGTTGCTCGGAAACGCGCCCACCGACGCGCTCGCGACGGTGTTCGGCACCACGCTCTCGTCGGGCCTGTTCACGAGCCTGTTCCAGGGCGTCGCCGCCGCCGATCAGCGCCTGCCCACCAACACCGCGCTGCAGGCCGCGCTGAACACTTACTCCGCGAATTACAGCTTCACGCTGGCATCGACCGAGCGGGTCTACGGCATCATTACCTCGGGCTCGCAGTGGACGCATGATCAGCTCGCCTACACGGTCTCGTCGTCGGCCGTCGGCGCGGCGCCGCCACCGATCGATCCGAACGTCGCGGCCAATGTCAGCGCGAGCCAGATCATGCTCTACGCGCCGAAGGGGTCAGTCGGCAATTCAGCCGCGCCCCAGACGTTCACCTTCACCAGCGTCGATTCCTCGGCGCTGTCGACGGAGCAGAAGGCATTGCTCTCGTCGGCCGGCCCCGGCCAGCTCACGGTCGGCGCGACCACGGACCCGACCACCCATGTCACGACCTATACGGTCAGCCTGTCGCAGCAGAACCTCGTCGTCCTCGACAACCCGATCGCCATCTCGGCCAAGGCGCTGACGAACATCTATCTCGGCAGCAAGAACAGCCTCACGCTCGGCGGCATCACCGCGAGCTACGGCCCGATCGCGGCGGCTCAGGCCAACGGCATCGCTGTAACCGGCCGCGGCGACGTCAAGCTCGACGCCGTGACCGGCATCACTGCCGCCGCCGGCGTGACCGGTGTGCCCGTGATATCGGGTGATATCGCCAACCTGACCCTGATCGCCGAGCACGGCAATATCGGTGCCCCCTCGGGAACCGCCGGAAGCAATCCCGCGAGCAACGCGAACGCGATCCAGATCGCTTTCGCGGACGCCGCCAACGATCAGCTCGACCAGGTCTCGTCCGGGCAGGGCATCTATGTGAAGCAGACCACCGGCGATCTCATCCTCGGCAACATCTCGGCCGGCAGCGACATCCAGATCGCCGCGGCCGGCAGCATCTACGCCGAAGCCGGCTTCACGGACCGTACGGCGATCCACATTCTCGGCGCCGACCTCGACCTGCGCGCCGGCGGTAGCATCGGCTTCAACGGCGCGTCCTTCCAGCCGCTGCAGGTGAATATCTCGGGCACGGTGACCGGCTCGGCGGTCGGCGATCTCAGCATCCTTGCGGTGACCGGCGATCTCGTGGTCGGTGCGAGCGGCGCCTATGGGACGCTGAGCGCCGGTGGCGCGCTGACGCTGAACGCGGCGCGCGGCGCGCTCACCATCAATACCAGCCTCACCAGCGTCGGCCTGATGCAGCTGCTCGCCAACCGCGCCATCACCATTCCGGACGGTACCAGCGCGGCGCCGGTGCTGGTGACCAGCAGCTCGGAGGGCGTGACGCTGGCCGCCGCGACGCTGTCGATGGGCGCCTATTCCGCGATCAACGCGGCCAAGGTGATCACGATCGCCACGACCGGCGACGCGATCCTCGGCCAGCTCAACACGCCGCTGTCCTTTGTCGCGGCCGGCAATGCACCGTCGATCGTCGTCAGCGCCGGCGGCGTGGCATCGCTTGGCGCGATCCTCGGCAACGGCGACGGCCAGACCACCTTCATGACCTCAGGAGCCGGCGCCAGCCTCGACCTCACGGCGTCCAACGGCATCGGCAGCGCGACGCGGCGACTCAACTTCAATGCGTCGCTGCTCTCGGCAAGCACGATCGATAGCGGTATCTACCTCCAGGCCTTGACCGGCACCGAAGCGACGCTGCTGTCGGCGCTGAAGGGCAACGTCGATATCATCGGCACCCAGGCGCTCACGCTCGACCGGGTGCTGGCGGGCACGGGAACCGGCGCCAGCGGCAAGTTCAGCGCCGTCATCGACAATGGCAGCATCGTCGTCGGCACGGTCGACAGCAGCGGCTCGCAGACGGTCCACGCCAGCCAGAACGTGACGTTCAAATCGCTTACGGCCACCGGCTCTGCCAGTGACGCCGGCAATATCGACGTGACCGCCGACAACGGCTTCATCCTGGCGCAGACGGTGATGTCGGGCGGAGTGACCACGCTCGGCTCGGTCTCAGCCCACGGCTCGGCCAGGCTGATCGCGGCGGGCACCAACACCGGTCATAACCTTGCGGCCGCAACCGGCAACGCGGTCTTGAGCGGCACGGTCGTTCGTTGGGATAATCTCATGGCCGGCGGCACGCTCGACGTCACCGCGACGGCCGGAGGGATCACGGTTGGCACCGCCATCAGCGGCGGCACGCAGACCCTGCATGCCCTTAACGACATCGTCTTCAGCCAGCTCACCACGACCGGCATCCCGGGTGATGCCGGCGACCTCAACGTCAAGTCGGACACGGGCTCGCTCCACGGCGGATCGATCACCGCCAACGGCGAGACGCGTTTCGACGTGGCTGGATCGGTCTCGTTCGACCGGATCAGCGGCGACACCGTCAAGATGACCTCGTCGGGTGACCTGACGATCAACTGGGTCAGCGTCGTGAGGGAGCTCGACCTCGCGGCCGACACGATCAACGTCAAGGGCGAGCAGATCCGCTCGAACCCTGCAATCCCGCTGATCCTGAATATCACCGGCTACAACGGCGGCGTCGCCAAGTCCGCCAACATCTCGATCGATCCTGACAGCATCATCATCAACCAGCTCAGGGTGGTGGACGCCAACGTCTTCACCGGCGCGCACGCGGTCACGATCCTGAACGGCTATGTCCCGGGCCAGCTGATGCTGACCACGGCCACCCAGCAGGTGCTGCTCGACAATCGCACGCCGGCGCCGTCCAGCTGGCCGACCCTGCAGCTCTATCAGCCGGGCGGCGTGTTCACGATGACCCAGATCGGCAACGCCAATTTCACCAATGCCTATGTGGTGTTCTACAGCGGCGACGTCTCGGCGACCGTGACCAATTACGGGCCGGGCCACACCTGCTGCGACGGTTTCACCGGCGCCAGCATGGTGCGCAACATCCCGGTCGACGGCGAAGGCAAGGAGAGCATCGAGACCTGGATCGCGAAGAAGGACAGTGGGACGTTCTACCTGCTCGGCCTCTCCGGCAAGGCACGGCTCGATGCGCTGCTGACGCCGCGGCCGGTCGAGACGATCGGCTCCGGTCCCGCCGTCAACATCGAGGGGCTGAGCGACCTGCGCAAGCTGCGCCGTCAGGGACAGCGCGTCGGTCGCCCGGGCTGGAAGGACGCTTCCGTCGAAGCGACGCGGCCGGCCGTCGGCCGCCTCGCGCAGGCCTGGTAGCGGGATTCGGGATGCGGATTTGGAGGGCAGCGTTGGGAGTCGGGCTTGCAGCTTGCTGCATCGCATCCGCGCACGCCCAGTCGATCAATCCCGGCGTGATCCAGAACGATGTCGACCGGCAACGCCGCCAGCTCGAACAGCAGAGTGCGCCACCCAAACTCACCGGTCCCGCGGTGATCGGCGGGGAGCGGGAGAAATCCCAGTTGCTGAAGCCGGGAGGGCCGAAATTCCGCCTGCGCAAGGTCGAATTCGACCCGTCCAAGTTCATCACGCCGGCGGAGCTCGAAGAGATCGCGAAGAAGTATGTCGGCAAGAACGTCGACATCGCCTCGCTGCTCCAGCTCGTCGCCGACATCAACGCCATCTACACCGAGCGCGGCATCGTCACGGGCATCGCGACGCTGCCTGACCAGGATGCCAAGGGCGGCATCGTCCGCATCAAGCTGACCGAGGGCCGGCTCCAGAAGACGACCATCGAGGGCAACAAGCAGACCCGCACCGACTACATCCTGCAGCGCGTGAAGGAGCCCGAAGGCGAGGTCCTCGACGTTCCCAAGCTCAACCGCGACGTGACCTGGTTCAACCGCACCAACGACGTGCAGATCAAGGCGCTGCTCCAGCCCGGCACAAGCTTCGGCCTGACCGACCTGCAGTTCGCGGTGATCGAGCCGCCGGTCGACACCCTGCAGCTCTTCACCGACAACCAGGGCCCGGAGAACACCGGGCGCTGGGAGGGCGGGGCCTTCTACAAGCGCCACGGCCTGTTCGGCGTCGACGATCGCCTGACCTTCTACGGCGTCCGCTCCGACGGCAATCTCAACGGCAACGTCGCCTACAGCGTTCCGGTCAATCCGTGGGGTGGCCGCGTCGGCGTCAGCTACACCGAAGGCAAGATCAAGATCGTCAACGGACCGTTCGTCGCGCTCGACGTCACCGGACGCTCGAGCCAGGCCGCGATCAACTTCAGCCAGCCGGTCTGGGTGTCGCAGAACTGGCTGGTGCTGCTCAATGCCGCCGAGACCGAGGGCAAGACGGTGAGCCGCTTCGCCACGGTCGACGTCACCAACGACCACTACGACAAGGCCACGGCCGGCGTCTCGGTGACGAATTCAGGCAACACCTATTCGATCACGGTCTCGCCGGCGGTGAACTACATCGAGTGGCAGGACCACGTGCTCGGCAACAATCGCACGTTCAACACCTATACCGGCTCCTTGATTGCGACCAGCGCGGCCGGCCCGGCGAATTTCAGCGCCAACGTGCTGGCGAGCTGGCAGTACACGCAGGAAAAGCTGCTGCCGGGTGACCAGATTTTCTCGATCGGCGGCCCCACCACCGTGCGCGGCTATCCCTCCAACGCGGCATCCGGCGACAGCGGCTATTATTTCAACGCCGAGCTGCACTACAACTGGTCGCAATGGCTCAGGGGATTTGACACCTACATCTTCACCGACTGGGGTGCGGTGTATTCGACCTTCCCCGTCGTCACCGAAATGGGCTCGGTCGGCGTCGGCTTCTCCTGGACCTACGCGTCGTTCATGACGTTCGAGGCGAATTACGCGACGCCGCTGAAGATGGCCGTCTCGACCCAGAACCACTATGAGGCCTATGGCCGCGTCATCTTCCGGCCGCTGCTGATGTTCCAGAAGCCGGAACCACCCGCGCCTGTGGCGGCTGTTGCGGGCAAGAGCAGGTCGTAGCTTGACGTTGCCCCTTTTCCTCATGGCCGGTCTTCCCCCCGCCATCCCCGTCCTTCGATGTAGCAACCAAGACGTGGATGCCCGGGACAAGCCCGGGCATGACGAGCTTGGGGCGGCGTCTTAACGCCGCAGCGTGAATTTCTCCGCACCGCGCCGGTGTTCCCACTTCGCCTGCTCCAGCTCAGGCTGGTCGCATTCGGCCTCGGGATAGCCGATGCAGAGATAGGCGATGAATTTCCAGGATTGCGGCACGTCGAGAACGGCGTGAATGCGTGCGGGGTTCAGGATCGACACCCAGCCAAGTCCGATACCCTCGGCGCGCGCGGCAAGCCACATCGCGGTGATCGCCGCGACCACGGAATATTCCGTCGTCTCCGGCATGGTGGCGCGGCCGAGGCCGTGGCCGATGTCGCTGGCCTTGTCGGCGAACACGGCGAGGTGGCCGGGCGCCTGTTCCAGGCCCGACAGCTTCAGCGCGGCATAGCGTGCGGCGCGTTCACCGGCGTAACAGTTCAGCGCGTCGGTGTTGCAGGCCTGGAAGTTGTCGATGACGGCGCGGCGTCGAGCAACACCATCGACGATGACGAAGCGCCAGGGCTGGCTGAGGCCGACCGACGGCGAAAGGCAGGCGGTCTCGATCAGGCGATCGATGGCACCATCCGGCAACGGATCGCCGCGAAAGCGGCGCACGTCGCGGCGCCACACGAACAGCTCGCGCAATTGTCGGCGGAAAACGTCGTCGAATTCGACCATGAGGTCAGCGTCCCCCCAGCAAGGCCGCGGCGACCAGCAGGATCAGGATCTCGCCGAGCTGCTCGAACGCACCGAGGATGTCGCCGGTCTGCCCGCCGATCTGGCGGATCGCAAGCCGCGCCAGCAGCAGGCCGGCGAGCGACAGCAGGATCAGGCCGGCGAGGGCCTTGCCCGGTCCGAGCGCGAGAGCGAGTACGAGCGTGCCGAGCGCAAACGCAATGGCGACGCTGCGACCCGGCGGCGCACCTGCGCTCGCCGACAGACCATCGGGCCGCGCTGGGGGCACCAGCGACATGAAGGCC
>LNAP01008814.1_pt1 | contig 21383 bp, 26 predicted proteins | sample 602601 | NCBI WGS metagenome assembly LNAP01 (sample SAMN02440304, study PRJNA202911) | soil metagenome | biome: Subtropical and temperate rainforests or woodlands; isolation source: soil samples (1 kg each in a 20% v/v slurry with milli Q water) were... ...
GCCTTCTTGAGCCGATTGAGAAAAGTCCGGAATTCGGCAGGACTGCCCAGTCTATTGTCTGAGATGCGGGTATCCACATTTTGTTCTGCTATGGATCGCGTCTTGGAAACCTTTGGCGATGATGGTGGCGAATACTGAGATGAAGAGGGCGCTGAGGGTTTGTAAACCGGCGGGGGTGAGTACGGAGCAGGCGCAGCCGGCGTATTCATCGATCGGATGACTTCATTCACGCCCTGCTGCAGGACGCTCCCCCAGTCCAGGGACTGTGCCGCCGAGGCGGCGCTAAATGCGGTTAACGATACGGCTACGGCAATATGTCGCATGATGCTCTCCTTGGCCCCTTATGCCTGCGTAGGCGATCAACGCAGCGTAGGAGGCGGATCAAGGAGGGTCAATCGGACATTAGGCCGGCCTTGGGGGGGAACTGCTTCCTGCAGACGTCTGCTTCAGTTCGGCCCGTCATTCTCCATCAGCGCAACGCCGGCGTCGGTGTTCGATGCATCAGCAGCTCCGTCTTCGAGCGGAATCTTGACCACGAACGTGCTGCCGCAGCCGGGGCCACCACTTTCGACCGCGATGGAGCCGCCATGCAAGGCGACAAGCTGCTGCACCAGGTGGCGGCCGAGGAGCTTGGGGCGGACGTTGCCTGTGTGGCCGTGTCCGGGCCGAGTTTCGCCGCCGAGGTGGCGCTCGGCTTGCCGACCGCCGTGACGGTAGCCTCGCCGGATGCACAGGCGGCACAAGCCTGGGTGGGCCGGCTGCACGGCGGGTCACTGCGCGCCTACCGCAGTGACGACCTGATCGGCGTGCAGGTGGGCGGCGCAGTCAAGAATGTGCTGGCCATCGCCGCCGGCATCGCCGACGGGATCGGCTTCGGCGCCAATGCCCGCGCCGCGCTGATCACCCGCGGCCTGGCCGAGGTGCAGCGTCTGGGCCTGGCGCTGGGCGCGCAGCGGGACACGTTTCTGGGACTGAGTGGCCTGGGCGATCTGCTGCTGACCTGTACCGACAATCAGTCGCGCAACCGTCGTGTCGGTCTGGCGCTGGCCAGCGGCAAAACGGTCCAGCAGGCGGTGGATTCGCTGGGCCAGGTGGCCGAAGGCGTGGTCACGGCGCGGGGCGTGCAGCGTCTGGCGGCACGGCTGGGCGTCAATATGCCGATCTGCAACGCCGTCTACCGGGTACTTCATGAACAGAAGGACGTGCGTGAGGCCGTGCAGGAACTGCTGGCACGGGAGCCATCGGCCGAGTTGTAGGGAAACGTGAGGGGTTTTTGGCAGGAGCGCCTTTGGGCGCGAAGACCTGCCCCGAGCGCGCCATCAATAACGGCGTTTGTCGTTCGCCTGCGGCACTGCTGATCTCGGTTCAGTCCGGCGCAGCCTCACCGTCGAAGCCCTGCTGGCGCCAGGCCTCGAACACCGCCACCGCCACGGCATTGGAAAGATTCAGGCTGCGGTTGCCGGGCCGCATCGGCAGGCGCAGCACCTGTTCCGGATGCAGGCCGTCGAGCACCTCGGCCGGCAGACCACAGGTCTCGGAGCCGAACAGCAGCGCGTCGCCCGGTCGGTAGGCCACGTCGCTGTACAGCCGCCGGCCGCGGGTGCTGAAGGCCCACAGGCGCGGCGCGGCAAGACCTTGCAGGCAACTTTCCAGATCCGCGTGGCGCTGCACCGTGGCGTACTCGTGGTAGTCCAGCCCGGCGCGGCGCAGGCGCGCATCGTCCGGCTCGAAGCCGAGCGGTTCGACCAGGTGCAGCGCGGCGCCGGTGTTGGCGCACAGCCTTATGATGTTGCCGGTGTTGGGCGGGATTTGCGGTGACAAGAGGATGACGTGGAACACGGGTCAGGCACGATGAGCGATGCGGGGCTGTTGCGGACCGAACTGTGCGGACTGAGTCTGCGCACGCCGCTGGTGCTGCTGTCCGGCTGTGTCGGTTTCGGGCAGGAATATACCCGCGTGGCCGGCTTCAGCCACCGTGACGTGGGCCTGGTGGTGCTCAAGGGCACCACGCTGGAACCGCGCCTGGGCAATGCCCCGCACCGCCTGGCCGAGACGCCGGGCGGCATGCTCAACGCCATCGGCCTGCAGAACCCGGGCGCGCGGGCGGTGGTGCGCGACATCCTGCCGCGGCTGGACTTCTCGGAAACCCTGTTCGCGGCCAATGTGTCCGGCGCCACGGTGGAGGAGTACGCGCATCTTCGATGACTCGCCGGTGGCGGCCATCGAGCTGAACATCTCCTGTCCCAACGTGAAGGCCGGCGGCGTGCAGTTCGGCAACGATCCGCAGATGTCGGCACGCGTGGTGGAGGCTTGTCGAAGAATGACGCGCAAGCCACTGATAACAAAGCTCTCACCAAACCAGACCGACATCGCCGAGAACGCCCGCCGCTGCATCGAGGCCGGTACCGATGCCTTCGCCGCCATCAACACCCTGCAGGGGATGGCAATCGACCTGGGGCAGCGCCGCCCGGTGCTCGGCAACCGCCAGGGCGGTCTGTCCGGTCCGGCCATCAAGCCGATCGCGCTGCTGAAGGTGCGTCAGGTGTACGAGGTCGCGGCAAAGCATGGCGTGCCGATCATCGGCCAGGGCGGGGTCGCCTGCGCCGACGATGCGCTCGAGTTCCTGTTGGCCGGGGCGAGCGCGGTCGGCGTCGGCACGGCGCTGTTCTATGACCCGCTGATCTGTCCGACCATCAACCAGGGCATTGCCGACTACCTGCGTCGGCACGATCATCCCAACGTGAGCGCGCTGGTCGGTGCCCTGAACTGGTAAATCCTTCAGCGGCCGGCCCGGCACAGTGCCCACACGTCGACCCTGGCCACACCGGCGCGCTTGAGGGCCAGCGCCAGCGCGCCGGCCGTGGCGCCGGTGGTCATCACATCGTCCACCACCGCTACGTGGCGCGCGGCGGGCGGTTTTGGCACGGCGAACGCACCGCGCACGTTGCGCCGCCGGTCGGCCAGCGCGAGTCCGGTTTGCGGCGCCGTGGCGCGCACGCGCCGGCAGGCCTGAGCGTCGACCGGAATGCCCAGTCGCCGGCCGGCCTCGCGGGCGATGGCCTGTGCCTGGTCGTAACCGCGCTGGCGCAGGCGCATGTCGTGCAGCGGCACCGGAATCAACAGTTCCGGCCGTTCCCAGCGTTCGGATTGGGCGGCCTTGGCGAGCAGGGCGCCCAGCAGGCGGGCCATACCCAGCCGGCGCCCGAACTTGACACGCTGCACCAGTCGATCGAGCGGCGCCGCATACGCGAACGCCGCGTGGGCACGGTCCTGCGGTGGCGGATGATGCAGGCAGCGGCCGCACACGCCGGCCACCGGCAGCGGCTGTGCACAGCGCTCGCAGGCCCGGCCCAGATACGGCAGCTCACCGCGACACGCGTCGCACAGCGGCAGGCGCTCACTGCCGGCTGCGCCGCACAGCGTGCACTGCGGCGGCAGCAGCCAGGCGAGCAGGGCGTCGAGATGTTCGTCAACTTTGGGGTTCATGTCAGGTTGACACAGTGGCGTTCACGGCTATTCTGAATGCCGCCGCCGCGGGCGGCTCGTGTCCTGCACCGTTTCCGGAGTCCACCCTTGACCGCCATTCGTCACGACTGGACGCGCGCCCAGATTCGCGCCCTGTTCGAGCTGCCGTTCAGCGACCTGCTGCACCGCGCGCAGACCACGCACCGCGCCCATTTCGATCCCAACACCGTGCAGGTCAGCACGCTGCTGAGCATCAAGACCGGCGCCTGTCCGGAGGACTGCGGCTACTGCCCGCAAAGCGCGCACCACGAGGCCGACCTGCAGCGCGAGGCGCTGCTGGACGTGGATTCCGTGGTCGCCGCCGCGCGCGCCGCGCGCGATGCAGGGGCCAGCCGCTTCTGCATGGGCGCCGCCTGGCGCAGCCCGCGCGAGAAGGATTTCGTGCGCGTGCTGGACATGGTGCGCGAGGTCAAGGCGCTGGGCCTTGAAACCTGCGTGACGCTGGGCATGCTCGGTGGCGACCAGGCGCCGCGCCTGAAGGCCGCCGGCCTGGACTACTACAACCACAACCTGGACACCTCGCCCGAGTTCTACGGCCAAATCATCACCACCCGCACCTTCCAGGACCGCCTGGACACCCTGCAGCAGGTGCGCGATGCCGGGCTGAACGTGTGCTGCGGCGGCATCGTCGGCATGGGCGAGGCACGCGAGGACCGGGTCGGCCTGCTCGAATCCCTGGCCACCCAGCCCGAGCACCCGCAAAGCGTGCCGATCAACTATCTGGTGCAGGTGGCCGGCACGCCGCTGGCCGGCACGCCGGCGCTCGAGCCGCTGGAGTTCGTGCGCACCATCGCCGTGGCGCGGATCCTGATGCCGGCCTCGGTGGTGCGCCTGTCGGCCGGCCGCGAGAGCATGGACGACGCCCTGCAGGCGCTGTGTTTCCTGGCCGGTGCCAACTCGATCTTCTACGGCGACAAGCTGCTGACCACCGGCAACCCGGCGGCCGAGCGCGACCGCGCGCTGTTCGCGACACTGGGCATCAACGCCGCGGAGCCGGCCGTGCGCTGTGCTGCGCCAGCGGTGCCGGCATCCGGTTTGACTGACGTCGCGGTCGCTGCCGGCGGGTGAGCTTCGATCTGGAAGCGGGCCTTGCAGCCCGCCGCGCCGCGGGTCTGTACCGCGAGCGGCGGATTGCGCAGTCGCCGCAGTCGCCGCTTCGCAAATTTCCCGGCGGCGAACTGCTGACCTTCTGCAGCAACGATTACCTGGGTCTTGCCAATCACCCGGCGGTGGCCGCCGCGCTGGTCCGTGGCGCGCAGCAGTGGGGAGTCGGCGCCGGTGCCTCGCACCTGCTGGCCGGCCACACGGCGGCTCACCATGCGCTGGAAGAGGAGCTCGCCGCGGCCGTCGGCCGGCCGCGAGCCTTGCTGTTCTCGACCGGCTACATGGCCAATCTGGGCGTGCTGGGCGCGCTGCTCGACCGCCAGTCGGCGGTGTTCTCGGACCAGCTCAACCACGCCTCGCTGATCGACGCGGCGCGCCTGTGTCAGGCGCGGGTGAGCGTTTATCGGCACGGCGACGCGCCGCATCTGGCCGAGCAGCTGGCGGCCGATGGCGCGCCGCGCCGGCTGGTCATCACCGACGGCGTGTTCAGTATGGATGGCGATCTGGCGCCGCTGGTCGAACTGGCGACCCTGGCGCAGCAGAGCAAGGCCTGGCTGATGGTCGACGACGCGCACGGCTTTGGCGTGCTGGGGCCGGGCGGCGCCGGCAGCGTGGCGCAGGCGGGCCTGGACGGCGCCGCGGTGCCGGTGCTGATGGGCACGCTCGGCAAGGCGCTGGGCTGTTTCGGTGCCTTCGTGGCCGGCAGTGAGGCGTTGATCGAGACGCTGATCCAGCACGCCCGCAGCTATATCTACACCACCGCCCTGCCGCCGGTGCTGGCCGAGGCCACACGTGCCGCCCTGCGCCTGGCGCGGGCCGAGTCCTGGCGGCGCGAGAAGGTACTGGCGCTGGTGACGCGGTTTCGGGCGGGCGCCGGTCAGCTCGGCCTGCCACTGCTCGAATCGACCACGCCCATCCAGCCGCTGATCGCCGGCAGTGCGCAGCGCGCGCTGGCCTGGAGCGCGCACCTGGAGCAGCGCGGCCTGCTGGTGCCGGCGGTGCGCCCGCCCACGGTGCCTGAGGGCACGGCGCGCTTGCGCATCGTGCTCACCGCCGCCCACGAGGAGGCGCAGGTGGATCGCCTGCTGGACGCGCTGGCTGGCTTGCCGGACCGGGCATGAGCGCTGGCGCGCCATGAGTCGCGATGCTGAGGCCGAATTTCGCCTCGACACGCGCCGGGTGCGACGGGCCTTCGATAGGGTCGCGGCGGGCTACGAGACCCGCGCTGTGCTGCAGCGAACGGTCGAGGCGCATTGCCTCTCGCGGCTGGACCTGGTGCGCCTCGCGCCGCAGTCGATTCTCGATCTGGGCTGCGGGCCGGGGGTCGCCGGACGGGCACTCCTGAAACGCTACCGCGGCGCGCAGGTTACCGGCATCGATTTCGCCCCGGCGATGCTGCGCGTGGCGCGGGAACGGCGGCGCTGGTTTTCGGCGCAGCGCTTCGTGTGCGCGGCCGCGCAGGCGCTGCCGCTGGCACCCGACAGCGTGGACCTGGTGTTCAGCAACCTGACCGTGCAGTGGTGCAACGACCCGGCCGCCGTGCTGGCGGAGGTGTGGCGCGTGCTGCGGCCCGGCGGGCTGTTCATGTTCACCAGCCTGGGCCCGGACACGCTCAGGGAGCTGCGCGCGGCCTGGCGGGCGGTGGACGGCGCCACGCACGTGAGTGCCTTCATCGACATGCACGACCTGGGCGATGCGCTGGGCCGCAGTGGCTTCGAACAGCCGGTGCTGGACGTGGAGCGGTTCTGTCTCACCTATGCGGACGTGCGCGCCCTGGCGGTGGACCTGAAATCCATCGGCGCCGGCAACGTCACAGCCGGCCGGCGCCGCCAGCTCACCGGCCGGGCGGCCTGGTCGGCCATGGAAGCGGCTTACGAAGCGTCTCGCAGCGAAGGTCGCCTGCCGGCCACCTACGAGGTGATCTATGCGCACGCCTGGAAGCCGCTGGTGTTACGGCGCCATGATCCGCAGGCACCCCAGCCGCTGAGATTTCATCCGCCGCGTCGTGGGCGCGCATGAGCAGGGGATTTTTCGTCACCGGCACCGACACCGGGGTCGGCAAGACCCGCGTCTCGGCCGGCCTGATCGCGGTGCTGCGCCAGCAGGGTCTGCGCGTGGCCGGAATGAAGCCGGTGGCCAGTGGCTGCGCCGCCACGCCGGCGGGCCTGCGCAATGACGATGCGCTGGCCTTGATCGGCGCGAGCGGTGGCGATTGGCCCTATGAGTGGGTCAATCCCTATGCCTTCGCGCCCCCCATTGCGCCGCATCTGGCGGCGGCGGACGTGGGATCGACGATCCGCTTCGCGGTAATCGAGCAGGCCTTCGGTCAACTGGCCGCGCAGTCCGACTGCGTCGTCGTGGAAGGCGTCGGCGGCTGGCGGGTGCCGCTCGGGCCGGACGGCGATGTGGCGGATCTGGCCATGGGCCTGCAGCTGCCGGTGGTACTGGTGGTCGGCCTGCGGCTGGGCTGCCTGAATCATGCCGCCCTGACGGCGGCCGACATCCGCCGTTGTGGTCTGCCACTGGCCGGCTGGGTGGGGAATGCGATCGAGACCGGTTTTGAGCGCCTGGATGACAACCTGAAGGCCCTGGGCGACAGCCTGGCGGCACCCTGTCTGGGCGTGGTCCGCCACGCTGCCGCGGCCACGCCGGCCAGCGTCGCCCGGGATTTGCGCGCGCCGCCGATTGGTTCCTGATGCCTGTGAACGAGCCACCTTCCAGGCCGCTTCGGCTTGTCAGGGGGTAGCGGCCGCGGGTAGTATTCGCGCGGCTTTTTGTCGCAGGTGCGCTACGCATTCCAGCGGCGGCGCGGGTTACCCGCCCGGACGGTGCAGCAGGAGGTGGCGGTGGCGCTGCGCATGCAGCAGACGCGGGACGGCACTTGGCGTTTCGAGCTGCTTCCGAACCGATCCAGCTCCTGGACGCAGACCAGGCGCTTTCTGATGGTGATCGCGCTGCTCGATGGCCTGATCGCCCTGCTGTTTGCCTGGCAGGGTCTGTGGCTGGTTTTGCCCTTCAGCGGGCTTGAGGTGGCGGCCCTCGGGGCTGGCCTGTATTGCTGCTCGCGGGCCACGTATCGGCGCGAGCTGATTCTGGTTGAGGGGGAACGGGTCGTCGTGTTGCGCGGCGGTGAACGGGTCGAGTGTCGCGACGAGCTTGCGCGCGCCTGGACCAGGTTGCAGTGGCAGTCGGTGTGTGAGCGCGGGTGCAGCCGCCTGCTGCTTGGTTCGCATGGGCGGTTTTTTGAAATCGGGGCTTTCCTGGTCGAGACCGAGCGCCGGCAACTGGCCGGCGATCTTGGCCGCCTGCTGGGTCAGCCGTTGGGCGCACGGGCGCCCGAGATTGCTCTTGATGCCGGATTGAACAGGGAGATGGGTCTTTGAAGATGAGACAAAAACGTCACGCTGCGCCCGGGCGACTGCTTGGCATCTGGCGACGCAACCGGCCCGTGCCGAGTATGGGATGAACCTTGTGCGCGGTGCCACGGACCTGAGCCACCGCGTGTTCGACCTGCACATGATCTCCCTGTGGGTCTGTGTCGCCATCGGCGTGGTGGTGTTCGGCGCCATGTTTTATTCGCTGTTTGCGTTTCGCAAATCGCGCGGCGCCGTGGCGGCCAATTTCCACGAGAACACGACGGTCGAGGTGGTGTGGACGATCATCCCGTTCATCATCCTGATCGCCATGGCGATTCCGGCCACCCGCACCCTGATCGCCCTGGAGGACACCTCGGATTCCGGGCTCACCATCAAGGTCACCGGCTACCAGTGGCGCTGGCAGTACGAGTACCTGGGCGAGGACGTCAGTTTCTTCAGCAACCTGGCGCAGAGCAGCCGGGATGCCATGAATGGCGATCCGACCGGTATCGAGCATTACCTGCTGGATGTGGACAACCCGGTCGTGGTGCCGGTCAACACCAAGGTGCGGTTCGTCATCACCTCGAACGATGTCATCCACTCGTGGTGGCTGGAAGCAGGACGCTATCCCCGGCTTCATCAATGACAGCTGGACCAGCATTCCGCAGCCGGGCGTCTATCGTGGACAATGCGCGGAGCTGTGCGGCAAGGATCACGGCTTCATGCCGGTAGTCATCGAGGCCAAGACGCAGGCAGACTATGAAACCTGGCTGGCGGCCAAGAAGGCCGAGGCCGAGGCCGCAAAAAGCGGCGCTGACCGGGAATGGACCAAGGACGAGCTGATGGAACGGGGCAAGACGGTGTATGGCACCTATTGCGTCGCCTGCCACCAGGCCAACGGTCAGGGCATCCCGCCGGCTTTCCCGGCCCTGGCGGGTGGCGTTCTTACCACCGGACCGGTCGAGGGGCACATCGACCGGGTCTTGCATGGCAAGGCCGGCACCGCCATGCAGGCGTTCGGTTTGCAGCTGAACGACGTCGATCTGGCTGCGGTGATCACCTATGAGCGCAACGCCTTTGGAAATGACAAGGGTGACCTGGTGCAGCCGAAACAGATCAAGGCGTTGCGCTGATCCAGCGCCTGCCTGACCCGTACGCTACGTCGCAAGATTCACGGTCCGGAGGACACGCCATGGCAACTGTGGCCCACGAAGTCGATCATCACCACGGCCCGGCGCGCGGAATTTCGCGCTGGCTGTTTACCACCAACCACAAGGACATCGGGTCGCTGTACCTGTGGCTGGCGTTGATCATGTTCCTGACCGGCGGCTCGCTGGCCATGCTGATCCGCGCCGAGCTGTTCCAGCCGGGCCTGCAGCTGGTCGAGCCGGAGGTTTTCAACCGTCTGACGACCATGCACGGCCTGATCATGGTGTTCGGCGCCGTGATGCCGGCCTGGACGGGTTTTGCCAACTGGATGATTCCGCTGATGGTCGGCGCGCCGGACATGGCGCTGCCGCGCATGAACAACTGGAGCTTCTGGATCCTGCCGTTCGCCTTCAGCCTGCTGATGAGCACCTGGTTCCTGGAGGGTGGTGCGCCGGCATTCGGCTGGACCTTCTACGCGCCGTTGTCCACCACCTTTGCGCCGTCGACAACCGATATATTCATTTTCGCTGTGCATCTGATGGGCTTCTCGTCGATCATGGGCGCCATCAATGTCATCGCGACGGTGCTGAACATGCGTGCGCCGGGCATGACGCTGATGAAGATGCCCCTGTTCTGCTGGACCTGGCTGGTGACGGCCTTTCTCCTGATTGCCGTAATGCCTGTCTTGGCGGGCACGGTGACCATGATGCTGACCGATCGCCATTTCGGCACGAGTTTTTTCAGCGCTGCCGGCGGTGGTGACCCGGTATTGTTCCAGCATGTGTTCTGGTTCTTCGGGCATCCCGAGGTTTACATCATGATCCTGCCGGCGTTTGGCGTGGTGTCGGAGATCATTCCGACCTTCGCCCGCAAGCAGATTTTCGGCTATGCCTCGATGGTGTACGCCATCTCGGCCATTGCCTTCCTGTCGTTCATCGTCTGGGCACATCACATGTTTGCCACCGGCATGCCGGTGGCGGGCGAGCTGTATTTCATGTACGCCACCATGCTGATCGCCGTGCCGACCGGTGTGAAGGTGTTCAACTGGGTGACTACGCTGTGGCGCGGCTCGATTACCTTCGAGACGCCGATGCTGTTTGCTCTGGCCTTCGTATTCCTGTTCACCATCGGTGGCTTCTCGGGCCTTATGCTCGCAGTCGGCCCAGTCGACATGCAGTATCACGACACCTATTTCGTGGTGGCGCATTTCCACTATGTGCTGGTGCCAGGCGCGGTGTTCGCCCTGATGGCCGGCGCGTATTACTGGATTCCGAAGTGGACCGGCCACATGTATGACGAGCGCCTGGGCAAGCTGCATTTCTGGTTGTCGGCGATTTCGGTCAACGTGTTGTTCTTTCCGATGCATTTCGTCGGCCTGCAGGGCATGCCCCGGCGCATTCCGGACTACGCGCTGCAATTCGCCGATTTCAACCGCATTGCCAGTATCGGCGGCTTCGTGTTCGGCCTGTCGCAGCTGCTGTTCGTGTACATCATGATCAAGACAGTGCGCGGCGGCGTGAAGGCCACCGACCGCGTCTGGGAAGGCTCGCACGGACTTGAATGGACGCTGCCTTCGCCGGCGCCCTACCACAGCTTCACGACCGCCCCGGAAATTCGCTGACGCACATGGCAGACCGTATCGCGTCCGTGCGCAGGCCGAATCGCTGGTTACTAATCGGCCTGGCGGCGCTGGTGGTTGCCATTTATTCGCTGACCATCATGGTCCAGATGGGGTAGCACGACGATGCACGAACGTCAGCGCGGTATCGCGCGCACCACCCGTCGGCTGTTGCTGGCGGTCGGGCTCATGTTCGGTTTCGGCTTCGCGCTGGTGCCGCTGTACAACGCCATGTGCGAGGTGGTGGGCCTGAATGGCAAATCGTCCAATCTGACCGGTACGGCATCCGCCCCGCAGGAGTCGACCGGCCAGCCGCCGGCGGTGGGTCGCGAGGTGACGGTCGAGTTCGTGGCCAATACGAATGCCGATTTGGCGTGGGATTTCCAGCCAAAGGTGGCGCGCATGAAAGTTCGGGTCGGTGAAACCGCCGAGGCGGTTTATGTGGCCCGCAACCGCGCGGCGCACGAGGTGACCGGTCAGGCGATCCCGAGCGTGGCGCCCGGTGTCGCCGCGAAGCATTTTCACAAGATCGAGTGTTTCTGCTTTACCGAACAGAAGCTCGCAGCCGGCGAACAGAAAGACATGACGGTCCGTTTTCGCGTTGATCCGGATCTCTCCAGTGAGGTGCGAACGGTGACCCTGGCGTACACGTTCTTCGACCTGCACAAGGCGCCTGCGGATGCGCATGCCGGTCACGCCGCGGCCGGTGGCTGAGCGCCCGCGAGTGGCCAAAACGTTTTATTTGGAGGATTGACAGGAATGGCACAGGCACACGGCGGATATTACGTACCGGCACAGACCCGCTGGCCTATCGTGGGCGCGCTGGCGCTGACGCTGATGGTGATCGGCGGCGTCAACTGGCTGCACGCGCATGAGGTCGGCAAGCTGGTCTTGCTGGGCGGCCTGCTGCTGCTGCTGGTGATGGTTTTCGGCTGGTTCGGCAACGTCATCCGTGAGAGCCAGGCGGGCCTGAACAACGAGCAGATGGACCGCTCCTACCGTTGGGGCATGGCCTGGTTCATTGTTTCCGAAGTATTTTTCTTCGCCGCCTTTTTCGGCGCCTTGTTCTTTGCCCGTAATTTTTCGGTTCCGTGGCTGGGCGGGGAAGGCGATGTCATGAAATCGCTGACTCACGGCTTTCTGTGGCCGAATTTCGAGGCGACCTGGCCGTTGATCAACCCGCCCAAGGCCGAAGGCTTTGACGTTCCGACCGGCACCGTGCCGGCCTGGGGTGTGCCGGCGCTCAATACCGCGATTCTGTTGACAAGCGGCGTCACGATAACCATCGCGCACTGGGGCCTGCTCAAGAACAAGCGGCCGCAGCTGATTCTGGGCCTGGCCGCCACCGTGGCGCTGGGCGTGCTGTTCCTGTATTTCCAGGCCGAGGAATACGCGCATGCCATGCATGAGCTGAACCTGACCATGGCATCGGGCATCTATGGATCGACCTTCTACATGCTGACTGGCTTTCACGGAGCGCACGTGACGCTGGGCACCATCATGCTGATCGTGATCCTGCTGCGCAGCATCAAGGGTCATTTCACGCCGGAACACCACTTCGGTTTCGAGGCGGTGGCCTGGTACTGGCACTTCGTCGACGTGGTCTGGCTCGGCCTGTTCGTGTTCGTCTACTGGTTGTGACCGGGCGGGCTTGCCGGGAAAGGCTGGTGCGGCTGCAGGACGCCGCTGGCAAAACCCGCGAGCAGCAGCAGGAACAGCACTACCGACAGGCCGATCCGCCAGGTCAGGGCGCGCGCCATGCGATCGTGCCCGCGTCTTGGTCCCAGCATGGCAAACACGGCTGAGCCCAGCGCGATCAGGATGGCCGCCAGCATGGCCAGAATGAACGCCTTAACCAGCATGATCGCCCCTCGCCAGAGTTGAATGTGACGCATTCTAGTCCCGCAGCGGCGGGCTGACGGGTGCGTGTCATGCCCGGATTCCGCCACGGTTCTCGCAGGCACCGCTTTCGCCCGACGCTCGCGGCAACGCTTGCCGTGGCGGTCGCGCTGCCGGTGCTGCTCGGACTGGGTGTCTGGCAGCTCGAGCGCGGGCAGGAGAAGGCGCGGCTGCTGGTGCAGGCCGCGGCGGTACAGGCGCAGCCGCCGCTCGATCTGGGGCGGGCCGGGTCGGTCGATTTGATCGACGATCATCGGCCGGTGACGGTGCAGGGCGTTTTTCTGGGTGAGCGCCAAGGCCTGCTCGACAATCAGGTGCGCGATGGGCAGGTCGGGTACGACGTGCTGACGCCGCTCAGGGTCGAGGGTCTGACCGAGGTGTTGCTGGTGGATCGGGGCTGGTTGGCGCGCGGTGCTCGCCGCAGCGATGTCCCGGCCTGGCAGACGCCAGCCGGGGAAGTGACGCTGATCGGCTATCTGCACCGCCCCGCGGACGTGCCGCTGGTGACCGGCGCGGTCAGCGACTCGTTCGGCGGCCGCTGGGTGGTGTCACAGATCGATCCGGCGCTCCTGGGTGAGTACCTCGGCATGCCGGTGTACAGCAGGGTGCTGCGTCTGGCGCCGCAGTCCGAGCACGGCTTTCGGCGCGACTGGCCGCTGATCTCGATGACGCCACAGCGGCACTACGGCTACGCCGTGCAATGGTTCGGGCTGGCCGGGGCCTTGTTCGGCATATATCTGGTGGCCGGGCTGCGACGCGCCCGGTCCGGTGTGACGGCGGAGGATCAATGAGCGAACAAGCGCGCGCGGCGCAGAGACGCAGCCGGCTGCTGCTGGTCGGGCTGGCGGCGCTGTTCTTCGGGCCGCTGCTGTTGTCCTGGGCTTATCGGCAGCTGGGCTTTGACTGGTACCCGGCGCCCCGGCTGTCGGGGGTCCTCATACAGCCGCCGGTCGCCGTGCCGCTCGATGCCGTGACGGCTATTCCCGCCGGGCGCTGGAAGCTGGTTGTGACCGGCCCGTGTGATGACGCCTGCTGGAAGACGCTGATCGACCTGCGCCAGATAGGGCGGTCATTGCCGCGCTACCAGGAAGCCCTGGTGCGCCTGTATGTGCATCCGCCGGGGCAGGGTCTGAGTGCCGAGCGCCTTGAGGAACAGGCTGGCATGGTGCAGTTCGAAGACCAAAGTGGCCGATTGCTGGCTGCCCTGATCAATGCTGCGCCGCCATCCGACACGGCTTTTGTGCTGGTGGACCCACGCAACTTTGCCATGCTGCGCTTTCGCAAGGATTACGATCCGCGCGCCGCGCGCAAGGACATCGACCACTTGCTGCGCCGCTTCGTGGCCAACTGACGGAGGGATCATTGACTCGACCGACAAAGCCGCGGGTGGCGCACCCCTTGCCCTGGCTGCTGGCAGCAGCGCTGGCGCTCGTCGTTGTGATTCTGGGAGCCTACACCCGCCTGTCGGACGCGGGTCTGGGATGCCCGGACTGGCCGGGTTGTTATGGGCATGTGGGCGTGCCGGCGAGTCCGGCGGCGCTGGATCGGGCCAATGAAGCCTTCGCACATCGGCCGGTGGAGCCGGCCAAGGCCTGGAAGGAGATGGTGCACCGCTATGCGGCCGGTTTGCTTGGCCTGATGGTGCTGGCGCTGACTGTATCCGCATGGAGGCGGGCGGCCGGACGCGCCTTGGCAACTGCGTTGCTGGCGCTGATCATCTTCCAGGCCGCGCTTGGCATGTGGACGGTCACCCTGCTGCTCAAGCCGGTGGTGGTGATGGGCCATCTGCTGGGCGGCTTTTCGGTGCTCAGCCTGCTGTGGTTGGGCTATCTGGGGGCGCGCTCGTTCGTGCCGGCCCGCCATCGGCCGCCTGTGCGGCTGCGTCGCCTGGCGCTCTTGGGTATCGTGGTGCTGGTGGTTCAGATCGCCCTTGGCGGCTGGACCAGCGCCAACTATGCCGCCCTGGCCTGCCCGACTTTCCCGAAGTGCATGGGTGAATGGTGGCCGCCGATGGATATGGCAGATGGTTTCGTGATGTGGCGGGGCCTGGGCGTCAACTACGAGTTTGGCGTGCTGGACAGTCCGGCGCGGGTGGCGGTGCACATGGCGCATCGAGCCTGGGCCGTGGTCACCTTTCTGTATCTGGGCGCCGTGGGGATTTATGCGCTGCGCCAGCCAGGGTCGCTGCGCGCGGCCGCTGCCGTCATGTTGACGCTGCTGGTAGCCCAGGTGTCGCTTGGCATCGCCAATATCTGGCTGCACCTGCCCTTGCCGGTCGCGGCGGCGCACAATGCCGTGGCTGCGCTGCTGCTGCTGGCGCTGCTGACCTTGACCCACACCCTTTATCGCAGCGGGACCGCGCGTGGCTGAATCGATACCGCTGGGTGCGCCACCGCTGCCGCTGTGGCGCGAATATCTGGAACTGTGCAAGCCGCGGGTGGTGGCGTTGATCTGCTTTACGGCCGTGGTGGGCATGCTGCTGGCGGTGCCGGGCATGGTGCCGCTGAACGCGCTGCTGGCCGGAAACCTGGGGATTTTTCTGGCCGCGTCGTCGGCGGCGGTGATCAATCAGGTGGTCGATGCCCGGGTCGATGCGCAGATGGACCGCACCCGCAACAGGCCCTTGCCCAATGGCAGCATCACATCGTCACAGGCGCTGGTGTTTGCGGCGGTGCTGGGCCTGCTGTCGATGAGCCTGCTGGTGGTGTGGGTCAACGTGCTGACGGCGGTGCTGACCTTTGCATCGCTGATCGGCTATGCGGTGATCTACACCCGCTACTTGAAGCGCGCCACGCCGCAGAACATCGTCATCGGTGGGGCGGCCGGCGCCGCGCCGCCGGTACTCGGCTGGACGGCCGTCACCGGCAGCGTGGATCCGCCGGCGCTGTTGTTGTTTCTGATCATTTTCGTGTGGACACCGCCGCATTTCTGGGCGCTGGCCATCCGCCGTCACGAGGAATACGCGCGGGTCAACATCCCGATGCTGCCGGTCACCCACGGTCTGGCGTACACCCGCCTGCACGTGTTGCTGTACTCGGCGCTGCTGCTGGCGGTCAGCCTGTTGCCGTTCGCCACCCGCTTTGCCGGCTGGCCGTATGCGCTGGCGGCGTTGCTGCTGGGCGGGCGCTTCATCCAGTGGGCAGTGCGGCTTTACCGCACGCAGGACAGCGCGGTCGCTTCGGCGACCTTTCGCTTTTCCATTACCTACCTGATGGGCTTATTCGCCGCGCTGCTGATCGATCATTACCTTGCCGGGTACGGCGTGCGCTGAAGCGTCGGCTGCCGGGCGTCCGCCAAGGGCGAATTTCACCGCGCCGACCAGCGCGAGGATCAGCAGCGCGGTCAGCAGGATCCCGGCCAGAATGATGTGCAGCGGGTTCGAGCGCGTGGTGCGCTCGTAGTTGCGGCGGTCGCGTACGCCCAGGAAAGCCCAGGTCATTTCCCGCAAGACGCCCAGGAAGCCGAGGCGCTGGCCGCCCTCGCTCATGCCGCGGCAGCCTGCAGGCGACGCGAAAGCCGGCCGAGCGCCTGGTTTTCCAGCTGGCGGATGCGCTCTGCCGACACGCCGTACTTCTCGCCAAGTTCCTTCAGGCCGGTCTTGTTTTCGGCTAGCCAGCGCTGCTCCAGGATGTCGCGGCTGCGGGCATCGAGCGTGTCCAGCCCTTCTCGCAGCAGCTGCAGCCGATGATCGGCCCATTGTTCCTCTTCAAGCGCCTGCGAAGGGTCCGGTCGCAGGTCGGCGATGGTCAGCGCCGGCGCGGGCAGGTCATCGTCGCTGGCGTCGGTGGCGGCATCGAAGGACACCGGCCGCTCGCTCAGACGGGCGTCCATATCCCGCACGTCCTGCGGGCGGACGTCGAGTTCCATGGCGATTTCCGCCGCCTGGGCGTCGCTCAGATGCCCCAGGCGCTGCTTGTGCTGGCGCAGGTTGAAGAACAGCTTGCGCTGCGCCTTGGTGGTGGCGATCTTGACGATGCTCCAGTTGCGCAGCACGTACTCGCGGATCCAGTGCACGGCAAACGACACCAGCCGGATGCCACGGCGCGGGTCGAAGCGGCGCACGGCCTTCATGAGGCCGATGGCACCTTCCTGGATCAGGTCGGCCAGCGGCAGGCCGTAGCCGTTGTAGCCGCGGGCGACGTGGATGACATAACGCAGGTGCGAGCTGACCAGCTGACGGGCAGCATCCAGGTCGCCCTGATCCTGCAGGCGAACTGCCAGGGCGTGTTCTTCTTCGGCAGACAGATAGGGTGCCTGGTGGGCGGCGCGAATCAGTTGGTTGAGGTTGCCGACTGCCTGCAGCGGCAGGGGAACGGTCAGGGCAGTGGACATACAGTGTTTCCCTCGCGATGGACGCCAAAATGTTAGCACTCGGCCGATTAGAGTGCTAAATCCGTCCTGAGTTGCCGATGTGAGCCGCTCCCCGCCCGTGTCGGTGCGGTCGCTCCGCCGGGTTGACCCGGGCGGGTGCCGCTGCGTCTATCCGCCGCCGACGTGCCGGTAGTGTCCATTCAGCACGCTGGCGGCGATGCCGATCTGCGTCAGGATATGCGCCGCTGCCGCTGCCCGTCGACCGCTGTTGCAGTAACACACGTAATGAACGGTCGGATCGAGGCGTCCGGCGTGCAGGCGAACTTCCTGCAGCGGCAGGTTGTAGGCCCCCGGCAGGTGCGAGTTTTGCCACTCGCCGCGCTGGCGCACGTCCAGCCAGTGGCCGCCGGTGCTGATCAGTTCGATGGCCGCTGAGGCGGAAACCAGGGCTTGCTGCGGCGGCGTCTGCAGGCGCTGAAAGTCCTTCGCGGGCAAGCGCATCAGCATGCCATCGCTGATCATGCTGACCGTGGTGGTGCTGACCGGTACCCCGCCCAGTGCCTCGACGCCAAAGCATTCGCCTTCGCCCAGCTGCGACAGTTCGATCGACTCACCTTCGTCCGCCGGACTCTCGCGCGTCGCCAGCGCAGTGCCGCTGTCGATGATGTAGAACTCGCGCACCGTCTCGCCCTGGTGGGTCATTACCTGGCGCTCCTGCACCGCCTGCGGCACGAAGCTTTGTATCAGTTCTTCGATGCGCGCCGCGGGCGTGCAGCGCAGGGCCGGGAAAAAGCTGTAGGGCCAGCGCCGCGGAATGCCCCGACTGAAGAACGCAGTGGCTCGTTCCATGCTGCGACGCTCCACGACCGCCAGCTGGTCCCAGGTCGACATCAGGTCGACCAGCTCAAAGGGCACAGACAGCAGCACCACCTCCGAAAAGGCGGTCACCGACCGGAAGCGCCCGTCGTTGAGCGGATAGGCGGCGCTGGGGGTGCCGGCTTCGATGATGGTCTCTACCCCCGTGGTGGTGACGACGCCGGCCTCGCCGGCCAGCAGATACAGGGATTCGCCGAACGGTTCGTGCGGGGCTTCGAAGATGAGGCTGCGATCGGCGGGTTCTTCGACGCGCGCCAGTTCGGCCAGCTCGACCAGCTGGGCGCGGGGAAACGTGGACAGCGGCAGGTAATGCCGGAGCTGGCTGAAATGGATCGCGCCTGACACGCGCTGCGACTCCCCTGATAGGCCTGCCCGGTATTGTCACACGGGTCCAGGCAATGGCACGGGCGCGCCGGGGGCCAAGTCAGGGGATGCGCCGCACGCCCGTGTCGTTGCCGATCAGCAGCACGTCCGCGCCCCGGGCGGCGAACAGCCCATTGCTGACCACACCGGCGATGTTGTTGAGTGTCTGTTCGAGCTTGATCGGTTCCACGATATCGAGGCCGTGCACGTCCAGAATGATGTTGCCGTTGTCGGTGACGAAGCCGTGGCGGTACTCCGGCCGGCCGCCCAGGGCGACGATTTCGCGGGCCACGTAGCTGCGTGCCATGGGGATGACCTCCACCGGCAGCGGGAAGGCGCCCAGGCGCCCGACCAGCTTCGATTCGTCGGCGATGCACACGAACTGCCGGCTGGCAGCGGCAATGATCTTCTCGCGCGTGAGTGCACCGCCGCCGCCCTTGATGAGCTGGCGGTGCGGGGTCGCCTCGTCGGCGCCGTCGATGTAGACCGGCAGCGTGCCGGCGTCGTTCAGGTCGACCAGATCGATGCCCTGCGCCTGCAGGCGTTCGGCCGTGGCCACCGAACTGGCGACGGCGCCCTTGATGCGCTGGCGAAGCGCACTCAGGCAGTCGATGAAGAAATTCACCGTCGAGCCGGTACCGACGCCGATCACCTCGTCCTGCGGCAGGAATTCGAGCGCCGCCTCGGCGGCGCGCCGTTTGCCGATGTCCTGGTCAGGCATGTCTGCGGTTTCCTTCAGGGTGATACGCGGTAAGTGCCGTTATGCTCGACCACGCGCACTCGCTGGCCGACTTGGAACTGCTGCTCGCTTTGTTCCTGCACGATGGCCATGACGTTGCCGTTTTCCAGCCGCACGGTAATTTCCAGTCCGTCGGCCTTGGTCAGCAGACGCTCGCCGGCCTGTCCGGCCACGCCGCCGGCCACGGCGCCGGCCACGGCGGCCGCCTTCTGGCCGGTTCCGCCACCGACGGTACTGCCGGCAAGCCCGCCCAGCACGGCGCCGGTAGCGGCCCCCAGGTAGCCGGCTCGGCCTTCGATCTTGACCGGCTGGATGGCCTCGATGGTGCCGAATTTCACTACTTGTGCCTGGCGCGCTTCATCGCGCGAGTAGACGTTGCCGGCGGTGCTGGAGGCGCACGCGCCAAGGCCCCCGGCGGTTGCCGCGACGGCCAGCGTGACGAGGGTCAATCTGAAAAATTGAAATGACATACAGTACCTTGAGGTCGGGAAAGCCGTACCTGAGACACCGAGGCTGACCACAGGTTTCAGGGTGCCGATGCCTTGGGAAGTACGGAAGCATCCGGTATCTCCCGCAGCGAGGGGACGCGCCGCCGAAATCAGTGGCTGCAAGTAGGAGCCCGGCTCCGCCGGGCGATCATCGGACTGCGCGCCTACCAGCTCCTTCACCGGCGGCGGGCGCGCATTGTAGCGGCCGTGGCCCGGTCGCGTTCAGGTGCCGGATGGCAGGGCCATCGCCAGCAGCACCGCGGTCTCGATCAGCTCGATGGCCGCGCCGTAGACATCGCCACTGGCGCCGCCCAGCCGATGCAGGGCGCCGCGGCCGATCAGGCAGACCAGCAGCGCCGCCAGCAGCAAGGCGCCGGGCGCCACGATCAGCGACAGCACTGCGATCACCACCACGACCAGCCAGCCGGTCTGGCGTGGCAGCCGCGCCGTGAGCGCCTCGGCCATGCCGCCGGGGCTGCTGTAGGGCAGGGCGCACATCAGCGCCAACACGCCGCCGCGGCCGAGTACCGGCGCCAGCAACAGCGGCAGCAGCTTGCCGTGATCGAGCGCCGCCGCCAGGCCGGCGAATTTGCCGATCATCACCAGCACCAGGGCGACCACGGCCGCGCTGCCGACGTGCGGGTCGCGCATGATGGCGCGCCGCCGCGTGGCGTCTGCATGGCCGCCCAGCAGGCCGTCGGCGCAGTCGGCCAGGCCGTCCAGGTGCAGCGCGCCGGTCAGCAGCGTCCACAGTGCGAGCACGATGGCCGCGCCGGCCAGCGGCGGCAGGTCGAACAGCCCCCAGCTGGCGCCGATCAGCAGTGTGCCCAGCAGCAAGCCGACCAGCGGGTAGGTCAGCGGGGCGCGTCCGACCTCGTCCGGCTCGGGCGCGGTCGGGTGCGGCACCGGCAGCGTGGTCAGCATGGCAAGCGCCAGCCGCAGCGGGCGCCACAGGGCGGTGATCATGGTTGGCTCCCAGCAATGCCGGCTTCGCTGAACGTCGCCATTTCGCCATGCAGCGCGCAGGCCAGGCGCAGCAACGGCAGTGCGGTCAGCGCGCCGCTCGCCTCGCCCAGACGCATGTTCAGCGCCAGCAGTGGCGCGGCATCCAGTGCCCGCAACACGCGCTCGTGGCCCGGTTCGGCCGAGCGGTGGCCAAACAGCAGCCAGTCGCGTACCGCCGGCTGGATGCGGCAGGCCGCGAGCACCGCCGCGGTGACGATGAAGCCGTCCACCAGCAGCGGCAGCCCGCCCTGAGCACAGGCGATGGCGGCGCCGGCGAGGGCGGCGATCTCGAAGCCGCCGAGGCGCCGCAGCGCTTCCAGCGGCTCGTCACAGTGCGCTGCATGCAGCGACAAGGCTTGCGCAATGACGGCCGCCTTGTGCCGAACGCCGGTCGCGTCGAGTCCCGTGCCCGGGCCCGCCAGCTGCCCTGGCGCCTCGCCCAGCAGTGCGCAGGCCAGCGCGGCCGCCGCGGTGGTGTTGCCGATACCCATCTCGCCGCCGATGAAAAGCTGGGCGCCGGCGTTTCGGGCGCGCTCCACGGCATTCCGACCGGCCGTGAGTGCCGCGTCGAGCTGCGCGGTGGTCATGGCCGGCGCGAGCGTGAAATCGGTCGTCATCGGCGCGATGCGGGCGTCGATCAGCTCCGGCAGCGGGCCGGGGTCGGCGGCCGTGCCCAGATTGACGACTTCCAGATGCGCACCGAGCTGACGCGCCAGCACGCCGACCGCCGCGCCACCGCCGACGAAATTGCGCAGCATTTGCGCCGTCACCGCCTGCGGAAAGGCCGATACGCCCTGCGCGACGACGCCGTGGTCGCCGGCAAATACGCACACCTGCACGCGTTCCAGCGTCGGCCGGTCTTGGCCCTGCAGGCCCGCGAGCTGCACGGCGAGCGCTTCGAGGCGGCCGAGCGAGCCCGGCGGCTTGGTGAGCCGCCCTTGCCGAGCGGC
>LNAP01002614.1_pt1 | contig 21376 bp, 20 predicted proteins | sample 602601 | NCBI WGS metagenome assembly LNAP01 (sample SAMN02440304, study PRJNA202911) | soil metagenome | biome: Subtropical and temperate rainforests or woodlands; isolation source: soil samples (1 kg each in a 20% v/v slurry with milli Q water) were... ...
TGCTTTCGGGTCCATATGGAAGCGCTCGGCCAGGGCGAATGCCATTCTAGGGCTGATCGACCTATTGCCATTGAGAACCTTGGACACCACGAATTTGTCACCAATTTCGGGCAGATCCGAGCCGGTCAGTTTCAGTGTCTCCATCAAGTCCTTGAGCAGTTGCACCGGTGTGATGGTGGCCTTGATTGCAGCGTTAAACGCTTTGAGCTGTTCGCCTTTTTGTTCGTAAGCCAGAATCGCGTCTTCAAGCTCGATAAGGATCCGCTCTTCATATTTGTTGAGTTCATGTCCGTCGGTCAGTTCATCAAGCAGTACAGTGGCCCGAGCGTAATCCTCTGGCCCCTCGATGCCGTTCACGAATTGACCGCGCAGCTGCTCCAGAAGAATTTGAAGACTTTCGAGCGCAGCGCGCACGCTCTGCGCGTTTTCAAGAACAGCGGTCATGATTTTGTTCCTCTTTTGTTACTGGCGTACCACGCGGTGGCGGTATCAGTCAGCATGGCCGCTGGTTTGGCAGCTACCGTAATTTTGCTGCCGCCGTTTTTTTGGCAACACCCGCAGCGGGGTTGGTGAAATTTGGAGCCGACTGGTTTGCTGAAATAGGCTGCACGGTGAGTTCTACTCCTACTGCCATTAACAGCTTCCTGACGGTCTCAAAGCGAATTTTTGCACCACCTTTAAGAGGTTTATACAGACTCTCTCGATTAACCCCCGCTTCTTGGGCAAGCTTGTTCAAGCCTCGGGCTTTGACGACCTCGGCGAGCGCTTTCATGAATATCTGCGGGTCTTGAGCCTTCATACTTTCAGCAAGATATGCGCTGATGGTTTCCGGGCTATCGAGGAAGCACGAAGCTTCGTAGAGGCTGGTACCGGAAGTATCAAGGTCGAGGATCGACATGTCCTCTGGATTAAATTTCGATTCGTTCATCTCATTTACCTCTCAGGCGACAATCTCTTTTGCCCGCTTGATTCCTCTCATTTGGTCGGATTTTTCACTTCCCCTTAGAATCAGTGACAAATTCTGTAATCCGTGTCGACAAAAACACGCACCTAGCTCACGCGGTCGCCTACCGGCTCGCCATCTCCCAAAAATGGCCTTTCCGGTCTCGGTTCAATCGCGATAGAACAGTCGTCTTCCCTGCCCCCCTCACACCGTCGAGCCAACGGTTTACACGGGAGGTAAACATTTCGTCAGCGACCGATCCGGGTCCATTACTAACACGGTAGGTCTACCATACTCTGCCCACCGAATAGGGTGGCTTGCCGCTCGACAATCGGCGAAGCCTTACTGCCGAGATCGTCCAGGAGTCAGTGGCGGCAATGCCCCCATACCCTTCCCGCCAGGTCATCCCCTTGGGCCGTCTGTGCGCTCAACGTGCCCAATCGCCGAAGGGCGCATCAGCCTCAACATAGCGCACCGCCGACTGCACGTCGCGCCAACCGACATACTCCATCAACGCCTTGCTGCTCCACTGGTTGCGACTGGCCCAGGTGGCAAAACCGCGGCGCAGTGAATGCGCTGTGTAACCCTCGCCAGCCACACCGCTGCGCAAAAACGCCAGACGCAAAATGCGCGAGAGACTGTTCGGGTTGACTCGCTCCTCCGACAAGTGGCCCCAGCGATCGACGGCGCGAAATACCGGCCCTTGATTGATGCCACTGACCGCTAGCCAGTGCTGGTAGGCATCCACCGGGCAGAGGCGTTTCAGCGCCGGCACCACCAGTGTACGACCGCGATGGTCGCGGTCAGTCTTGCTGCTGGCCAGAAAGATTTCCAACTCATGCCCTTCGCGCACCTGTATATGCTCGACTCGCAGCAGACACAATTCGTCGCCACGCAGCGCGCGCCAAAAGCCCATCAGGATCAACGCCTGATCGCGCGCCGCGCGCAGCTGCACCGCCACCAGATCCGAGCTCAGTTGTCCCACCAAACCCTCCATGCACGCTTCCAACATCTGTAACTGCAGCGCTTCAGCCTGCTTAATGGGTTGCGGGTGCAGCGCCTGAATGCCGCGCAGCACATCACGCACCCGCGACGCCTTGGTCGGGTCATCGAAGCCGTACTGCTGGTGCCACTGCGCCAAAGCCGCCAGGTGCGTGCGCAAGGTGTTGCTGGATAACCGGGCACCATAAGCCGCCAGGTAGCGCACGACGCTTTCACTGGAGGCCGGCAGCATGCCGCCCCACTCCACCTCAAAGTGCTCAACGGCTTGTGCATAGCGCCGCAGGGTACTGACGCGTCGCGCCGCTTGCAGGTACCGCTCGGCTGAATCGCTCATCCGCGATTTCGGGACCCCGCATCGAAAAAGGCCTATCACGTTCAAGAAATCCTGATTCTCAAACGTCAGTTCGTCCGAAACTGTTCACAATCCTGCGTAAGCGTGTTAGGTGTAATCACATACCCTGTAAAACAGTACGAAATAATCCGGGACTACACCCATTTTGGAGTGACCTGTATGGCCCGTGCCGGCATCAACAAGGCGCTGGTGCAGGACGCGTGTGACGCCCTGCGTGCACGCGGCGTGCATCCCAGCATCGACGCCGTCCGTGTCGAACTGGGTAACACCGGCTCCAAAAGCACCATTCAGCGCTTCCTCAAGGAACTCGCGGAGCGTGGACCGAGTACGCGCGCCGTTAACCTGGGCGACGAACTGCTGGCGTACATCAGCAGTCTAGCCGAGCGCCTGACCGAGCACGCCTTGGCAGCCGTGGCCGAAGACCGGGCACGCTTACTGCGCCAACAAGAGGCATTGGCTCGCCAACGTATTGCCGAACAGGCACGTTTGGAGCAGATGCAGCAGTCACACGCCACCGCACTGGCTGAACGCCGCGAGGGACTGGAACGGGAACGCGCGTTGAGCGAACGACTAAACGAGGCCGAAGGCGAACGCCAACGCCTGCGTGAAGCCGAGCATAGTTTGGACCGGTTGCTGGAGGAGCGTGCCGCCCAGATCCAGTCCCTCGAAGACAAGCATCGACATGCCCGCGCCGCGCTCGAACACTACCGCGAACAACAAGCGCAACAACGTGACCAAGAATCGCGTCAGCATGAGGCTAAATTGCAGCAGCTGCAGCAGGAACGCCGTACCTTGCAGGGACAGGTACTGGCCAAGCAGGAGGAAGCCGGCCAACTGTATCGCGACTTGGAACGCCTGAGCGGCGAACAGCGGCAACAACAGCAGCAAACCCGGGCGTGCGAGCGGGAACTGCAACAGCTGCGTTTACAGCTTCATGAATGCGTCAGGAGCCGAGAAACGGACCAACAGCGAATCCAGTCACTATCGACCGAATGGGCGGCGCTACACGAAAAAGCCAAACGTTATCTACTCATGCATCGCCAGGGCACCAAGGACCTCCGAGCAATATCCCAGCAAAACGAGAAGCTCCATATGCAATTGGCTCAGCAGAGCAGTATCACCCCTGGGGCCTGAAACGCCTCGTCAACATTGCTACTTCGTACTCAATGGCTGCGCGCATGTGGGGATTATCTCATCGGTGCAATGGTGCACTGATTCAGGGTTAACCGAGCAATTGAAACTTAACGTGTCGGCATACAAGACCGCGCACAAAGGTGGCCTCTGCACCTGCCTTAACTTAGTTTGTGATGAAAGACAGTCGCTCCCCCTGCGTCGCAAATTGGCGGATCCGGACGCCCGTGATGCTTGCCGTAGCTCGGGGTGATGTATGGACTGTGCCTCACGCACTGACCGTTCGGTTGACCGCTCATGGCCGACATCAAGACACTCCAGTGAAAACAGCTGACAAAACCTTGAGTGGAAAAGGATAGAGGCCTAAGAGATCGGTATATGGAAATACCCAGTCTAAACGTGCATATATTTGCGTGTCGTATCTCAGTTGACCAATTGACCGGGCTTGGGAGGGTCACCCACCTGGAGCATAAAAGGAGGATGACGACGCAACGCCTGATAGAGGCGGCGTAAAATAGGATAGTGAAAAATTGAAACGTGTTCGTTGGCCGCAAGCGTCAGAGTATCAAACAAATGCTTTTGTTCATCGTCCGCAAGCTTCTGAACAAGCCGAGTTAACTTAGCCGCACTTTCATCAGAGTTGATCAGTCCCACTAAACGCGCAGCGTTGATCCATTTGGCCCAGAATGCCACGAGCGCATCCAATTCCGAGCGTGTTTTTGGCCACCCATCTCCGACCCACTTCGCAGGCCCTAGCAGCGCGATACCCAGCCGACTATTTATTAAATCAAACAATGCATATCTGACGAACCCCACCGGCGTCAAATAACATGTTACCGCCAAAAGAGTGGGGAAATACCTCCAGCATTGCACCCTGAGTCTGTCTTTTGGGCGTAGCCCAGATATTATAGTAAGCAACCGAGCCAGCTCCACGTCCACCGCCCAGTGATTAGGGAGCCACCTAAAAAAAATCAAGTCATCGCCATCACATACTTCGCAAAACTCCCCAGCGTCAATCAGCAACTCATCAAACTCCCCATAATTTTGACTCAATGCTCGATAGAGTGGGTGTCTGATCCAGTGTTGCGCCTTAGGGCACCCCCGGAGAATTTGTTGTAGTCGTGCATGGAAGGGTACAACCCCATTCAGATATTCCCGGAACATCTTATCCGGAAACGAGTTTCTAGGAACCCGGCACACGATTTCAAACCAACGGGTTAACCCGAATGCTGTGTGATGTACCTGCACCAGATGAGCAATCGCATGGGCAATAAGCTTGCCGCGAAAGTGTTGACACTTCGATTTTCTCGGTCTGGCCATCATGCTCCCGGACGAGATCAGTTTTGCGGGTACAACGCAGTTTACGCTCATTCGTACCAACGGTATGTACGGGTCAAATTTTTCATGGGTGTATTTTTCAACGCACCTCCGCCCCGCTTAGCAAGCGCGATCTAGAGCCCGCCAGCATTATAAAAACATGCTTTTTTGGGGACGTTTTACGGGCTTATATTTTTTTACCTGCCTGGTGTAATGTTGTTTATATCGAACACCATAAAACAACAAAATAGAGGCCGCATAGAAAACCAACAAGATACACAGGTATATAGCCAATTACTCTAAACAAAGATAGTTTCCACTGCGGCATTCGGTGTCTTGAACGTGCTCCCCCCAAAAGACACTTCACCTCGCCGCCCATATCCGCGATCAAATCCCGCGATCAAATCCCGTTGCAGCGCTCCACAGGAGTCATAACATGCTAACTCGCGAATGGTCCCCCGAAGGGGGAGAACCAGTTAGAAACTTTAACCGTTCACACTACGGCAAACACATTGTGTTTTTCCCTTCACAAAAAAACAACAAACAAATCATATGTGAAAGTCGCCACGAAGCCGATTATTGTGTTGTTTTAGAGCTGGATAAAAATGTCAGAACTTATTTCCTGCAACCGGTAACTGCTGACTTCAGATTCGGTCGAAAAACAATCCATTACACCCCGGATTTTTTTGTAAGAACTCATGACCATACTGATTATTTCTCAGAAGTTAAGCCAACGTTCGATCGGTGCTCTCCTGGGTACTTGCAGATCTTGCATTTATTCGAAAAACAAGCTCGAAAACTTCACTACGGCTTTCTCAAAATTGAAGATCCGCCACCCGAGCAATTAACAAGAAAAAGCTCTCTTCAGACGTTATACCTACGATCACTGCAAGCCACAGAAATCGAATACCAGTACTTAGCCAACGAAATACAAGGCAAAAGTTCACTGACCATAGGTGAACTACTCATGCAATCAGATGCCCCCTCGATGAGGGCTATTGCTAAAGCCATCATCCAAGGGGATATCTGGATAGATCTTAAACAACCATTAAATTTAAACACTTTACTAATACTTGGGAGTGCCAAATGAACAGCTTACCAATATGGCCCGGGGCTCAGCACTCTTTACACCAACACATCCACGAAATAATCACTGCCGACCCCACGCAGATCGTACTTGGGTCAATCAAAAGTAAACATTCCGTATTTATTCCACACGATACGTTTTGTGCCCTGCAAGTGAACGGCGAGCGAACACTTCATCGACAGGCACCGATAGACAAATCACTTACTTCCTTCTTGGCTAACTTGAACATCAAACAATCCAAGGACGTGCAGCGAAAAGCGTACTATCTACGCGGCCTTGGAAAAAAATATCACGGTTCGCTACCTCACTCCCAAACAATCAATGAATTGACATTATTGGCTGCCAAGATTGGCGACTTAAAACCACCTTGTTACACCACCGTCTATACCTGGTTCCGCGAGTACAGATCAGCTAGCTTCAATCCCCTTGCACTCCTCAAACACCCGAGCAATCTTCCGCGAGGCAAACAACTCAACGACGCCACTCATACCGTCATCCGAGAACACATGCACGAGTTTTATCTGAAAAGGCCTCATCCAACTGTCAAGACCTTATACCGTTTCATTTGTTCACACATTGAAAACACCAACCGTGCCAACCTACCACTTAATATCGCCCCGATAGAGATTCCGTCATTGAGTACGGTTCATCGGGCAATTAGAAAATTAAACCGCTATTTATTGGATCTGCATCACCATGGCTTAAGCCATGCCCAGAGAGCTCATAAATATGGTCTGAAGCATGAGGTACCCGCGGCATTGCTTGCCGTCGTGGAAGGTGACTCTCATTTGGTCGACTTAGAACTGGTCGATGAAAACGGCAACAACATGGGCCGACCTTGGCTATTCATACTGATCGAAGTGATGACTCGTTGCATTATTGGTTGGGAACTTTCATTTGTACCGCCATGCGCAGAAAAGGTGCTCCGCGCGTTCCGAATGGCGCTCGAAACTTCAGAGGATTCCGGGCCCGGTGGACGCATGGAAGAACTGGTATTGGACAACGGCATGGAAACTGCCAACCAAACGATCCAAAACATTGCTGCGATACTGGGTTTTAAACTCACCTACGGGCCACCTGGTTGTCCAGATGTGAAAGCGCACATAGAGCGTTTTTTTGGCACACTTAATACAAACTTGATTCACGCCATACCCGGCACCACCTATTCAAATAGAGAAATGAAAGGTGATTATAATTCTGATAAAAAAGCCTGCCTCACTTTAGAAAAACTAAATGATGTTTTTTCACGTTGGATTCGAGATGTATACCATGACTTTTACCATACCGGGATACACCAAACCCCGCACCAGGCCTGGACAGCCGCATTGGCGCAACAACTCCCACCGGAACGCTATTCTAGAGAAGATCTGGACGGACTTTGCCGAAGTATAATATTTCGAAAATGTGCAAATGGCTGTGTACATTTTCTTAATTTAAGCTGGACCGGCCCCGCGCTGTCGGACATAGCACACCGCTTAAAAGTCAACCAAAAAGCAATGATCTACTATGACCCCTCAAATTTGTCGACTGTATGGGTTGCTCATCCGGAACGACCCACAGAATTATTTGAAGCCTACGCTACCGATCCACACTATCAAAACCATTTGACTTTATTTGAACACAAATTGGTGCTGGAGCAACTAAAAAAAGAACGCCTTGCTTTTTCCGACGTTCACGCACGGCAAACACTTCTCGAAATTCACAAAGAAATTCAGTTAATCAGTGAAGGAAAAAAAGCGAAAGTCACCACCAATAAAAATACAGTAAAAAAATCCACCAAGAAGACCAATGTGAAACACAACAATATCAAGAAAACATCCAAAACACGCCTTGGACTTCCAGCTCCGGTTGAAGCTTTACGCATGGATGACCTTGATGGCCCTACCGCCTACCCAATTATTTCCCCGAAGGACGACAAAGATGAATGACTTTATCATGAAGAAACTAATAGCGTTTTCAAGTCTGACAGTACTATATCCGTCATATGAGAGAGCAATCAATAAGATTATGCACAGCGTTAGCGTGACATCCACACGTCGAGAACCAAGCAGTGCAATGCTGTTAGGTGCTGCCGGCACAGGTAAATCGACCATCTGCAGGAACCTAGTAAATACTCTGGGAGTACCTGTTGATGTGGAGGACTCTCATGGAGTCTATCGCTATACACCAGCTCTCCTGTGTTCAATTCCAGCCAGCTGCACCATCAAGAGTTTGTCCGTCGAAATCCTCGACCAATTAGGCGCCACCGACAGCTACTCCAGAAACGCCATACTCGAACACCTCATAATAACTAAATTGAAGACATGCAAGACGAAAGTCATAATACTCGACGAATTCCACCACTTGCTTGAAAAAGGAGCCGACAAAACTCGCGAGACCCTGTGCAACTGGGTAAAATCGCTGATGAATAATACGTTGTTACCATTTGTTTTAGTTGGGACACCCAATTGTGAAGCCATTATTGACGACCATTCACAACTGGCAAGACGCTACCCTTTTCGAGCCCGATTGAACAACCTCGGCTACAATTCTGAATTTAAGATATTTCTAGCTACTTTAATTGGTGAGATGGTAAAAATTGGTGAATTCAGTGCAGAACCTTTCCTCTTAGATGAGCAAACAAAAAAGATTTTTTATGTCATCAGCGGAGGAAATCTTAACACCTTGTGTCTGCTGCTTTCGGAAATTCTGTTAGTCGCGCTTCTCAGAGAAGAAAACACCTTAACTCGAGAAGACTGCATCTCAGCATTCGACAACCTGGATATCATTCCATTTTTCTCATTGCAGGGTAATCCGTTCACCGTAGACTCCAGCACAATAAATAATATACTTAGTGGGCACTCCCCATGAAACGCCTCTGCTTTGTGGCCATTCCCTATCACGAGGAAAGCCCGAGTAGCATCCTGATGAGAACGGCTTTCTATAATGGATACAACTCTGTTCATGAACTGAAAGCCGCTCTAAACATTTCTAAAACAAAAAGTTTGCTGCAATTGGTTTTCGCAGACGGCAATATGTGTATTGCATTGTGCGGCGAATGCCCTGACCTCGCAACTCGATTAAACAAAAGTTTCTATTCACAGTTGTTGAACCTGCATACATATCGTGACGAAACGATAATCGCTGGAATGACAGTACCCTGGACGGCGCTTCGGCGACCTTGCGTATTTTGCCCGCTTTGCCTTCAAGAAGGTCATATGAGATTTATTCAAGACATTGCGGGATTCCTATCGTGCCCCTATCATAACGTACAATATTTGACAGTGTGCGCAGTGTGTAATCGTCCTTTTAAATGGAAGGAATCGGTAGATTATCATTGCCTATGCGGGTTCGATTTACGGCTTTCACCGTCCGTCTACGATACTGATGATTCAGGTCTTAAGCTACTTGAACTATTCCATAACCATGACCAAGAAACCTTTAATCGAACATTTGCTGCACTTCAATGCCTCAACGTCCGAACTCCAACCACTCCAACCACTCCTTCTAAATTTGACATTTTTCGCACCGCACTTGAAATTGGATTGCGAAATGAAAAATGCTTATCAGAATCCCTCAATGCGTGCATTAAAAGCTATGGACAAATGCATCCATCCGCCATTACCGCCCCTTGGCTTTTATCTAATGACGCTTGGATACAGGCAACCACTACCAAGCTTAACGCTCAACGACGATGGAAAAGTACTCCCTGCGCAAAACCAAATTGTTGTGCAAAATTTAGTTTAACATCTGATTATTTTGTTCATCATCTTGCCATGACCAGGACAGCGCTCTCTGAAGCCACAACCATAAGAAACGTCATCAAAAAACGCATCGGCAAAAAATGCTACTACACTTCGGACAACATGTGTGAATTTGTGGCCGATAAAATTGGATGTGCAAACCATTTGCCGAATTTTCACAACATCATTCGGAGTGATTATTGCCATATGCTAGACGCAGTAAAAATACTGCACTTGCCTTACAGGCAGATACACAACCTAATAGACTACGGATACCTTAAAGACTGCATCAAAATCAACAAAACGCATATACTCATAGCAAAAAAAACCATCACGAATTTTGCCACCACCTACATTAGCAGTTCGGAGCTATCGTCTGCTTTATCTATAAAAATTTTCTCAACAACACTTCATGAAGTATTAAAATCTCTTAATATACAGGCCCTCGAACTACCTTCTACCTCCTACACCCGCTTCAGGATCTACCCCAGAGCATCCATCAATTCGAAAGTCATAGATCAAATAATCGCATTCAACGACTCACGAAAGGCCGTTCGAAAATCCCTAAAATATTTGCTTCCACCCTCAGCGATCGCCGAAGAACTTAATTTAAAAATTGCCACAACTACTTTCATGCTAAAACAACCACAAGTTTTCGTCAGAAATATTAAAAAAATGTTATCCCTCGACGCAAACCGTTTACCACATTTCCTTCATTCCGAGTTAAGGTACTGGCGCAAACACCATTACACCAACAAGGAAGCTGCAGCGCGATTAAAAATGTCTCACCGTGCTTTCTCACATCGATTCGGAAGCAATAAAGTGCTCTGTCGAAAAAATACTCTACGAGAGACCTTTTACGACGACAAAACATTGAAGTCCATGGAAAAACAATGCCGTCGGTTTATAACAAAACGCCAGGCGCAGGATCTTGGTGACTTTTCTGAAAACCAGTTAGAAAAATGTATTAAACTAGGCTTAATTCGTCAGTTCGACTGCATTAATCAAACAACCTCTAAGGTTATCCACCTTGTTTATCTGTCAGATGTTTTGGCTTGTGAACACTCATCACCCGGGCGCGCTCCCCATAATCCATCCTTCGCCCAACTCAGGAACCGATTCTGAAGTTTCGCTACCCGTTCAATGCGCGGTCACAAAAGCCAATCTCTTGCCTTTTGTTTGTTAGATTCTGCGCCCCCCCCCTTTCAAAATTAAATTCATGATGAGTTACCGTCAGACATAGTGGCCGTGTGCTGAAGCGCGCTCACTTTTTTCAGTAGTAAACGTCTCGATTGGGGATAATTTCGCGTTCTGCTGACACTCAATTTCAAGCCCATGACATCGCCGACCGGACAGCCGCTCTAGCTCATTGGGTAAGTTCACACTTTGATGGCACGCGTCGTTAGGATGGGTAAACGGATCTGAATTTATCACGGAGTTCGCCTTGACCATGAATCCACCCAGCAACGACTTGCCCGACATGCACATCGACACGTCCCTCAACTCACCCCAGGGCTCCGCCGCCGCACAGCGAGCATTGGATTATTACTTGAAACCAGCTATTGCAGAGGAAGCAGCGCCGGAGCGCCTCTTTGACGTAAACCGAAATATCAGCATCGAAGAAGCCCTGGTGCATGCTTCAGGGCTGCTACGTTGTGCGGCCGCCACTGCCTACGAGTCAGCCAGTCATTTGCACGGGGCACATCGGGACCTGGCGCTCTCGACCGTGCATATGATCGACATGGCAAAGGCAATGGTGAACCGCTCCCTGGAGGGCGGCCAGAAAGGCTAATTGGAGGAGTACCGGGACAGAAGGACAGGAAAGAATTTTCCCGACGCGCAGCCAAAATCGTTTGACTTGCAAACGAGAATGATTATTATTGCATCAGCTGATCGCGAGATCAGTCGATGGACCAGGGACCTTAGGTCGGTCGCCTGGACTATCTCCTCATCAGGCTAATCACGGTTTTTGACCCGGCTTTTTGCCGGGTCTTTTTTTTGCCAGTTTTCTGGCTTATGGCTTCAGGCTAATGAAGTCTTGATGTGTCGCAAATTCGATGGCGCGGATCATATCAAAACAACATTAGTTGGCAAGAGAAGCCTTCTGTCGAGGGGGCAAACTAATGGCAAATAGCACTTGAGAATCAATCGCATACTCTCTAAGCTGCGACGGCGTCAAGGAAGACGCCCCCTCAGCCTATCAATACACGGCTATATGCGAGTCCGCTCGCGGCTCGGTCCCGCCACACAGTACACCGGTGTCAGGATCGCGCAGGATGATCTGGCCCCGCCCGTAACTCGTGCGATCGCACACCACCTCGACTTCGTGCCCGCGCCGTGCCAGTGCCGCCGCCATGTCTCGCGAGGCGTCCTGCTCGATGCCAACCTTCAGTTCGCCCAACCATTGCCAGCGCGGTGCGTCCAGGGCCGCTTGTGGATTGAGCCCGAAATCCACCAGGTTCATGACCATCTGCACATGCCCCTGGGGCTGCATGTAGCCGCCCATCACGCCGAAAGGTCCCAGCGCTTCACCGTCCTTGCTGAGAAACCCGGGAATGATGGTATGGAAGGTCTTTTTCCCAGGTGCCAGGCAATTCGCATGGCTGGGATCAAGGCTGAATTCTTCGCCACGGTTTTGCAGGGCGATACCGCTGTCGGGCAGCACCACGCCGGAACCGAATCCGTGATAATTGCTCTGGATGAATGACACCATGTTGCCGTCGGCATCGGCGGTGGCCAGGTAGACGGTGCCACTGGCATGGGGATCGCCCGGCTTCGGTGCCGCCGCGCGTTCGCCGATCTGTGCCCGCCGGTGGGTGGCATAGGCGTCGCTGAGCAAATCGTCCACGGCAACCCGCATGTGCTGCGGGTCTGTGATGTAGTGCAGCCCATCGCTGTAGGCGAGCTTCATGGCTTCAAGTTGACGGTGCCAGGTCTGTTGGCTGTCACGGTGGTCGAATGCGAATCCTTCGAGAATCTTCAGCGTCATCAAGGCCACCAGTCCCTGGCCGCTCGGCGGAATCTCCCAGACGTCGACACCGCGGTAGTTAACCTTGATCGGCTCGACCCACTGGGCGCGGTAGTCTTGCAGATCACTGGCACGCAGGTAGCCGCCGGTGGCGCGCGAATGAGCGTCCAGGCGTTGCGCCAATGCGCCGCGATAGAAGCTTTCGCAACCGCTGGCCGCCAGCTCGCTCAAAGTGCGTGCCTGGGCCGGGTTGCGAAACAGTTCGCCTGCGCGCGGTGCACGGCCGTCAATCAGAAAGGTTTCGAACCAGCTGTCGAGCACGTCGCTACGATCAGGAGTGAAATCTTCCAGTGCGGTTTGCCACTGCAAGGCAACCACCGGCGATACCGGAAATCCATCCCGCGCCAGGCTGATCGCCGGCTGCAACAGATCGGCAAAGGGCAGGCGACCAAACCGCGTGGACAGCTCAGCCCAGGCGGATGGACAGCCCGGCACCGTTACAGGCGTCCAGCCATGCAGCGGCATTTTTTCATGACCGGCCGCCCTCACCGCCTCGATGCTCAAGGCTTGCGGGGCTGCACCGTTGCCATTCAGGCCGTGCAGTTTGTCCTGGGTCCAGACCAACGCAAAGGCGTCGCCGCCAATGCCGCAACCGGTGGGTTCGACCACCGTCAGGGCCGCAGCCGTGGCAATCGCCGCATCGATGGCATTGCCTCCGCGCCGCATCATTTCAATTCCGGCTTCGGCGGCCAGTGGCTGGGAGGCGGCGACCATGCCGCGCTTGGCGAAGACACTTTGACGTTGCGACGCGTAGGGATACTCATGGGCAGAAAACTTGAACATGGCAGGACTCACACAAATGGGTTGGACAGACTCAAAGCACGCGACTGAGAAACGCTCGGGTACGGGCATGCTTCGGCTGGCTGAAGATCTGTTCGGGCGGCCCCTGCTCGATCAGTTCACCTTGATCGAGCACCACCACGCGGTCGGCCACCTCGCGGGCAAAACCCATCTCGTGGGTGACCACGACCATGGTCATGCCCTCCTCGGCCAGCTCCTTCATCACTTGCAGTACTTCGCCAACCGTCTCCGGATCCAGGGCGCTGGTAGGCTCGTCGAATAGCATTGCCTGGGGTTTCATCGCGAGCGCCCGGGCAATCGCCACTCGCTGCTGCTGACCACCTGACAACATCGAAGGATAGTGATCGGCTTTCTCCGCCAACCCCACGCGCTTGAGCAGCGCCCTCGCCTGATCCACCGCCGCAGCACGAGGCACGCCCAGCACCTGGATGGGCGCTTCGATGATGTTTTCCAGGGCGGTCATGTGCGGGAACAAATTGAAGCGCTGGAACACCATGCCGATGTCCCGGCGCTGACGCGCAATGTTGCGTTCCGAGTCGCGGGCCAGGCTGCCATCGGCGCGGGTGCGGTAGCCCATTGGCCGACCACCGACACGGATCTGCCCGGACTGAATGTCTTCGAGCAGGTTGATGCAGCGGATAAAGGTGGTTTTGCCGGAACCGGAAGCGCCGATCAGCACCACCACTTCACCGCGTTTCACTTGCAGTGAAATGCCCTTGAGAATTTCCAGGTCACCGAAAGACTTGTGGACATCCAGGGCTTCGATCACCAGTTCTTCACTCATGTGCGCCATCTCAACGCCCCCTCAGCAGTTTCATGGTGTTGCGGCCAAACATCCGGCTGGCAGCCGGTGCCGGGCGATCGGATTGACCGAAGCGTTTTTCCAGCCAGCGCTGGAAGAAGCCCCACAGCGTGGTCAAGGCCAGGAAGTAGATGGCCACGACCAGGTACAGCTCGAACACACGGAAAGTCGCCGAGGTCACCATTTGCGTGCTAAGCAGCAACTCCTGCACCCCGATGACGCTGACCAGCGTGGTGTTTTTCAACATCACGTTGAACTCGTTACCCAGCGGCGGCACGATCACCCGGAACGCCTGGGGCAGGACGATGCGCCGCATCAATTTGGCAAAGGTCATGCCCAGGGAGCGCCCGGCCTCGTATTGGCCCTTGTCCACCGCACCGATACCGGCGCGGATGATTTCCGCCATATACGCGCCTTCATTCAGGCCCAGGGCAATGATCGCCGCCTGGATGTTGCCCGGCACGATGAACCAGCCGAGATCCAGGTCCTCAAAACGGAAAATGCCCCCCGCCGCCAGTGCCGTGTACAGGAAGACGATCTGCACCAGCAGCGGCGTGCCGCGCATCAGCCAGACATAAAAACGCACCGGGTACTGCAACAGCGGGTTGCTCGACAGCTTCATCAACGCCGCGATCAACCCCAGGACGCAACCTAGCAACATCGCCGACACGCTGATCAGGCAGGTCAGCCACAGCCCCGTCAGGTAGACATCGCTGGGCTGCAACAGGTACTGCCAGAACACATCCCAATTGAAATTCATCCGCTTTGCCCTCAGTCCAGTTTGTCGCTGTCGACATGCCATTTACTGAGGAGCGCGGCGTAACTGCCGTCGGCGCGCATGCCTTGCAGCACCTCGGTCAAGGCCACAGTCAGCTGCGGATCGCTTTTGCGCACGCCGAAGCCGGTAAGGATGCGGTTGAACGCCGGCACCGCCGACTGGAACAGGTCAGGCGCGAGTTGCTGATAATGGCCGGCGGATTCGACCGTGGTGCCGAACGCGTCCACCTGATTGATGCGCAAGGCCTGGAAGGCGTCGGCGTCGACGTTGTACACCACCAGTTTCATCGGCGCCTTGCCGGCCGCTTCGAGCTTTTCGTTTTCCTTGCCCAACAGCACCCGGATGGTCGAACCGTTGCTGACCGCGACCTTGAGCCCGGACAGGTCCTCCAGGGTGTTCACCGCTTTCGGGTTGCCCTTGGGCACCACGATGGATTGGCTGGAATACATGAAATTGACGATGTCGATCACCTCGCGGCGTTCGGGCTTGTCGAACAACTGATCGACGATCATGTCGCACTGCTGCGCCAGCAGCGCCGGGATCAGCCCGGCGAAAGGCGAGATGCGCCACTCGACTTTCTTGTCACCGAGGCGCTGGGCAATCGCCTCCCCCATGTCGACCTGCAGCCCAACCGGTTTCTGTTTCACGTCAAAGGACACCAACGGCGGTGAATCCATGCCGGAGCAATAGACGATTTTCTCGCTCTTGCTCAATCGCTCGGGTAACTCGGGGGCGGCGAGCGCCCATTGCGAACATAGACTCAAGGTGAACACGGCAACTAACGCGCAAGGCTTGTGCATGGCAAAACTCCAAGTGGCTGCAACGTAAGTCCCCTGTAGGAGCTGCCGCAGGCTGCGATCTTTTGATGTTGTTTCTAAAGATCAAAAGATCGCAGCCTGCGGCAGCTCCTACAGTGGAATGTGGGGTTCTTCTATTGATGGGCTTCGAGGAACTGAATCAGCCTCGGAATGGTGCCTTCGATGTGTTCGCACACTACCGCGGCCGCCTTGTCCGGGTCGCCGGAACGCAGTGCGGCAATAATCGAGGCGTGCTCGTCGCGGGCGCTGCGGGGTTTGTCGGCGTGTTGCAGCCACAGGCGCATGTGCGGCTCGATCACCGAATACAGCGCCGAAATCTGCCGCATCAGGCGCGGACGTTCACTCAGGCTGCACAGGTATTCATGGAAAGCGCGATGGCGGCTGACCCACTCGGCGCCGTCCTCACGGTAGTCGTCCATCTCATCGAGCAGGCGCTCCAGATGGCTGAAATGGCGCTCGGTGAGTTTCGTCACGGCAACACGAATGGCGAGACCTTCCAGAGCGCTGCGTATCTCGAACACCTCACGCATTTCCTCGATGTTCAGGCCGCGCACGATCGCGCCGCGATTGGGCCGCAACGTCACCAGGCCATCGGCATCCAGGCGCCGAAAGGCTTCGCGCACCGGCATGCGGCTCATGCCGATTTCACCGGCGATGTCCTCGGCAATCAGGCGCTCGCCAGTGCGGTAGCGACCTTTGCAAATGGCCTCCAGGAGAAAGTTGTAAGCCTCTTCCTCAGCGGTGACAGGTTGGCGCTCTGTATAGGCAGGGGCGAATTTCATCAAATGCACCTTTTGTATTTTTGTATCCAATTATCCATAAAGCCAAAAAAGCACGTTGCGTGCCAGCTTCGCCATACGCTGCTCAGGTGCATGATTCGATTGATATAACTGAAATCGGCAAGGCTGTTAGCGCCCATCGACGTTGGGGGATAACGAGTTGAAATGAATCAGGGTGTAACCAAAAAGCCCCAACAGGGGGCGGGTGGTAACACCGCCAGTGAAACGTTTTATCTGCCCTGCCAGCCCGCTACGCTTGCGTGTAAAGTACCGCCATAAAAATCTCAATCAGGAACCCTGACCGTGGCTAAAACTCTCGACATCAGTGCCAATTTCGACAGCGGCAACATCCAGGTCATCGATGTCAGCGACCCGCTCAAACCCCTGCTGGCCATCCGTCCCGATAGCAAAAGCAACCATTTCCAATGGTTCCACTTCAAGGCCAGCGGCCTGCATGTCGGCCAGGACCATTGGTTTCGCCTGAACAATGCCAGCCAGTCCTCCTACAACAAGGCCTGGACCGGCTATCAAGCGGTGGCGTCCTACGACCACGTCAACTGGTTCCGTGTGCCGACCATTTTCGAGGGCGACTGCCTGCGTTTCAGCCTCGAAGCTGAACAGACCCACGCCTGGTTTGCCTACTTCGAACCCTACAGCCGTGGCCGCCACGACTGGTTGATCGAGCAAGCACTGACCAAGGCCGGCACCGAATTGCTGGCCACCGGCAAGAGCGTCGAAGGTCGCGACATCCAGCTGCTGCGCAAAGGCACTGGCGCCGAAGGCCAGCGCAAGGTGTGGATCATTGCCCAGCAACATCCCGGCGAACACATGGCCGAGTGGTTCATGGAAGGTGTGATCGAGCGCCTGGAGAAACACGACGACCCGGTGCTGAACAAGCTGCTGGCCAGTGCCGACCTGTACCTGGTGCCGAACATGAACCCGGACGGAGCCTTCCACGGCCACCTGCGCACCAACGCCATGGGCCAGGACCTGAATCGCGCCTGGCAAAGCGCCAGCGAGGAACTCAGCCCGGAAGTCTTTTTCGTCCAGCAGCAGATGGAAAAATACGGCGTCGACCTGTTCCTCGACATCCATGGCGACGAGGAAATTCCCCACGTGTTCACCGCTGGCTGCGAGGGCAATCCAGGCTACACGCCGCGGATCGAAAAACTCGAGGAACACTTCCGCAACCACCTCAAGCACACTACCAAGGACTTCCAGACCAAGCACGGCTACACCCGTGACGAACCGGGCAAAGCCAACATGACCCTGGCGTGCAACAGTGTCGGGCAGAAATACGATTGCCTGTCGCTGACCCTGGAAATGCCTTTCAAGGACCACGACGACCACCCGAATCCATTGACGGGGTGGTCGGGCAAACGGTCGAAGCAATTGGGCAAGGATGTGTTGACGACGGTGGCGGATATGGTTGGCGTTTTGCGCTGATCTATCGCGCGATACCTGTAGGAGCGAGCATGCTCGCGATGGCGGGAAGCCTGAAGCCCCACGGCGTCCTCCGGTTTTTCGCGAGCAGGCTCGCTCCTACAGGTTTTAAGTGTCAATGCTGCCGGCGATCACCCGCGGTCTTTGCCTCGCAACATGCTGTCCAGCACCTCATCGCGGCGCACCCAACCGTGAAACAACGCCGCGGCCAGATGCAGCAGCACCGTCAGGAACAGCAGGTACGCCAGATAGCCGTGTGCCTTGCGCAGGAACGCGAACACTTGCGCATTCGCCGGCACGATCGATGGCAACTGCAATGAGTTGCTGAGCATCACCGGTTCACCCGACGCAGAAATCATTGCCCAGCCTAATAACGGCAAAACCAGCATCAGGGCGTACAGCAGCACATGGGACGCCTTGGCCGCCAGCGCTTGCCAAGCCGGCAGGTCGGCGGGCAGCGGTGGCTGCTGGGTGGAGAAGCGTACGACCAGTCGCACGATCACCAGCAACAGAATCGCCACGCCCAGGGGCTTGTGCAGGTTAATCAGCCATTCATGACGCTCGGACACCGAGGCAACCATGCCCGCACCAATGAACAGCATGGCGATGATCATCAGCGCCATCAGCCAGTGCAGCAGGCGCGCCAGGGGAGCGAAGTGGTTGGGTTGGTTGCTCATTGCTGGGCCTCCTGTTTGGCGGCGGGCAACTGGCTGACTTCGCTGGTGCGACGCAGGTAGGAATTGGCATAACCGGCTGAACGAGCGGCGAGCAGCGGGTCGTCGGAACCTTCGATGCCTGCAGGGAGCACCAGCGGGTCATAGTTGATGTCGCGGCACTCACCGCTGAGTTGCGGCTGGGTGCTTTCAAGAACCAGGGTGCCTGCGTTCAACACCTTGCGCCCCTCGGGCCAGGCCTTGCTCGCATCGTTAACCGGGTCACCGGGGTTGGCCAAAGTGATGTTCAACTGAAAGCGCAGTGGACCGGCGGCGATGCGCTGAACCAGGTCTTTCTCGAGGAAATCGCTGCCTTGCGGGGCGGTGGCACCCGGCGCGTCCTGAACCGCTGGCACCATGCTCCAGCGCACGGCTTGACGTTGCCCGGCGGCATTGACCAGATAGAACGCGTTAACGCTGTTGTAGGTTTCCGTCACGTAACTGGCCGAGGGTTTCGCGGTCTTGATCCAGGCCAGGAACGGTGCGGCTTCCGGGTGCGAGCCGAAGAACGCCGGCACCGCCGCCGGGTCCGGTTTGCCCGTCGCGGGAACCGGCGACTGGGCCTGTTGCAATTGATAGAACGCCTCGGGCGTGCCCACCGGAAACACCGGCATGCTGTTCATCCCGGTGCGCCATTGCTGGCCGTTGGCCTGGGTGAAACGTAACGCCAGGCTGCGTATCGGCACGGCGCTATCTGGCGCGTAGGGATTACCCGCCGGCAAGGCGAAACGACCGACCACCGGGGTCCGCGCCTGATTGAACACCTGCGCGGTGGAATAGCTGCGCGCCTCGCCACTGCTCTCGAAATGGCCGATCACGCACACGCCTTTGGCGTGGTTACGACGAAATCCCGGGTGCACGCCGTTGTTGGTTTCCAGCACATTGACCAGCTTTTTCGGGGTCAGGCGCTGTGGGTCAAAGGTGCCATTGACGTAGGCAAACGCCCCAGCCACTGCAGCCACGACCACGGCAATGCCGGCCAGACGCAACATCAGGCTCGCGGCACTCAAGGGTGGCGGTGATGATCGATCTACCATGAAAGACTCCAGGGCCATCGGCCACAAGTGAAAAGAATCAGGCAGACGAACCTCGCGGCGGTTTATTCCATCGACCGGTGTTTATTTTTCCGGGTGTGGAATAACCTCCCATGCCAAGCGTCTTCCTGGTTCAAAGCGTAGTGAGAAACCAGAAATTCATGAACGATATCGACGAACAACTGCGAGAAATCATTCCCAGGTTGCGCCGCTTCGCCGTATCGCTGACGCGCAATTCCAGCAGCGCCGATGATCTGGTGCAGTCGTGTCTTGAGCGTGCGCTATCAAGCTGGGGCGCCAAGCGCGTCGAGGGCGACTTGCGCGCCTGGTTGTTCTCGATTCTTTATCGACAGTTTCTCGATGCTCACCGTCGCTCCCGACGCTACGCGCGAATGCTTGAATTCTTTACCGGACGCGATGATGCGCAGCCTTCGGTGGAGCGGACCGTGATCGCTCAATCGACCCTCAACGCCTTCGATCAACTGCCAACCGAACAGCGCGCGCTGCTGCTGTGGGTGTCGGTTGAGGGGCTGAGTTACAAAGAGGTCGCCGAGATTCTCGACGTACCCACCGGGACCGTGATGTCCCGCCTGTCTCGGGCTCGCCAAGCCCTGCGCCAACTCAGCGATGGCGAAATCAACCGCCCTGCCCTGCGGAGACTCAAATGATCAGCATGCCCCCCAGCGAGCGCGACCTGCACGCTTACGTCGACCATCAGCTGGACGAGGAAGACCGGCGTCTGGTGGAGACCTTCCTGGCCAGTAACCGCCGCGCAGGTTCGCGGCTGGCAGCAGGACGCCCAGCACCTGCGCGCAGCCCTCGGCGGCGCCTTGCAGCAGCCCACCAACCCCGATCTGGAACCGGCAGTCATTCGCCAACGCCTCCAACGCCAGTCCCGTCGTCACCTGGCCAGCGCCGCGATGTTGCTGATTGCTGTCAGCATCGGCGGCTTCAGCGGCTGGCAAGCCCGGGAAATGACCCTGGCCGGCGCGTCAGCCCCGATGACCGATGCCCTGCAGGCCTATCGCCTGATTGCCCAGCAAGGCATCCTGCCAGCCGACTACAAGGCTGGCGACGACGCAGACATGCAGGGCTGGCTCGACCGTTATTTCACCCAGGCCAATCGCCTGCCTGATTTATCCGGCGCAGGCTTCAAACCGGCCAGCGGGCGTTTGCTCAGCACTGAGCAAGGCCCGGCGGCGATGGTGGTCTACGAGGATCAGAACGGGCAGAAAATCAGCTTTTATGTGCGCCCGCCGGGACCGAAGAACTTTTTGCTGCCCCGGGGTAGCCGCAGTGATGGCGGCTTACAGGCCGAGTACTGGTCGGGTGGTGGCTACAACTATGCGATGGTCAGCCCGGCGGATACGCCGGCGGCGCGTATGCTCAGGCAGACCACGCAGTTCTGACAACACTATCCCTTGTAGGAGCGAGCCTGCTCGCGAAAGTGTGGGGTCAGTCGACATCAATGCTGAATGTGCTGCCGCCTTCGCGAGCAGGCTCGCTCCCACAGGGGATCCAGGTGCACCTGCAAAAGTCAGGTCGGCTTTAAGGCCGCCTCGCTTTGCTGTTGATCGCGAGCGCCCCGTTAACCACGCTGGCCGAACGCAGGCATTGCGCAGTGGG
>LNAP01001932.1_pt1 | contig 21368 bp, 24 predicted proteins | sample 602601 | NCBI WGS metagenome assembly LNAP01 (sample SAMN02440304, study PRJNA202911) | soil metagenome | biome: Subtropical and temperate rainforests or woodlands; isolation source: soil samples (1 kg each in a 20% v/v slurry with milli Q water) were... ...
TGTAGAGCTCGCCCACGATAAGCGAAGACGCCTGGATGCCCACCAGATCTGGAGTGAAGTGGAACGTCTCGCTCCCACTCTTCACGTTCAACTGCAGCGACTGAATGCACTGCAGGGATTGGTCGTTACGTGCTGCATCACGCAGGTAAACGCAAAGTGCCACACGCTCGATAGCGGGCGACGCGGAATCCAATTGTGCTACCAGGGTACGACTAGCTGCGTTGAGCTCGAATGCGCCATCGGCCGACCGCGAGATTCCGTGGGACAAGTAGCCAGGCGATCCGGTTGATCTGCCGTCGGCGCCCAGCACAAAAACCACCACGTCGACCGCAGCATCGACGGGCATGCGGCCGAGCAGCAGCGACGCGGTGACCTGAGGTGCGGGGAGAATCACGTTCTGCCCGGAGACCAGTTGCATATGGAATACCTCCTTGTAAAGTTTGATGTCATCGAGGACGTGCTCAGGCAGCGTCGACCAATTGCACGTGAACCAACCGCCCCCCCTCCTCTCGGGACAGCAGGAGCTGCAGTCCATCGACCAGCTCGATCTTGCCGCCTACGGGTATGGGCGCCTTGGCTGCGACGTCATACAGGTCCGGCATACCTTCATTGACCAGATACCAGTGACCTTGATGCAGCACGAAGTAGCCCACTCGGCGCCGCTGGGCTTCAGAGAGCTTCTCGTTGGGCGCTACGTGGCGGTTGACGTGCCACGGGAACAACGATTGATTGGTGTAAACCATCAGGCGATGACGGTCGTCGCGGAACTGGCCTGGCTTGCTTGCCGAGTACAGATTGAGCATGGGCAGCTTGCCCACATAGGCGGTTCCACAGAACGGGCAGCGTGGCTTTGCAGTGTTGTCGAACACGTACCAACGCTGCTGACAGCCAGGGTGATTGCACGGCTGAAGCAGATCGACGGTCTTGATCAGCGCCGTTTCCCATTCATTCGCGCCCGGACGCTCCTGTGGAGAGACCAACCCGGCGGTGAAGGCCTTGAGGAAGAGCGGCGCCAAGTACGGCCCAGTCAACGTATACGGCCGCTTGTCCGTATCTGCCCACGGCAGCTCGCTGGGGCGTGCGTGTTGCAGTTTGATGCGATTGGCCGGATCCGTCGGATGTTCAACGAACAGGGCACGCTCACCCATCGACAACTCTTCGTCGCGGGTTGAGTCACTATCGTGCACCTTGCCGCCACGAAGCGGATGGCGATAGAGCAAGTACATGTAAATCAATACCGCCAACGCATGCAGGTCGGTCTGGATGCTCGGCAGTCGGCGCTGCGGATCCTGCCGGGGAAGGCGGCCGGTGGCCACCACCTCCGGTGCAATGAAATCCGGGGTACCCACCACGTCCGGAGGGAACCGACCCGGCACGACGAGTCCATCGATATCGATGATGCAGGCCTCGCCGGTCACCGGGTCGACCAACACGTTCTTGTAGGACAGGTCCGAATGAGCCAGCCCGGCCATGTGCATGCGCCGGACGGCGCGGGACAGCATCAGGCAGATGCGGAGATGGCTTGACCAGTCGCCCAGCTCGCGCTCGTCCAGGAACTTGCTTCGATTGTTCGCCGATGCAAACCACTTCCCTTCCTTCTCGCGGCCGGCAATCTTGAGGAAGTCATCGTTTCGCGATCCGTGCTTGAAGAAGAACTGGTTACCGTAGATAGGAGTAGTCATCCCGAACCGGCCGTTCCACTCGAGCGTGCGCTCCGGCCAGCAGTACACCCGGTTCCAGTATTCACCACCGACCTGATTGAAGATGCCGTCACGGAAACGGCCAACGATGTTGCGCAGGCGCTCGCGGCCGTTCTCGTCCAAGGCATCGCGGAAGAACAGCACGGCATACTTGCGGTCTGGACTGAAGTAGCAGTCCTTCAGGCCACCGGCCCCCTTGACCTCGTCGATGAACTCCACTGGCGTGCCGTCATGGGCAACCACACGAATGGTGCGGGGTACGGATTGAGTTGCCATGGTCAATACACCACTGCCAGAGTGCGGTCGTCATGCTCGCCCTGGGACCAGAAGCCCAGGTACTGTTCCATGTCAGCAGCAACCACGTCGGGCGCTGCACTCGGATCGACCTCGCGGTCAAGGTCCTCGAGGAGCCACTGTGTCCAGACATCGGCATCCTTGAGGCGGCTATCTGTACCGAATTTTGGATCAGAAACGCCATCGCTCATCAAGACCAGGCGGCTGCCTGGCGGTGCCCACAAACAGCGAAAGCGCCGACTGATGCTCGCCCATGGATCGGTGCCGAACTCGGTGGATAGCAGGAACCGCGTCTGCCCGGAGAACTCGCCGCTATCGGCTTCACCAAGCAGAAGTGCACTACCATCCTGCGGGTGGCAGGCGGCAACGGCACCATCGCCAATCCAGTAGATCGCAGCAAGCAGACCACCGTTGCAGCGTCGAACTGCTGCCACCAGCAAGGTGGCGGCAAGATCCTTTTCAGCCGTCTGTTGCTCTACCGCAGCTGATTGAACGGCCTTGCTCGCCAGGAACGCCGCGCGCCCGACCGGATCGACGAGCACCTTGCCCACGCTTTCAGACAACGCCATCGCACCGTCAAATGCAGCGGTTTCAACGGCTGCCCTCAGCTCTCTCTCGACTTTCGGCAACTGCTCCTGCAGTGCACTCACAGCCGCTGCTGTAGCTACCATCGATCCCAACCGCGACAGACGGGCCGAGCCTGCGCCATCGGAGACGGCCAACACTACCCAAGGCGTTCCGGCCACCTCGGCAAGCGCGAAATCATCTTCGCGGAAGGAGCCCACATTGGCATGCGAGCGCCCTCGAACGCTGGCGACCACGGCAGTCAGTTCGTGCGCATGCAGTGCCTGATGGGCTTGATGCGGCTTGCGATGCGGCAGCGCTTCGTCTGGCTCCAGCGACTTCCACAACGACCGCGGATGAGGGTTGACGAAGAGCACGATCACCACCGCCTCCGAGACGCGACTGCCGTCATTGACCAAAGTAGACGGAAACTCGATCTCCGACGGCGCGCCACATGGCGCCTTCAAGATGCCGAGAATGCAGCGTTGCTGGACATCGAGCACCAACCCGGCAGCGTCAAGCCCCTCGATGGCGGCTATGCGATAGCCGATCAGCGCAGCGTCAGCGCGGCCGAGGTCCAGTTCCGCACGATACGCGCTCTCTGCTGTCCCGTTTGGCAGTCGGATCCGCCGGGGGACGCGGGCCGATCCGGGCTGCGTTGCGCTATCGTCGGCCGCAGACGGGGCGGTCACCTTCGGCACGGAATCTGCAGAAACGCAGGGCAATGCGCTCGCGCAAGCAGCACCGGCCGCCGTCCCCGGGATAAGCGTCGGGGGTACCCAGCGCACCGGTTGGGCGGCAATCGGCGAAACTACCCCCTCTGCCTGCGCCACGTTCAGCGAGTCAAGCGATCCATCCGCAGCTGTGCCTGCGACCGTATCGGCGGCAGCGACTACCTCCTCCCCACGTGCGCCCAGCCCGGCTTCTCCAGTCTTGGCACCGGGCGCCTGAAGCGTACCCGCCATTGCCAAGGCATCTGCCTCGGGCACGCTCTCTTCGCCACTGGCGCTGGGCACTTCACCCGCCGCGGCCTCCTGCAGAATCGCCGAATCCATCTCTGGACCTGCCATTGTCGAAGTGCACGCCTTGCGCAATTGTTCCGCCAGGGCTTGGAACGCAGGCCCATGCAACATGGCCAGCAACATTGCGTCGTCCACCTTGATCGCATCGGCGGGCAGCAACGCACGCGCCAGTGCCAGCCATGCGGGGGTTACCTGTTCGGGATAGTCCATGGGGAGTTGGTGTACTTGCATGCTCAGCCTCGCGCCCGGGTCAGGTCGATCGATTCACTTCCGGGCGCTGCGCGGCCGAAGTAGGAGTGGCTCTCGCACCAGGGGCAGGTCTGCATGCCCTCACCTTCGATGCAGAAGGTGTTGCCGCAGGTGCACATGGCGAACCCGTGAGGATTGCCGCAATGGGGGCAGGTGGGATTGCCATTCAACTGATCTGAATCCACCACGGCAACATTCGGCTGCTCAGCAGACATCTCGAAGTAAGTCGCCTTTACCGGGTAGGTACCGACCAGCTGGTAGGTGGTAGTGGTCAGCTGCCCCGAGCCTATGTCCACGGTGTGACGGGCAGGCTCGAATCGCGACACGTAGGGTAGACGTCGCTTCTGACACCGGGACACGAAGTAAGCGAAAGAATCATCCACGCCGTCCAGCGGTTTATCCAGGTTGAGCTTGGTAAGAATGGTCGGCTCCGGCTGCGGCAACCGCTCCTCCCGCGTCGGATCACCCACGCTACGCGTCCGGGCCTGCACAGACTGCGTCACCCAGGCAATGAAGCGACGGAAGCCCGCCTCGCTGTCGTCATCCAGGGTGAGCACCTTGTCGGTGTCGGTCAGTCGATTCAGTACGCGCAGATCTGCTGTTCGCCCTATCGATATGGCCACCAGTGTGACCCGACCCGCGTACCGCTCGCGCCAGCGACGCACTGCCGGCTCGACATCGTCGGTGGGCTTTCCGTCGGTGACCAGGAACACGATCGGCTTCCAGTCGCCCTTTACCTGCATCGTGGTGGCGCGAACCGAAGCATCCAGTTCATCCATCAAGAAATTCAACGCACGCCCCAACGATGTGCCACCGCCGACCGGCAAGGCCGGCATCGTGACGGCCGTCAGTTCGGACAACGGCACGAGCCTGCGTACCTGGCCGGCAAAGGCGATGACCGATATCCACGCTGTCTCCAGCGCATGCGGGTCGGTGCGCAGTTCGCCCACGATCCGAGCAAGGCCATCCTCGAGTTGATCGAGGTGCTCACCGAGCATGGACTCGGAGACGTCCACCAGAAAATAGATTGGAAGTCGTCGCATGATGTCGGGCCTAGATGACTAGTTGGATTTCACGCGGCGGCGGCGGCAGGGCTACCGACACCGCCACACCTTGCGAGCGGCTTCCCTGACTCACGGTGGCCGATACCCAACGGAAGAAGCTGGTGAACGACGCCTCATCCATGGTGTCCAGCGAGAAGACCTTGTCAGTCAGCATCGCGAGATACTCCTTTTTTGCCTTCGGACCGGCTGCGCACCCGATGATGTTGCCGAAGTTTCGGCGTCGTACCTCCGGCAGGCATTCTTCGAACACCTGTAGATCGGTCGGGCTTCCGTCGGTCATGACGAACAGCAAGGGCGCCCAGTCGCCTTTGACTTCTGCGGTAGTGCGGACAACCTGACGATCGACCTCTCTGCACAACGCTTCCAATGCGAGACCAAGGAAGGTTGGCCCGGACTCCGGGGTCTGAATGTGAGGCAGCTGCAACTGGTCCAACGGCGTAAGCGGCACGACCACGTTGATGTCGGCATCAAAGGTCATGATGCACACATGCACGCTTTCGAGTGCTGACGGGTCCTGGCGAAGCGACGCCACCAGCGCCTTGAGCCCGACGTTCACCGCCGAGATGGGTTCGCCGCGCATGGATCCGGAGGTGTCGAGTAGAAGATAGACAGGAAGACGTCGCATGGCACTTCTCAGGCAGGCAGGTATGAATCGCGCAGGATCACTGGGAACGCGTCGGTCTGGCGTGGTTGCAACAGTGCTTTGAACTCCCAACCGGAGGCGTTGCGGTTGAGTTCGGCGAATACCAACGAGCACATGTTCTGGCTTTCCGGGCTGGCCGACAGATCAGAGCGCGCCATTTCCTTTCCGCGGGCGTCGACGGCGCGGATGTAGGCGTTCTGCACCTTGCCAAAATGCTGCGATTTCTGCTGCCCTTGGTAGATGCTGACCAGAAACACAATCTTGTCGAATTCGCTCGGAATCTGATTGAGATTGGCGATTACTTGCTCGTCGTCACCATCACCGGCACCGGTACGATTATCGCCAGTCAGCCAGATCTGGCCGCTGGGGTGGCGCAGATTGTTGAAGAAGATGACATCACTGCCAACCAAGTCGCGCCCCAGTTCATGGACCTTGCCATCGGCACGGCACAAGAACGCAATAGCGTCCAGGTCATAGTCACTGTTCCCGCCCATCAGACTGCCGAAGAATCCGGGCTTGGCGATATCCCAACCGAGGCCGATGGTGACATTGGACAGGTCGAACTCGGACTTGGACAGATTGACGCTCTGTCCTTTCTTGAGTGAAACAGCCATGGAGAATCCTTTCTGAGATGGAGGGGTCAGACGACGAGATTGATTTCTTTCGGCGGCGGGGGGAGATCGTCGATGCCGGCAACCTCTTTGCCCCCGGATTCGACTTTCTGGCTACCAACCGCGATGGACGCCGATACCCACTTGAAGAAGGCACCGATGCTCGCGCTATCGGCCGTGTCCAGCCGCACCACAATCTCGGTGATACCCTTCAAAGCGGTCTCATCGGCTTGCTGGCCGGCAGCACACGCAACGATGGTGCCTGTCTTGCGGCGGCGCAGTTCCTCCAGCCCGGACTGCCATTCATCGGTGGGGTGGCCATCGGTCATCAGGAAAACCAGAGGTTTCCAGTCGCCCTTGACGTCGGGCGTGGTACGCGTGACTTCCGCGTCGATCTGCGTGGCAGCCAGCTTCAACGCTGCCCCAAGGCTGGTCGTACCACTGGCGACCAAGGACGGCGGCTGGAATGCAGCAAGCTCGGTCAGGGGCACCAGAACAGAGGCCTCTGAACCGAAGCCGATGATCGACAGGTAGGCCGTCTCCAGCGCGTGTGGATCCTGGCGAAGCGTAGATGCCAGCAACTGCACGCCGTTCTTGACGGCTTCGATGGGCTCACCGGACATGGAGCCGGACGTATCGATCAGCAGGTAAACAGGAAGCTTGCGATGCATGTTGTGTCTCGATTGATTTCAGCAGGATGCGCCCGCACAGATGCGGGCGCGTGGCGGGCAATGCCCGCTCGTGATCACTCGGCAGAAGAGACGGCGAGTTCGGGCTGGCGCCTGCGATGCCGCACCGAGGACCAGACAGCTGCGGCGATGAAGGCTACCCCGATCAACCCAGTGACAACCTCGGGCACGTGGTAGACGGTACCTACCAGCATGATGATGGCCAGCACGCCGATCGCGTAATGCGCTCCATGCTCGAGAAACACGAACTCATCCAAGGTGCCCTTCTTTACCAGGAAAACGGTCATCGATCGTACGAACATGGCACCGATGGCGAGGCCCAGCATGATGATCACCACATCGCGGGTAATGGCGAAGGCGCCAATGACGCCGTCGAACGAGAACGACGCGTCGAGCACTTCCAAATAGATGAAGGCCGCAATCCCGGAGCGTTTGGCAGGCCCCACGGCGCCATCGCTTTCGTCGCTTTCAAAGAACGCGTCGATGCTATCCACCATCAAGTAGAGGAGGATGCCGCCGACCCCGGCAAACAGTACGTCCTGGAAGATATCCGCGGGCAGGTAGAGCCGGGTCAGCATCAGACACGCCACCGCTACGATGACGCTCATCGCGTCCGCCTTGCCGAGCTTGGCTGCCAGCCGCTCGATCGGTCGCAACCAATGCAGATCGCGCTCGGCATCAAACAGGAAGTTCAGGAAGACCAGCAACAGGAACATGCCGCCGAACGCCGCGATGGACGGGTAGTGATCGGTGAGGACCTTGCTGTACTCATCCGGCCGCGTCAGCGCCATGTCCATCACAGGCCCAAAGCCCATTCCCGTTGCCACCGAAACGATGAGGATGGGAAACACCAGCCGCATGCCAAACACCGCCACCAGAATACCGATGGTGAGGAACATCTGACGCCAGAACTCGGACATCCCTTTGAGCACCGCTGCGTTGACGACGGCATTGTCGAATGACAGCGATACCTCAAGCACGCCCAGCACGAAGCAGATCCACAGTGCCGGCCAGATACCCATGCCGGATCGATGCCCCCACCAGCCGGCAACAGCGAGGCAGATAGCGGTTACCAAGAAAGAAAATCTGAAGTTCCTGAGCATTGAACGTCCCGGTTCCGTATCGATAGTTGGAGATTGGAGGCTGGAGATATTGCAGTCAGCAGCATGCTTACCGGAACAAAGCACAGCGACGCTGCGTTGGTCCGGCCACGATAATGGTCGCCAATCAAGGCTGTACTTAGATGTTAATCATTGAGGGAGCAGGCGATGCGTTCCCGTAGAGAGGAGCGCATCTCCGTCCCCGTACTTGATCAGATCAAGTAATCGAAGCCCATCTGCGTTGGAAGCAGGGCAATTCGATCAGGCCGAGGACCTGCTGAATCAACCGTCTGCGGGAAGACGCACCCGCGTGTACCTGGGAAACGCGCGCGTGAGCGCAGCGCAATTCGAAACTCTTCCATGATGTCCCCTGTTGAGTTGAAAGCAGGTTTGGCCTTCAACGTGGCCGGAGTCTAACCAAGTTGCGTTCCGACTTTCAAGCACTCCTTTGGTATGAGAACGCGCTTTGTATCCAATCGATTGAAGGAGGACCCCAGGGCAGGTGGAATGATCCAAAGCGCTCTTTCAAGCCAGATGCGTCATTTTTCGGAACCGGTCATGCCTTTTGGGGAAGAAACTAGCCATTTGCGTCACTTGTCGCGGAGATTGGACACAGAGGCGACCTCTCCCGCCATTGCGCAATGGCAAAGACCGCGATGCAATCTGACAACAAAATCAGATTATTCCTAGGGCATCTCCAGGTCGGCAGGAGATCGAAGGCGTAGGGATTTTCCCGACAGCGGCATGGGTTTTTAGACTATTTCGCAATGCGCGACGCCCTTTCTTTTCTCGGCGTGCAGGTGACGCCCCCAAAGACCGCTGCCAGCACCCTTGCATCTTCCGAAGCCGCGCGGACGGAGTACATGGGCAGGAATTCACCCACACGCAAGGTGCAAGGGCGGCCACTTAATGCAGCCCTCAACGCCGCTCGGTTCGGACCACCTGATAGACGGCGATATTGCGCTCAACCAGAACGCGGACCACTTCAGGGATCAACTGCATCGGCAGGTCCACCTCGTAGCCATGCGGTCGGGGCCGTAGTTCCGCAGGCGCGACGCTGAAGCTTGCATGGGCGTGGTGGCGATCGAGCAGGAAGGCAGTGATCGCGTCGCGGGCGATGCCCTGCCACTCGCCCACTTCAAAGTACACCCGGTACAGCGTGTCGCCGTAGTCAGCCGGTGTGCCAACGGCGGGATCGGTGCCACTGGGGTCCATGCCCTTCTCCTCGGTAGCGGGGGGCAGCGGGCGTCGCTGCACCCGCACGATAGCGCGGGCGTCAAATCGGCGGACACGCCAAACGACGCCACCCTCTTCGGCGCCTGCATTGCTGTCATGCAGGCGCCAGTGTCCTCTTAAGCACTCAGGCTGGTCGACCAATGACGTTCGGAAATGATCGAGATAGGCGATCCCTGGCTCCGCAGCTTGATGCACTCCTGAATCTTCAGGCCGGCATTGCTGTTGATCCAATCCCGGGAGGCGAGGTCACCGATAAGGAGGTAGCTGACCTTCTTGGACACGTTGCCTGCGACGCGCCCACCGAGCGATTCGATTGCCGAATGGACCTCACGGCGCGGGCCATAGGAAAAGGTCCCAGTGACCAAAAAGGTGCGTTCTGGAAAGACGATGACAGGCGCCGGCACGCAGAGCGGCAGTGAACTTGATACCGACGCTGCCCCGCTCTCTTCGTCAAAGGCCTCACCACCGACGAAGCGGGCAAGGGTGTCATGCATGTCGCGCGATTCGTCGTCGTCGATGAACCCGTCCTTGAGGATGTCGGCCAGCAGGCCATAAATCCGATCAAACGGGTAATCACCGATGAATTCGGCGTTGCGCTCTATCCACCCCTTGAGGAACTCTGCCTCCTGCTGCGAGACATGGCCATCAGCGAGCAGACCGCGACAGATGCCGATCATCTCGTCTGTTGCGCGGTCCAGTCGCCGTCCCGCAGTGATCCGGCCCGAAGGTGCCCTGCCCGCATTGCGCGTATCGATGCTCATCGCTTCTCCCTGTGTGCGCTGAAAAGGCGCCAGCCATGATGGTGTGACGCGGATCTGGTCGACGTCTGGATCGAGCGTCGCCTGGACGGTGATTCCACGAGCCGGCGGCAAACTTGACTTAGGTCACGGCCAACGCTGCCGCGAACACGGCGCTGAGTGACAGCGAGATCTTGAGCACCGGCTTTCCCCGCAGATCGCATCGCGATGGATGCCGAGGGGAGTGACCACGGTTTGCGCCACGTCATGCAGCTCCTCTCCCTACATCCTGTGTGCCCACGCCATCGTGGCCCAGCCATGAACGTCCCGCGCAGTCAGGGGTGTCCCGCTTCCGGCGCTTTCTTTGATCTTATGGTGGCGTGAGGCCACCAACAAGCGGAAGAGGTTGTCCGTCCGCCCCGCAGAAATTGAGTCCCAAAGAACGCCCAACAAAAAAGCCCCCGTTTCCGGAGGCTTTTTCGACTGAATCGTGGTGGGCGGTGCAGGGTTCGAACCTGCGACCCTTGCCGTGTGAAGGACGAGATAGGGCCTTGCGCCACAAGATGATCGCCCGTAAACCCTTATTGTGCAGTCTCATTGCGTCCCGCTGGATTTGGCCGCACACTGCAATTTGCACTTACCACGCACTTACGGGCACATGGGAACCAAGCTGACGATCCGCGCCGTGGAGCTGGCCAAGCCGGCCGAGAAGCCCTACGAGATAAGCGACGCCGATATGAAGGGCCTGCTGCTGCGGGTGCAGCCTTCCGGGGTCAAGTCGTACATCGTGACCTGGGGACGCGGGAAGCGGCGGACCATCGGCAAGCACCCCGTGATGACCCTGGCCGGCGCGCGCGCGGCGGCGCTGGCGGCGCTCTCCGAGGCTTCCCAGCACGGCGCGCCGGTGGCGGTGACCAGGCCAAAGGCAGACACCACCGTAGCCGACGCCTGCCGTGACTACGTGGCCACCCTGAAGAAGGACGGTAGGGACACCGCCGCGGCGGATGCCGACCGGCGCTTCGAACGGTGTTTGTATGCCGACAAGCTGGGCAAGGTGCGACTGACCGACCTGCACCAGGATCACATCGAGGCCTGGCGCGATCGCGTGGAACGAGGCGACCTCCCTGCCCTACCGGTGAAGCGTGGCCGGCCGCCGGTGGCAAAGCCCCTCGCCAAGTCCAGCGTCAACCGGATGCGCACCGTGCTGGTGGCCGCCCTGAATCACGCGGTGGCCCGCCGCAAGGCGTCACCGGATATGGCTTTCGAGTGGAACGCGGTGAAGCCGCTGAAGGACGCCAGCCAGCGTCGAGGGTTGTACCTGGAGCGGGAGCAGCGCCGCGCGCTGTTGGATGCCGCCGTGGGGCCGGTGCGCGACCTGATCGAGTGCGTTGCGCTAACCGGGTGCCGGCCGGGCGACCCAGCCATCTGCCTGCGGGCGGACTATGACGGGCGCACTGCCAGCGTCCGATTCCGCAGCAAGGACCACGACCGCAAGATTCCCTTGTCCCCCACCGCGGTCGTGGTGTTCGACCGTCTGGCGAAGGGGAAGCTGCCGAAGGCCCACCTGTTCACCCAGAACGGCGGGAAGGCGTGGACGGCTGATGCTTGGAGTGATCCGGTTAGGGAGGCCGCAGCGCGCGCTGGGTTGCCTGCCGGCGTCACGCTCTACACCCTGCGCCACTGCTGGATCACCGATGCCATCGTGGGCGGCATGGACCTGCTCACCGTGGCGAAGCTGGCCGGCACGTCACTGGCGATGATCGAGAAGCACTACGGGCATCTGGTGCAGGGCGCTGCGCGCGACAAGCTGGCCCAGGTCCAGTTTCTTTAGATCATCGCCGCGGTTGCCAATATCGACTCGTACATGCTTGCTGCTGCCTCATCCACCGGGATGCCCTTCTGCTCCGCGTCTTGCGCGGATGCATGTAAGTGCTCCAGCAGGTCGGGTCTGGCCAGCGAGCTCATCAACAGCATCACAGGGGTGAGCAAGGATGGGTCGTCGCTTTCACCCAGTGCATTTCGCGCCTGCGAAAGCAGACGAGCATAGAAGGCCCTGAAGTAGCGCTCACTCGGCGATTGAAGCGATTGAGGCATGAAGAAAGCGCGGCCTGAAGGGCTGGCGAGCAGGAGCGAGATTACCTCTTCGGCGTCCTTCGGCTCCTTCGTGACCAGTGGATTACCGCGCGCCAAGTTCTCCCTGATGACTCCAGCGGCAGCGTCGAGAAGCCCCGTTGCTGGGGCGCCCTCTACTTGGTAGCTGCGCAACTGCTGCTCAATCAGGTACTCCGCCGCCTGGCTTAGCGACGTGCGGCGATCACGCGCGACCACCTCCAGCCCAAACAACAGGCTTGGACGAAGAGTCAGATTGATCCGCTGCAGCTTCTCGCCCGGCGCACGCGGGGGCCGCCCACCTTTTTTTTTGACCGTTGACATGGAGTATCCCGGTGTGTCTAATTGCGTTCAGTGGGTTTGTGAGCATTAAACCCACTTAACCCATACATCTAGAGCGCAACTATGTCACAGGATTCAACGAAACCCAAACTCGCTTACCCAATTGACGAGGCGTTCAGCCAAATCGGCGTCTCGCGCACCAGGGGATACCAGCTCATCGGGGTCGGGTTGCTTCGGACCTACAAGGATGGAAAGCGCCGACTTTGCAGCCACGCGGCATTGGTGGAATGCCAACAGGCCATGGAAAAGGCCTCAACCGAGGGCAAACGAGATGCAGCGCGCGCCTGAAAAAGAAACGGCCCAGGTGGGTACGAACCACCTGAGCCGTCGAAGTGCCGACCGAACCCTTGCGAGGAACGACCAGACCATGAAGCGCAATGTACAGCAACAGCACCCGAAAGCCATCGGGCAAACCCCTGACGAGAATTCAGAAAAGCCTGACACCCGCGCCCCGGCCGATGGTCGCTATGACTGGCTCAGGGAAGAGTGGATGCAGAGCGGACACGGTGATCACTACCGCCTGGAGGGGGTTGATCGCGCGCTGCACGCCGCTCAAGGGCTGCAAGGGATCCTGCTGAGGGACCATCGTGGACGCCTACTGGAGGCCTGCGCCCCTGAAGAGCTCTTCCATGATGGGCTGGGTTCGAACGAGATCGAATCGATGCACGAGGCGGTGCAGCTAATCCTATGCGCGGCCATCGATACGATGGAACGCCTGCGCACTCGGGCTCGCGCATGAGCGCGGTCATCATCCCCTTCCCCACCGCGCGCATTGTCCGCACGCTGCCGATGGGAGCAATCAGCGAAGCCCGGCTGCAGGCCCTCGCCGAGCGCCTGGCCGCCGCAATCGATAGGGCGCCGCCGCTTCCGAAGGAAGGCATGCCATGACAGGCCGCCCCAAGAAGAAGGCGCCGGCGCATCGATTCCGCGTGAGTCCCAACGCAGAATCGATCTTGCGCTCCCTGCTCGCCATCCGTGACCCTGCGTCGCTGCGCCGGCTTGCCGCTACCCCAGCAGGGCGGGCCGAGTTGGAGCGCATGCAGCGTGTTGCAGCGGCGCGCGCTGCCGAGTTTGAAGACTACCTGCGGTTGGCCAGGGACGTGGGCACCGCGCTCGATAACGCGCTGAAATCCACGCTGGGGGCCTGAGCATGGTCGCGCGGATACCCGAACGAAACCGGCCCAAGCACACGGGCCGGAGATCCAGCGACACGTTCGTTCGCCTGCCGCATCCCATGATCCAGTCGCCGGCGTTCTACGCCCTGGGCGGTGGCGCGCTGAAGATGCTGATGTTCCTAGCTGCTCAGTACAACGGCCGCAACAACGGCGACCTCAGCGCCACCAAGGCGATGGTGGCCCAGGCAGGTGTGTGCGCCACCAGCAAGCTCGGGGAACTGCTCAGCCAGTTGGAGGAAGCCGGGTTCATCGTGCAGACGCGGCATGGCAACAGGAAGCTCTGCAATCTCTATGCGCTCACCTGGTACGGCATCGACACCTGTCCTGGGAAGTCGCTGGAGCTGCTGCCTGGTCCGCCACGTAACGACTGGCGAAAAACGCGACCTGTAGTCCCTTCAGGGGGCCAAAGCGAAACGCAATCTGTAGCCCCCATAGGGGACCACATTGCACCCTTCAGGGGGCCAAAAGCAGCATGAGAAATCACTTTTGCACCCCTCAGGGGGCCATAAAGCGTGTTTCGGACTATTTTTTGGCCCCCTCAGGGTGCCCCTTTATATATATCTACCAAGCGGGAGCGCAGCGGACGCTTGGCGCTGTTGCTCCTACGCTGTTGATTCATCCGCTCCAAGCTTCACCGCATCACCGAGCGCAACGGCATGGGGCGCACCCCCTGCACCCCGCGCACCCGGTGCATGACGTTCACCACCCGCGCCCGCTGCCCTATGCGGTGTGTGGCGTCTGCGGCAAGTCGCTTCCATCAACCGACAGCGGACGGCCGCGCAGGTATTGCAGCGATGCATGCAGGCAGAAGGCGTATCGCATCCGGCAATCGTTACGAAACCCATTGAGCCCCGCGCTGGAAGGCGTATCGTTGGAAGTGTCGGCGATCCGCGATCCCGTCACCGCACACCCCGCGATCAGCGATCCGGCAGCGGCCAATGAGTTCACTTGGCAAGCCTGTACCGGAGATTCCCGCACGTGATCGTTAGCCCCCCATTTGTTATTGAAAAGTCCCTAGGACAAGGCCGCTTTGCTGGCTTGGCCTGGTCCTTCATGGACACGCCTGACCGCGAGGGCGACCTCATCCTCCCGTCTGCACTGGCGCGCGCTGTCGATGCAGCAAAGAGCCGTCCAGAGATCCGCATCGAGCATGCCCCCGACCAGGTGGCCGGCGTGATCGACGTGATGACCGTGACTGACCGTGGCCTGGAGGTTGAGGGCCAGATCAACACGGCACAGACCATTGGGAGAAAAGCCTACGACCGGCTGAGTGATCGCTCCCTCGGCGCACTGAGCATGGGGTTCGTAGGCAGTGCCGAAACCTCGGGACGCAACCGCGTGTTCACCGAGATCACAGCCATCCCTGAAATCTCCCTGTGCCGCGAGCCGGTGAACGCCGGTAGCCGCATCCATGCGGTCAAGAGCTGGGCGCAGGTCGATTCAGAGCGCGCACTGGAATACCTCCTGCGGGACGTCGGCATGCCCAACCGTCTCGCCCGCAAGTCGGCCGCCATTGTGTGGCCGGCCATTTCAACCGACGACGAGGCGCGCGCTGCGGAGCTCGCCCGTCAACTCGACACCATCACCCGTTCCCTGAGGAGCAACGCATGACCGACGTAATCGAAAAGGCCCTGAAAGATCACAGCGAAGCCCTCAAGGGTTTCCAGAAGTCCGTCGACGCCAAGCTCGACGCCCAGCGCGACGAGCTGGACAAACTGACCGACAAGGTTTTCAGCATGGAAGAGAAAGGCGTCAAGCTGGCGCCGGGCGCGCGCCGTAAGCAGGAATCGGTGTCCGACGCGATCACCAAGGCGCTGAAGGATGAGCAGTTCCAGCAGTTCAGCGCCGGCAAGTTGCAGAGCAGCGGCAAGCTTGAGCTGGATATCGGCCTCAAGGCCCTGACCTCGCTGCAGGGCTCGCCCGAGACCCCGCAGGTAGGGTTCGACGTCCAGACGGAAGTGATGCCGATCCAGACCTCGGTGCAGCAGCGCCTGCGTGTGCTGGACGTGCTGCCGCAGCGTGACACCCTTAGCAACAAGGTGGGCTATCCGCTGCTCGACTTCTCCGAAGGTGGCGCTGATTACCAGGAAGGCGAAGGCACCCGCAAGGCCGAGGCCAAGTTCAAGGCCGAGTGGGACGAAGCCAGCATTGCCACCATCGCGGTGCACACCGAGGTGTCCAAGCAGGTGATGGATGACGTGGCTGGCCTGTCCGAAACCATCCAGCTGCTGCTGCGGTACAAGCTGACCAGCAAGAGCGACATTGAGCTCATGTCGGGCGATGGCGCCCAGTTCCACATCAAGGGCCTGCTCACGCAGGCGGCCAGCTTCGCAGGTGGTACGGGTAAGGCAGTGGACCGCATCGGCCGTGCTGGCGCCCTGCTGAGCGCTCAGGGCTATCAGCCGAACATCGTGTTCGTGAACCCGCTGGACTACTTCGACTTCTCGTCGGAGCGCGCCACCGATGGCCAGTACGTCGCAGGTGGCTGGAGCCGTCCGACCAACAGCCCGATCTACAACCTTACGCCCGTGCAGACCATGGCCGTACCGGTTGGCCAGGCGCTGGTGCTGGACACCAACGTCACCAAGGTATTGATGCGGGAACGTCCGTCGATCACCTTCGGCTGGGTGAACGACCAGATGGTGCGCAACCTCATCACCATCTTGGCAGAGCTGCGCCTCGGCCTGCTTGTGCTGGACCGCAAGGGCATGCTCAAGGTCGACCTCAGCACGGCTCCGGCTGGCGGCTGAGGCGATGACGGACAAGCCGTGAGTGTCCGGATCGCTCGAAGAACCACGGCAGTCAGGGCAGCGCGTACTCCGCGTTGCGGCGCCTTCGGGTGCATTCCCGCGCTGTGACCTGACCAAACAACAGGTAGGGGGAGGGCGATTTATACCAATCGCCCGGACCTAGACCGTCCGTCCCCCTAAATCCGCACGTCCGCAATTGGAAATACGGCCCTTCCGGGTCCAGGAGAACCGATGGCAAAGCCACGAACACCCACCAAGAAAGCCCGCGTGTCGGGCGCGACCATCAAGGACCCAGGCCGGTACAAGCACCGTTATGAGCCTGCCAACCCTGACCCCATCGGCACTCCCTACAAGGGCATGACGGCCGCCCAAGTGCGCGTGTGGAAAGAGTGTGCCACCAACATGCCCTGGCTCAACGCCGCGCACCGCCTCCTGCTGCGTCAGGTGTGCATCCTGGCCGCGCGTATGGAGACCGGCGAAGACCTCAGCGTGTCATCCACGCACGCGCTAAGCGCGATGCTCTCAAAGCTCGGGGCCACGCCGACCGATGAGTCTAAGGTCAGTCATCCGCAGGGAGAGCAAGACCCCGACGAACGCTTCTTCCACTGAGCCGCTCGGGGCCGCGTGAGTTGGAGGGGCGTGTCGAAAGTTGAGGGCGGCACGGCCTCGACACGTGCGCCCCCCTGCTTTTTTCCACCGTCAGTTGAGAAAAATGGTTTTTCTGGGCTTCCCCTTCTCGCTGTATCGGTCCACTGCCAGCGGCATCCGCGGCCACCGGAGTGAAAGCGGGAGCGCCTCGCAACTGAGTGGCGACAACTATCCCTCGAACAAGCACCGCTCAAGATGCGCTCTATCGGGCACCACGCCCTCATGGATGAGCTTGAATAACACTTGCCTGTAAAGATCAATACTGTCCGCCAAAGCCTCATCGGAGAACTTTAAGTTGCCGTGCGCGGCAGCAGACCGAGCGTCATACAGCTTGGCGACCTTCTTTTGCAGTTCAGCGCGCGCGCGGCCTGGCGGCTCAATGTACGCGGCAACGTTGCATGAAACGCGGAACCTTAGCTCGCTTTTCTCAGAAGTGAAGAGAGCCTCCAATGCTCCCCACATCGTAACGAGCATCATCGACTTGTTTGGCATCACCTGAGAAACATCAAATGCCTCAAGGAGGAGATCAAATACTGCAGATTGCCCGCGCATCCTCAGCGCGGTTTCCCAACTCGCTGCAACCCAAGCTAGACGATCAACAGTCTGTGGCGTGCAATCATCGATTCGCACCCCGTAGCGCACAAACCTTCGCCGATCCTCCATGACTCTAAGCGTGGCAGAAGAGCTTCCAAGCGCGAGCTCTGCAGTGGCCATAGTTGACTCGTAAGCCGCCTCTACTTCTGGGTGATACCACAGCCTCAGCAGAGTGATGATCGTGCGTGATGCCGCTCGCTGAGTCACTTCGCTATGGCTGTAAGCCTCTGGGATGACCAACTCAGTAAGCACATCTCTGGCTCCCTGTTGGGGAAAGCTAAGCCAAGGGCCAGGATGGTGCTCTCCCGGGACGCGAGGAACGGAGAACGCAAAATTCGCGGCAGAGAAGCTGTGTGCATAGGTCGGACGCAGAACTATCCCTTGGCCTAGCTGAACCTCCGGCCCGATGATCTCAATACCGACGAGTCCTAGGTACATGCAATCTCTCTCAGCCATCACCGTTAGGACGCACTAGGAGCACGCTAGTCATTGTTGAACTGGTAGTAATCGTGCCGCTCGGCGTAGTCCCGCATGTACTCTTCCATCACGCTAGAGTCTTCTGGATCAACCAGCTGATAGTAGTCGCCCGGACTGAATTCCGACCGTCTGGTGAAGTGATCTGCTACGCGCGCTGCTCGAAGTGCCTGATATCCAACCAGCTTTAGGCCACATGCCGAGCAGACGAACCGATTGGGCAGGACGGTCTGGCGGACGATGATGCAACCGTCGCCGTGCTCAACCTTCTGCTTGCCAACATCTGAGCCCTGAACAGTGGCAACCGATTCACAGGCGGGGCAGGCAACTCGGTGATGGCGTTGTCCAGCAAGTTCATCGCCAAGACGTTGAGCGGCTTCAGCAAGTGCTTGGCGCTCTGGTTCGTCCTTTGCCCTAAAGACCTTAGCGTGGGCCAAAATGTCAGCCTTGACGTTGAATTCGATGCTCTTATCGGCCGCCACCAAGGTATCCCGCGCCGCAGCCGCCTCCTCAGGCCCGAGAAGAGCCTCCAGGCTTTCGCCAATCGCCGTTGCAAGCACGTCGCAACACCTGAAAAAACCCGGCGACCAATCTTGAACTCGGAATGCGGCGTACGCAGCAGCTCCGGTGTGAAGCTCCTCATTGCGTCGACCGATAAGTGTCGAGGCTGCCCTGACTTCTTCATCCGTAAAGTCCGCGAACAGAACCTTGCATAAGCCAAGAACTTGGCCTGTGTTGATTGACTTTGGCGATGAGGTGCCAAATCCAAGTATGTGCAGCGCATTCTTCTGCTCACGATCCGGCTCACCCAGAAGCAATGGGCTTACGTGCGCGACGGCAGACCGACAGAGAAGCTCCAGTCCCATCGACGCCCACAGCGGGAATACGTCTCCCTCGCGATCTTCTTTAAACGCCCGTTCCATGAACAGAACAGCCTTCAGCCACAGCGAGTCTTTATCCCAGCTCATTTTCGCCCCCCAATGTATGCCCTTAGAAGTACCCTCTCGCGGTCTGTTGGCGCAACAGGACCACGGCCGTGCAAGCAGACCCAGTTATCAATTAGCAGCGCATTTTCGCCTGAATAGTGAAACTGCTTGGCATCGGAGAGCGCTGCATCGACCAGCCTCATGAAGTCCTTAGCAGCATCGTTTGCGGCAACCATATGGGTAGGGTCGAAGCGAACCGCCCAACCTGGCATGCCCTTCGTGTTTTGAGTCAGGCCACTGTAAATCGGACCATCTTTCCTTCTGCAGCGGAAGATCGCGCGCGCTGCGCTTGGTTGCATGAGCAAACTCGCCACTTTTTGCCTGTCAAGCAGGAGGGTTGCTGTCGGGGAATCAACGGGCGACTGCATCACGACGTATCTCGCCGGCTCGCTCCAGAACGAGGTATCGGTATGCAGCGGAAAGTGGTCCCAACCAAATGCGTCGCTGAAGGAATGCCCCCTGCCCACGCCCTTAGGCAAGGGAGACAGACTCTGGATATCTGATACCCCTCCCGCAGCAAGCGATTCCCCCAATCGTCGTATGCACTCTGTCGATTTCAATGAGGGCAGCTCGACCCAGCCCCACTCCCTGAGCGCAGCTGCATATTTCATCTCCGAACGTCCTTCGGTCGCCATGTCAGCCAGGCCACTGCCCACGACTGCATTGAGAAGCTCCGCCGCTGCACGGAGCGGCGGCATCGACCATATCTCTGGCGGCGACGATTGCGGCCGTCCAGGTTGGGCAACCATAGTCCGCCAATTCGCTGCAGACGCCACACACCCCGGAGCCGGGAAGAGTTCGGCGAGAAGACATTTCACGAAAAGGAGCGGGTCGGGCTAAAGCGACCCGTGCAGCTCTAGGGCGACAGGGTTCGGCTAAAACTGGGGTAGCGATCATCCTGACCTCCCAAGCTCGACGGTTCTCAGCGAAACTGCACTTAGGACGCACTTACGAAAAAGCCGGCTCAAGGCCGGCTTTCGCAAAACCTTGAAAAATCAAGGTGATATTGGTGGGCGGTGCAGGGTTCGAACCTGCGACCCTTGCCGTGTGAAGGCAATGCTCTACCGCTGAGCTAACCGCCCGATGCTGCTGAGCCGCTCATTATAGGGCGGCAATTTTCGGCGTCAACGGTTTCGCCGAAATTTCTTCACATCGTGTGCGTGGGCTTGTCCGAGGTCAGGATGCCGGCCAGCAGCGTCTCGATCTTGTTGCGCACGTTCTCGCCCTCGGCCCCTTCGGCCAGCTGCACGCCGATGCCGGCCGCGCGGTTGCCCTGGGCGCCGGCGGGGGTCACCCAGATGACCTTGCCGGCCACCGGCAGGCGCTCGCTGGAGTCCGGCAGGGTCAGCAGCAGGAACACCTCATCGCCCAGGAAGTAGCGCTTGGGGGTGGGGACGAAGACGCCGCCGTTCTTCACGAACGGCATGTACGCGCTGTACAGCGCGGCCTTGTCCTTGACCGCCAGCGACAGGATGCCCTGGCGGGCGTTGGTGGCACTCATGCTCTATTCCCCTTTGCTTGCCGCTCGTTGACCTTGTTCCAGGCCAACAACAATTCCACCACCGCAAGGTCGGCGCGCACGGTGGTGCGCAGCAGATCGCGGGTACGGTTGGCGGCGTCGAACCACGCCGCCAGCTTGTGCAATCGGTCCGGATCGGTCAAGCCGCCCGTGCTGGCCTGGGCCAGCGCCAGATCGGCGGCGTGACGCAGGCGCAACGCCGCGTTGTCGTCGGCGGTCCAGCGCTGGGCCAGCTCCACCGCACCGGCGCGCCCGGCCACCAGCGCTTCCAGGTCGGTGGCCACCTGCCGGCGCAGCGCCAGGCCATCCTCGCGCAGCCAGTCGTCGGCCTGACCGGGATGGCCGCGCGCGGCATCCAGTGCCTCTTCGGCGCTGCGCGGGGTGTGGCCCTGGGCGTGCAGCCAGGCCAGTGCTTCCTCACGCGGGGGCAGCTTGAACTCCAGTCGCTGGCAGCGGCTGCGCACGGTCGCCGGCAGGCGCGCCGGGTCGCTGCTGATCAGCCACAGGTAGCGGCCCGGCTGCGGCTCTTCCAGGGTCTTGAGCAGCGCGTTGCAGGCCGCGCGGTTGATCGCATCGGCCGGGTCGACGATCACCACCTGGGCGATGCCGTACTGCGGGGTCAGCGCCAGCTTCTGTGAGATCTCGCGGATCTGCTCGATCACGATCTCGGTGCGCAGCTTGTCGCCGGACTTGTTCGGCACGAACGAGATCAGCTGCAGGTCCGGGTGGGTGCCGGCGGCGATCAGCTGGGCGCTGCGCTGGGCAGCGGCCGGTTCACCGCTGCACAGGATGTGCTGGGCCATGCGCAGCGCCACGGCGCGCTTGCCCAGCCCGGCCGGGCCGCAGATCAGCAGGCCATGGC
>LNAP01002207.1_pt1 | contig 21367 bp, 16 predicted proteins | sample 602601 | NCBI WGS metagenome assembly LNAP01 (sample SAMN02440304, study PRJNA202911) | soil metagenome | biome: Subtropical and temperate rainforests or woodlands; isolation source: soil samples (1 kg each in a 20% v/v slurry with milli Q water) were... ...
CAGGTGGCAAGCACACACACGCAGCCAATCCGGCCAATTGTCGAACACCCCAGTAGGGCCGAGCGCGCGGGAACGAACCCGCCGCCAGCCCAGGAAGCCCGAATATGAACTCGTCCGTCTCTGCTCTGCCGCTGTCCACCTTGAACCCTGCCAATGAAGCGCTGACCTTGCGTCTGCCCAGCTCATTGCAACTCAAACAGCAGTTACCCCTCAGCAACGCCCTGACCCAACAAGTCGCCGCCCACCGTCAAGCGGTTCGCGCGATCCTCAACGGTGAAGACTCCCGTCTGCTGGTCATCGTCGGCCCCTGCTCGATACACGATCCCCGTTCCGCCCTCGAATACGCTGCCAACCTGGCCCGGCTGGCCGCTGAAGTCAGCGATGAGATGTTGCTGGTAATGCGCGCCTATGTCGAAAAGCCCCGCACCACGGTCGGCTGGAAAGGCCTGGCCTACGACCCGCATCTGGATGGTAGCGACGACATGGCGGGCGGTTTGACGCTGTCCCGCGAATTGATGCGCGAAATGCTCCAGCTGGGCTTACCCGTTGCCACCGAGCTGCTGCAACCGATGGCCGCCGGCTACTTCGACGACCTGCTGAGCTGGGTCGCGATTGGCGCCCGTACCACCGAATCACAGATCCACCGGGAGATGGCCAGCGGCCTGAGCATGCCGGTTGGGTTCAAGAATGGCACCGATGGCGGTGTGGCTGTCGCCAGCGATGCCATGCGCTCGGCCGCCCATCCGCATCGCCATTTCGGTGTCGATAGCCAGGGGCATCCTGCGATTATCCAGACACCAGGCAACGCCGATACCCATCTGGTATTGCGTGGCGGCCATCGTGGGCCGAACTACGACCGTGACAGCATCGCTCAAGTGCACAGCGATTTGACCCGGCTCAAGATTCCGGCGCGGATCATGGTCGATTGCAGCCACGCCAACAGCGGTAAAGACCCATTGCGTCAGCCAGCGGTGTTCAACGACGTGCTTGAACAGCGCCTGCAGGGTGATCGATCGTTGATTGGCATGATGATCGAAAGCCATCTGTTCGAAGGTTGCCAAGCGCTGAGCCCGTCGCTGCGTTACGGAGTGTCAGTAACGGATGGCTGCCTTGGCTGGACCGGGACAGAACGGTTGTTGCAGCAGGCAGCCGAGCAACTTCGTGCGCAGCGCTGTACCCAACAGCCGAAGTGACCGGTGCCCGCCTTCCAGTTCTCCAAGCGAAAACTGGAAGGCGGTTGCCTTAAACCGGTTACGACTGCACTTGCACTAACGTGACTTCGGACTGTTGGCTCACATCGTCGAGACGTTCGACCGAATAAGCTACCCGGACCGTCAAATCCCGATGCTCGCGCCAAAACCTGTAGGGAACGATAAATACCAGCGGTTGACCGGCCATTTCCCTTGAGATCTCACGATCATCGCGATGATTGAAATGCTCCCCGTCACATTTCAGATAAACCAGCTCACCCTCTTCTGCCTGGGCATTGTCGATCACGACGGTGACACCATCGATCGCATCTTGCAGATCCAGCCAACCCTCATCGGCCTCCAGCACAGAGGGAGGCAATAGCGGTCCTCGCTCCAGAGGGCCGATCAACAACTGTGCAGGCTCCGAGAAGCGAGGCTCTTGGCCTTCTTTCTCGACGCAATAGCTGATCGTAATGGTTGCACCAAGGTTGGGAGCAATAGACTCGGGACTTACCCAGAACGACAGTTCGCCACCCACTGCAAAGGATTCGATTTTCAATGTGTCATTGAAGCTTGATTGTGGCGTACCGCCGGCCCAGGACAGCAACACCCGATCTCCAGCTGCCATCCGGGGATACGGCCTGATCGTAACGCGGGCGCCCTCGGCGACCCTGTCGGGATCAAGTGTGCCACCCACCGCATCGTTCACAATCACAGGCAGCAGATCCGGCCTGACATCACCGACGCTCAACTGTAAACGCCCGGACTCCAAAGGCTCACAATGGAACGCACTGTACAGCGTGTAGTAAACCTCGAGCGACCCGCCGTCCAGTGCGGCGATGTGTACGTCCGGCACAGCAAAGACAATCACCCTGTCCACCTGGGCTTCGCTGACGAACCGCGACACTTCATGCCGATACGCCGCACCCTCTGCATCGATACCTGACCAGGACAAGACCAGCTTGTCTCCGCAGGCCATGGCCTGATAAGGCGCAACAGTGACAATGGCCTTTCTTTCGGACGGATCCAACATGGCGTTCTCCGCCTGGTCCAGCCGAGGTGCCGCCATGTATTGCTCTACAACATTCAGGTTTGCCGCTTCATAAATAGTCATTCATACGCTCCAGTCCTTGGAATAAATGCCGCCTTGAAAGTCGGCATCGAACGAAGCCTATTGAACCCCACGATGCTGATTCGTGATGCAGGGCAAAGGCGTCGGCTTGCACGGAAAAATGACGTTTCACAAGTAGGTCATTGCGAGAAAGCGTTCAACCATCGTTAAAAAGATGTCCAGATATTCCGACCAAGACCTCATGTTCATCCGAACTTTCGTACTATTTCTATTCCGTTTTCATCGGGTTATAGCGGCTTTTTCATACATCGCCGAGCAGCTGGTGTGCTTTAGAGTGCCCCCCTTGAACACACACCTGACCTACTGCGAAAAAGGAATCTACATGCTACGGAATGCAACCACTCACTATCCGATCCTGCTGGTCCACGGGCTCTTCGGCTTCGATCGCATCGGCAACCTGGAATTGTTCCATGACGTCAAACTGGCCCTCAGAAGCGCCGGCGCCAGGGTCTTCATCCCGCATCTGTCGGCTACCCACAGCAATGAAACCCGCGGCGAGCAACTGTTGGCGCAGATCGATCGGGTACTGCTGGGAACCGGTGCAAGCAAAGTCAATCTGATCGGTCACAGTCAGGGGGCGCTTGCGGCACGGTATGCAGGAGCGCTGGCACCCGAGGTGGTCGCCTCGGTGACATCGGTCAGCGGGCCGAATCATGGCTCGGAACTGGCCGACTTCCTGCGTAAGGCGCTGATCCCCGGACGCCTGCCGGAACACGTTGCCGGAGCGGTGGCCACGCTGTTCGCCGATTTCCTGTCATTGCTCAGTGGCAACCGGCATCTGCCGCAAAACGCCATTGCCGCGCTCAATGCACTGACCACCGAAGGCGTCGGCGCCTTTAACGACAAGTACCCGCAAGGGTTGCCAAAAACCTGGGGCGGCAAGGGGCGCGATCAGGTCAATGGCGTGCGCTACTATTCCTGGAGCGGCATTTTGCAGGGGGACATCCTCGATGAGGGACTCCATGCACTCAATCCGCTGCACGGGTTTCTGCGGGCCTTCTCCCACTATTTCACCACCGAAGCCGAGCAGAATGACGGCATGGTCGGTCGATTCAGTTCCCATCTGGGCAAAGTGATCCGTTCGGATTATTCGCTGGATCATCTGGATAGCCTCGGCCAGACAACCGGTCAGGTCCGCCGGGGTATCGACCCGATTGCCCTGTATGTGCAACATGCCGAACGCTTGCGAAATGCCGGCCTTTAAAACGCTGCATGAAAGAGACGGAACTTTGAGGAAGAAATAGCCCACTGAATCCGGTAGGCTCCGCATTTTATTGAACATTGAATGGAGTATTTTCCCATGGCCAAAGCCACTGCCCGTCACATCCTGGTTTCCAGCGAAGAAAAGTGCAACGAACTCAAGGCCCAGATCGAGGCTGGCGCCGATTTCGCCGAAGTCGCCAAAGCCAACTCCTCCTGCCCTTCCAGCCGTCAGGGCGGTGACCTGGGTTCGTTCGGCCCGGGCCAGATGGTCAAGGAATTCGACACCGTGGTCTTCAGCGCGCCGATTAACGTGGTGCAAGGCCCGGTCAAGACCCAGTTCGGTTACCACCTGCTGGAAGTGACCAGTCGTCAGGACTGATCAGCGCTTTGAGTTTGCTACACAACGGCCCGCCTTTTGGTGGGCCGTTGTGTTTTCGTTACGTGATACGGCTGGCGAGGGACGCGCCGCTAGCGTACAAATTGTGGTTATCCACCACCCGGCTCTAAGGCTGACAATGCGACTGGCTTTCCCCACTTTGTTGTTCACTGCCGTGGCGCTGCTATTAAGTGCCGCTGGTGTGAATGCTGCACCGCAACATGCGTTGACCGTGTACGGTGAACCGGCGAAGTATCCCGCGGGCTTCAGCCATTTCGCCTACACCAACCCGCGCGCGCCCAAGGGCGGCACGATGCGTCGCTCAGCGATGGAAATCGGTCATTTCGACCATATGCTGCCGTACATCGACAAGGGCACGGGTGTCACTCAGATCGACGGCTTGATCTACTCGCCCCTGGCCCAGCGTTCGCTGGATGAGCCCTATACCGTTTACGGCCTGGTCGCCCAACAGATGGAGCGTTCCGACGACGGACTGTCGCTGCGTTTCTACCTGAATCCGAAGGCCCGTTTCGCCGACGGCAAGCCGATCACCGCCGAAGACGTGCGCTATACCTTCGACCTGCTGATGACCCAGGGCAGCCTGCGCTATCGCACGCAATTCGCCGACGTCAAAGGCGTCGAAGTAGAGTCACCACTCACCATTCGGTTCGACTTCAAGAGCAACGAAAACCGGACCCTGCCCCTGGACATCGCGACCTTGCCGGTGTTTCCCGAGCACTGGTGGAAAACCCGCGACTTTGCCAACGGCGGTGGTTACGAGCCGCCACTGGGCAGCGGGCCGTACCGCGTGAGCAAGGTCGACTCCGGGCGCAGCATCACCTTCGAGCGTAACGCCGACTGGTGGGGCAAGGATTTACCCGTCAGCCGTGGCCTCTACAACTTCGATCATTTCAGCATCGAGTATTTCGGCGATACCGATGTCGCCCGCCAGGTCCTGCGAGGTGGCGCCTACGACTACAACCGCGAATTCTCCGCTACCGCCTACTCCATCGGCTACGAAAGCCCGGCCCTGAGCGACGGTCGCCTGCAAAAGGCCCACCTGGCCAAAGAGGCACCGCAATCGGCTCAGGGCTTTGTGTTCAACCTGCAAAACCCGATGTTCCAGGACCGTCGCGTACGCCAGGCCCTGGCCATGCTCTGGGATTTCGAGTGGAGCAACCGGCAGATGATGCGCGAGATGTACATCCGCCAGCAGAGCTACTTTTCCAACACCGACCTCGCTGCCCGAGAACTGCCCGACGCAGGCGAAAGGGCGATTCTGGAACCGCTGCGCGGGCAGATCCCCGACGAAGTCTTCACCCAGGTCTTCGAAGCGCCGAAAACCGACGGCAGCGGCGTGATTCGCGACAAACAGTTGCAAGCCCTGGGTTTGCTCGAACAAGCCGGGTGGAAACCCGATGGCGATCAATTGGTCAACGCCCAAGGCCAACCGCTGAGCTTCACCTTTCTGGTCAGCCAGAACGGCATGGACCGATTGCTGCTGCCTTACAAGCGCACCCTGAAACAAATCGGCATCGACATGAATATTCGGCGCATCGACGCGTCCCAGTACGTCAACCGCCTGATGTCCCGGGATTACGACATGATCGTCACCGGCTACCCGGTCACCACCTCGCCGGGCAACGAGCTGTACAACTATTTCGGCTCGGCGGCGGCCAACGATCCCGGTTCCAACAACTACATGGTGCTGAAGAACCCGGCGGTCGATACGCTGGTCAACGGCCTGGTTCGCGCCACCACCCAGGCTGACATGCTGCGCTACGCCCATGCCCTGGACCGCGTCCTGCAATGGAACTTCTATTGGATTCCCAATTATTACCCGCCGGGCAGCTCGACCGTGTGGTGGAACCGCTTCGGCATTCCCTCTGTGCAAGCGAGCAATGACGCAGCCATCGAGAGTTGGTGGGAAGTGAGCTCCACCCCGCTGACCAATCAACAAATGACCGCCGAGCTCATCAAACGCGGCAAGCCCGGAGGACCGCACTGATGTGGGCTTACATACTGCGGCGCCTGCTGCTGATCATTCCGACACTGGTGATCATTCTTCTGGTCAATTTCGTCATCGTCCAGGCCGCGCCCGGTGGCCCGGTGGAACAGGCCATCGCGCAATTGCAGGGCATTGGCGGTGCGAGTGTCGGTGGCGGTTCCAGCGAAACCATGCATGGCAGCTCACGGGCCAGTCGAGGGCTCGACCCGCAGCTGATCAAGGAGATTGAAAAGCAATATGGCTTCGACAAACCGGCCCCGGAACGTCTGTGGCTGATGCTCAAGAGCTACGCCCGCCTCGACTTCGGCAAGAGCTTTTTCCGTGGTGCCACGGTCACCGACCTGATCCTGGAAAAAATGCCGGTAACCATTTCTCTCGGGCTCTGGGCCACGTTGATCACTTATCTGGTGTCGATTCCCTTGGGCATCCGCAAGGCCGTGCATCATGGCAGCCATTTCGATATCTGGAGCAGCACCGCGATCATCATCGGTTATGCCATGCCGGCGTTCCTGTTCGCGATGTTCCTGATTGTGGTCTTCGCCGGCGGCACCTCATTGAACTGGTTCCCGGTGCGCGGCCTGGTCTCGGACAACTTCGAGTCGCTGTCGACCCTGGGCAAAGTCGCCGATTACTTCTGGCATCTGGTACTGCCGGTGACGGCGCTGGTGGTTGGCGGTTTCGCCACCCTGACCATCCTCACCAAGAACTCCTTCCTCAATGAAATCACTCGCCAATACGTGGTCACCGCCCGAGCCAAGGGCTTGAGCGAGCGCAGGGTGCTTTACGGCCATGTGTTTCGCAACGCCATGCTGCTGGTGGTGTCAGGAATTCCGCAGGCCTTCATCAGCGTATTTTTTGCCGGCTCACTGCTGATCGAAGTGATTTTCTCCCTCGATGGCCTGGGTCGCTTGAGTTACGAAGCCGCGGTTTCACGGGACTATCCGGTGGTATTCGGTTCGCTGTTTATCTTCACCTTGTTCGGCCTGCTGATAAAACTCATCGGCGACCTCTGCTACACCCTGGTCGACCCACGCATCGACTTCGCCGCGAGGAACGCCTGATGTTCAAGCTCTCGCCGCTGGGCCGTCGCCGTTTCGAGCGTTTCAAGAAAAACCGCCGTGGCTGGTGGTCGCTGTGGTTGTTTGTCGGCCTGTTCCTGCTGACCCTGGGCGGAGAACTCATCGCCAACGACCAACCGCTGGTGGTCAGTTATCAGGGCTCGCTGTACTTCCCGGCGTTCAAACGCCACACCGAACAGGAGTTTGGTGGGCAACTGCCGTTCCAGGCCGATTACCGCAGCGATTACGTGCAGAAGCTGATTCATAAGGACGGTGGCTGGATGCTGTTTCCTCCGATCCCGTTCAGCGACGACACGCCCAATTACGACCTCAATCAACCGGCGCCGAGCCCGCCGTCGAAGGTCAACTGGCTGGGCACTGACGATCAGGCCCGGGACGTGCTGGCCCGGGTGATTTTCGGGGCGCGGGTGTCGATTCTGTTCGCGCTGGCGCTGACCTTCATCAGCGCCTTGATCGGCATCGCCGCCGGTGCGCTGCAAGGCTACTACGGCGGCTGGGTCGACCTGCTCGGCCAGCGCTTGCTGGAAGTCTGGTCGGGGCTTCCGGTGCTGTACTTGCTGATCATTCTGTCGGGCTTTGTTGAGCCGAATTTCTGGTGGCTGCTGGGGATCATGGCGCTGTTTTCCTGGCTAGCCCTGGTGGACGTGGTGCGCGCCGAATTCCTGCGCGGGCGCAACCTGGAATACGTCAAAGCCGCCCGTGCGCTGGGCCTGACCGACCGCAAGGTGATCGTGCGGCACATTCTGCCCAACGCGATGAACGCCACCCTGAGTTATTTGCCGTTCATTTTGACCGGGGCGATTTCCACCCTCACGGCGCTGGATTTTCTCGGCTTCGGCATGCCGGCCGGCAGTGCATCGCTGGGTGAGTTGATTGGTCAAGGCAAGCAGAACCTGCAAGCGCCGTGGCTGGGGCTGACGGCGTTTTTCACCCTGGCGCTGATTCTTTCTTTATTGGTGTTTATCGGGGAGGCATTACGCGATGCCTTTGATCCTCGGTCTTGAAGCGGACTGTTGATATGAGTGACAACCTGATCGAAATCCGTGACCTCAACGTGGCCTTCAGCGGCCAGACCGTGGTGCGCAACCTGTGCCTGGACATCCGCCCCGGCGAATGCCTGGCGCTGGTCGGCGAGTCGGGCTGCGGCAAGTCGGTGACTGCCCACTCGATCCTGCAACTGCTGCCCGAGACCGGCACTCAAACCACCGGCAGCATTCGCTATCGCGGCCAGGAATTGATCGGCACCGACATCAAGACCTTGCGCGAGCTGCGCGGCAACCGGATCGCGATGATCTTTCAGGAGCCGATGACCTCCCTCAATCCGCTGCACAGCGTTGAAAAGCAGATCGGCGAAACCTTGCTGCTGCATAAAGGGCTGGGCGGCAAAGCGGCACAAGCGCGGATTCTTGAATTGCTGCAACTGGTAGGCATCCAGCAACCCGAAAAACGGCTCAAGGCTTATCCCCATCAACTGTCGGGCGGCCAACGGCAACGGGTGATGATCGCCATGGCCCTGGCTTGCGAGCCGGAATTGCTGATCGCCGACGAGCCGACCACCGCGCTGGATGTGACGGTACAACGCAAGATCCTGCTGCTGCTCAAATCCCTGCAACAGCGGCTCGGCATGTCGCTGCTGTTGATCAGCCACGACCTCAATCTGGTGCGCAGCATGGCCCAGCGGGTGTGCGTGATGCACGCCGGGGAAATCGTCGAGCAGGCACCTTGCGAAACGCTGTTCACCGAGCCGAAACACCCTTACAGCTGCATGTTGCTGAACGCCGAGCCGGAAGGTGAAGCGCTGCCCCGGGACGAGCGTGAGAAAGTGCTGGAAGTGGATAATTTACAGGTCCGGTTTGTCATCGGTGGCGGCCTGTTCCAGCGTAAAACCTATCTGCGTGCGGTGGACGACATCAGTCTGAATGTTCAGCGCGGCAAGACGCTGGGCATCGTCGGTGAGTCCGGTTCGGGCAAGTCCACCCTCGGTCAGGCGATCCTGCGCTTGCTCGATTCCGAAGGCAGCATTCGCTTTCAGGGCGAGGCCCTGGATGGCTTGACGCAAAAGCAGCTGCGACCGTGGCGCAAAAAAATGCAGGTGGTGTTCCAGGACCCCTTCGGCAGTCTCAGCCCGCGAATGTCCGTGGCGCAGATCATCAGTGAAGGCCTTGAGGTTCACAGCCAATCCACCCCGGATGAATGCGAAGCCCAGGTGATCCGGGTGCTGGAAGAAGTTGGGCTCGACCCGCAAAGCCGTCATCGCTACCCGCACGAATTCTCGGGTGGCCAACGCCAACGCATCGCCATTGCCCGCGCACTGGTGCTGAAACCGGCGCTGATCCTGCTCGACGAACCGACCTCGGCGCTGGATCGCACGGTGCAAAAACAAGTGGTCGCCCTGCTCCGTCAGCTTCAGGAAAAATACGGCCTGACCTACCTGTTCATCAGTCACGACCTGGCGGTGATACGCGCCCTGGCCCACGACATGATCGTGATCAAGGACGGCAAAGTGGTGGAAAGCGGCGCGAGCCACACGGTGTTCGACTCGCCGCAGCATCCGTATACCAAAGAGCTGTTGGCGGCGGCGCGTCCGGGGTGGGCATAATCTGCGTCATGTCGTTGGACCGCGTCGCGGCCTTCGCGGGCAAGCCTCGCTCCTACAGGTCGAGGTGATCCGTAGGAGCGAGGCTTGCCCGCGAAGGCACCCGAACAAACACCACACATCCTGGACAATGAAGCCCGATGAACACCACCGAAAGCCTCAAGGACTACCAGCGCGTTCGCACCCTGGCGATCCGTTCGCTGTTCGAAATCATCGAGCAATCGAGCGAAGGCACGGTGATTGTCGACCGCGACGCGAACATCGTCTGGATGAATGAGCGTTATGCCCGGCGCTTCGGTCTCGAATCGGCCGCAGGTGCGATCGGCCGGGCCTGTGAAAGTGTGATTCCTGGCAGCCTGTTGCGTGAGGTGGTGCGCACCGGACGCCCCATCCTGCTGGACATGCAGGACACTCCCAAGGAACCGCTGGTGGTGATGCGTCTGCCGATTCACGACGATGCCGGCGCAGTGATTGGCGCTATCGGCTTTGCCCTGTTCGATGAATTGCGCAGCCTGTCGCCGATGCTCAAGCGCTACCTGAGCATGCAGGAAGAACTCGCCTCCACCCGTTCGTTGCTGCGGGCGCGGCAGACCAAGTACAACTTCGCCCACTTCATCGGCACCAGTGCCGCCAGCCTCGAAGTCAAACGTCGCGCCCGGCGCAGCGCCAGTGCCGAGTCTCCGGTGTTGCTGCTGGGCGAAACCGGTACCGGCAAAGAGTTGCTGGCCCAGGCGATTCACGGCGCCTCGCCTCGGGCGCACAAAGCGTTCGTCAGCATCAACAGCGCGGCGATCCCCGAGTCGCTGCTGGAAGCCGAGTTCTTTGGGACCGCCCCCGGCGCGTTCACCGGCGCCGATCGCAAGGGCCGCACCGGCAAGTTGCAAATCGCTCAGGGCGGCACGCTGTTTCTCGATGAGATCGGCGACATGCCGCTGCCGCTGCAAAGCAAATTGCTGCGGGTGTTGCAGGAAAAGGAATTCGAGCCGGTGGGCTCCAACGAAGTGATCCAGAGCGATGTGCGAGTGATCGCGGCCACCTCCACCGACCTGGAAGCGGCAATCAAACGCGGCGAGTTTCGCGCCGATTTGTATTACCGCCTCAACGTGCTGCCGATTCAGGTTCCGCCCCTGCGTGATCGCCTCGACGACCTGCCGGCCCTCAGCGAAGCGATTCTCGAAGAGCTGCGCAGTCAGCACGAACTGAACCCCGAAGCCCTGGATTTGTTGGGTCAACACGCTTGGCCGGGGAACATCCGCGAACTGCGCAATGTTCTGGAACGCGCGGCGTTGCTCAGTGATGATTTGATGCTGAACGTGGCGGATATCCGCGCGGCGATTGGCAGTTTTGTCCCGGTGCAGCGTGTGGCGCCCTTGGCCATCGAGCCGGTTGCCCATGAAACCTTCAGCGAAGCTCGTGAACGGTTTGATCGGCAGTTGATTGAAGCCGCCCTCGCGCAATGCGACGGGAAGGTTATCGAAGCGGCGGCGCGTTTGGGGTTGGGGCGGTCGACGTTGTACAAGAAGATGGTGGCGTTGGGGATTGCCGAGTCTCCATAAAGAGACATTGATCTCTATTGATAGACGCGGCCTCTTCGCGGGCAAGCCACGCTCCTACAGGTAACGCAATGGCGCAAATAACCACAATCCCGTAGGAGCGAGGCTTGCCCGCGAAAGCGTCAGCCCCGGCATCAAAAATCTCAATACAGAGACAAAAAATCGTACAACCCTCTCATCAATAAATAATTTCTTTAAGTTTCAACAACTTACCTTCTGGCACGAAACTCGCTATAGCCCTTCCCACAAAGCTTCACCCTACAAAAATAACAATTCAGGAGACACACCATGAGTGTGATCATTGCCTTGGCAGCTCTCACGCTGCTGATGGTGGCTGCTTACCGTGGCTACAGCGTTATCCTCTTTGCCCCGATCGCCGCCCTCGGCGCCGTCCTGCTCACCGACCCTTCTGCCGTTGCCCCCGTCTTCACCGGGGTGTTCATGGAAAAAATGGTCGGCTTCGTCAAACTGTATTTCCCGGTGTTCCTGCTCGGTGCCGTGTTCGGCAAGCTGATCGAGTTGTCGGGCTTCTCCCGCTCCATCGTCGCAGCGGCCATTCGTTTGCTCGGCACTCGCCAGGCGATGCTGGTGATCGTGTTGGTCTGCGCCCTGCTCACTTACGGCGGCGTGTCGCTGTTTGTGGTGGTGTTTGCGGTCTACCCGTTTGCCGCCGAGATGTTCCGCCAGAGCAATATCCCCAAGCGCCTGATCCCGGCGACCATCGCCCTCGGCGCATTCTCGTTCACCATGGACGCCCTGCCCGGCACCCCGCAGATCCAGAACATCATCCCCAGCACCTTCTTCAATACCACCGCCTGGGCCGCGCCGTGGCTGGGTGTGATCGGCACGATTTTCGTGTTCTGCGCCGGCATGCTGTTCCTTCAAAGCCAGCGCAACAAGGCCCAGCGCAGCGGTGAAGGGTATGGTTCAGAGTTGCGCAACGAGCCGGAAACCGCGCCGGACATCAAGCTGCCCAACCCGTGGATCGCGCTGTCGCCGCTGTTGATGGTGGGCCTGATGAACCTGCTGTTCACCCGCTGGATTCCGCTGTGGTACGGCAAGACGCACAGCCTCTCGTTGCCAGGCATGGCAGCACCGGTGACCACCGACATCGCCAAACTGACCGCGATCTGGGCGGTCCAGGCAGCCTTGCTGGTGGGCATCGTCATGGTGCTGGTGTTCGCCTTTCAGACGATTCGCGGCAAGTTGGCCGAAGGCAGTAAAAGTGCGGTCAGCGGCGCGCTGCTGGCGGCGATGAACACCGCGTCGGAATACGGTTTCGGTGCAGTGATCGCGTCGCTACCGGGTTTTCTGGTGCTGTCCGGCTGGCTCAAAAGCATTCCCAACCCGCTGGTCAACGAAGCGATTACCGTGACCCTGCTGGCCGGCATCACCGGTTCGGCGTCGGGCGGCATGAGCATTGCCCTGGCGGCGATGTCCGAGACGTTCATCAGCGCCGCCCATGCCGCCAACATTCCATTGGAAGTGCTGCACCGGGTCGCCGCGATGGCCAGTGGCGGTATGGACACCCTGCCGCACAACGGCGCGGTGATTACGTTGCTGGCGGTCACTGGTTTGACCCACCGCGAGGCCTACAAAGACATTTTCTGTATTACGCTGATCAAGACACTCGCTGTTTTTGTGGTGATCGGTACTTTCTACGCCACTGGCATTGTGTGAGGTATTCATGACGACTCTTTCGGGCAAGACCGCACTGGTCACCGGTTCCACCAGCGGCATCGGTCTGGGAATCGCCCTGAGCCTGGCCAAGGCTGGCGCCAACCTGATCCTCAATGGTTTCGGCGATGCATCCTCGGTGGTTGCCGAAATCGAAAAATTCGGCGGTAAGGTCGGCCATCACCCCGCCGACGTCAGCGACCCGGCGCAGATCGCCGACATGATCGAGTACGCCGAGCGTGAGTTCGGCGGCGTGGATATCCTGGTCAACAACGCGGGCATCCAGCACGTGGCGTCGGTGGAAGATTTTCCGGTGGAGCGCTGGGACTCGATCATTGCGATCAATCTGTCGTCGGTGTTTCACAGTACCCGTTTGAGCCTGCCGGGCATGCGCGCCAAGGGCTGGGGACGGATCATCAATATCGCTTCGGTGCATGGCCAGGTCGGTTCGGTGGGCAAGGCGGCGTACGTTGCGGCCAAGCATGGTGTGATCGGCCTGACCAAGGTGGTCGGCCTGGAAACCGCCACGACGAACGTCACCTGCAATGCCATTTGCCCAGGTTGGGTGCTGACGCCGCTGGTGCAAAAGCAGATCGATGATCGCGCCGCGACCGGGATCGACCCGCAGCAGGCGCAACATGATTTGCTGGCCGAGAAGCAGCCGTCGCTGGAATTCGTGACGCCGCCGCAGCTGGGTGAGTTGGTGCTGTTTTTATGCAGCGAAGCCGGTAGCCAGGTGCGTGGCGCTGCGTGGAATATTGATGGTGGGTGGTTGGCGCAGTAATCCGCCGCCAAACCGCGTTATCGTTCTTCGCGGGCAAGCCTCGCTCCTACAGGTTTTGTGTCGAACCCCATACCCTGTAGGAGCGAGGCTTGCCCGCGATCAGATCTGAAGACAGAAAAAGAGGCCAAGCCATGTCCGACATCCTCTGGCAACCCGGCACCGAGCGCATCGGCAAATCCCGCATGGAGGCCTTCCGGCGCTTCGTCAATCAGCGACATGCCCTTGAAATCGCCGACTACCCTGCCCTGCACCAGTGGAGCATCGATCAACGCGAAGCTTTCTGGCAGGCCATCGTCGATTTCTTCGACATCCGTTTTCACGATCAGCCAGACGCGGTGCTGATTGAGGGCGCACAAATGCCCAGCGCCCAGTGGTTCCCCGGCGCCACGCTGAACTTCGCCGAGCACTTGCTGCGCCGTCGCGACGATGCCGTGGCGGTGGTGGCCATCGGCGAAAACGGCCAACGGGAACAACTGACCTGGGCCGAACTGGCGAGCCATGTCACCGGTTTTCAAAACGGCCTGAAAGCCGCCGGTGTCGGCCTCGGCGACCGCGTGGCCGCGTGCATGCCGAACACCTGGCAAACCCTGGTAGCCATGCTTGCCACCACCAGTCTGGGGGCGATCTGGTCTTGTTCCTCGCCAGATTTCGGTACTCATGGGGTGATCGACCGTTTCGGCCAGATCGAGCCGAAAGTGCTGATCACCTGCGCCGGTTACCGTTACGCCGGCAAAGAGATCGACCAGACCGCCAAGGTCAACGAAATCCTCGGGCAACTGCCGTCCTTGCAGCAGTTGATCGTTGTGCCTTACGCACGACCCCAGGCGCGCATAGAGGACTTCCGCAGCCAGGCCAACGTGACGCTATGGGACGATTTCTACGACCCGGGCGGCGAGCCGCAATTCATTCCCGTGCCCTTCGCCCATCCGCTGTACATCCTCTACTCCAGCGGCACTACTGGCGTGCCGAAATGCATAGTTCACAGCACCGGCGGCGTGCTGCTGCAACATGTCAAGGAACATGGGCTGCATACCGATCTTGGCCCGGGCGACCGTTTGTTCTACTACACCACGTGCGGCTGGATGATGTGGAACTGGCTGGTCTCGGCGCTGGCAGTCGACAGCGCCGTGGTGCTGTACGACGGCTCGCCGTTTCATCCAGGCCCGGAGCGTTTGATCGACCTGATCGACGACGAACGCATCAACGTCTTCGGCACAAGCCCCAAGTTCCTCACCGCGCTGGAAAGCAATGGCCTGAAGCCGTGCGACAGTCATGACCTGAGCAGCCTGAAAACCGTGCTGTCCACCGGTTCCGCGCTGTCCCCGCAAAGCTTCGACTACGTCTACCGCGCGTTCAAGTCCGACCTGTGCCTGTCCTCGATGTCCGGCGGCACTGACATCATTTCGTGCTTTGTGATTGGCAACCCGGTCCTGCCGGTGCGCCGTGGCGAAATGCAGTGCAAGGGCCTGGGCATGGCGGTCGAAGTGTGGAACGACGCCGGTACGCCTGTGATCGGGGAAAAAGGCGAACTGGTGTGCACCCGGCATTTTCCGGCCATGCCCATCGGTTTGTGGCATGACCCTGATGGGGAGAAGCTGCGAAAGTCCTATTTCAGCCTGTTCCCCGGTGTCTGGGCCCAAGGCGATTACGCCGAACAACTGCCCCACGGTGGCCTATTGATCCACGGGCGTTCCGATGCCGTGCTCAACCCCGGCGGCGTGCGCATCGGCACGGCGGAAATCTATCGTCAGGTGGAGAAAATCCCGCAGGTGCTGGACAGCGTCGCCATCGGCCAGCAATGGCAGGATGACGTGCGGGTGGTGCTGTTTGTGAGGTTGCGTGACGGTGTCGAGCTGGACGAAGCACTGCAACAACAGATTCGCCAAGTCATCCGCGCCAACACCACACCACGGCATGTGCCGGCGAAGATAGTTGCGGTGACCGATATTCCGCGGACCATCAGCGGCAAGGTGGTCGAGCTGGCGGTAAGGAATGTGGTGCATGGCCAGAAGGTGAAAAACACCGATGCACTGGCCAATCCCGAGGCATTGGAGCAGTTTCGCGACCGCCCCGAATTGAATGACTGAAACGTAGATCCATTGTGGGAGCGGGCTTGCTCGCGAAGACGATTTCACATTCAACATTGATGTTGGCTGATAGACCGCTTTCGCGAGCAAGCCCGCTCCCACATTTGATCGTCGTTGCCGGCGCTAGTCCACTAATCCCCATTCCCCCGGCGGTGTATGGGGCCCGGGCGTAGCCTCGGCGTGCATTTTCAGGCGCAGACGCAAGTTGTTCACCGAATCTGCATGTTTCAACGCCTCTGCCTCATCAATCGCACCCTCGGCAAATAGCCCGAACAGCGCCCCATCAAAGGTCTGCATTCCTGCGTCTGACGACTTCTCCATAATCCCCTTGAGCTCGCCAAGCTCATTGCGCCGGATCAGGTCGCCGATGGTTGGCGTTCCCAACATCACTTCCACCGCCGCCCGGCGCTGCCCATCCCGGGTACGCACCAAACGCTGGGAAACAAAGGCCTTGAGGTTATTGCCCAGGTCATGGAGCAGTTGCGCCCGGCGTTCTTCGGGAAAGAAGTTGATCACGCGGTCCAGCGCCTGATTGGCGTTGTGGGCATGCAAAGTGGAAATGACCAGATGACCGGTATCGGCAAACGCCAGCGCGTGCTCCATAGTCTCGCGATCGCGGATCTCGCCGATCAGCACCACGTCCGGTGCCTGGCGCAGGGTGTTTTTCAACGCTGCATGAAAACTGCGGGTATCGACGCCGACCTCACGCTGGTTAATGATCGACTTCTTGTGCCGATGGATAAACTCGACCGGGTCTTCGATGGTGATGATATGGCCGCTGCTGTGGCGATTGCGGTAATCGATCAGCGCCGCCAACGAGGTCGACTTGCCGGAACCGGTCGAACCGACGAACAATATCAGCCCCTGTTTGAGCATCACGGTTTCGAGCAACACCGGTGGCAGCTTGAGGTCTTCGAAGCGTGGAATGTCGAGTTTTATATTGCGCGCCACGATCGACACATCGTTGCGCTGCTTGAAGATATTGAGCCGAAAGCGTCCGACCCCGGCCAGGGACAGCGCCAGGTTCATTTCCAGTTCGCGATCGAACTCCAGGCGCTGTTCGGCGTCCATGATGGACGCGGCAATGGCTGCGATTTCTCCGGGCTTGAACGGTTGCTCGGCCAGGGCTTTGAGCACACCGTCAAATTTCGCGCTGGGTGGCGCGCCCGTGGACAAGTAAAGATCGGAGCCATTGCGGCTGGACAGAATCTGCAACAGTGCATCGATTTCCATGGCAAAAAACACCCGCGAAGCATTCAATTGAAAAAATGACCCCATCTGGGTCATCCAGCGTCTACCGCCATGCAAGGATAGTAGACGCCGCCACACCGACTGACGCAGGACATTGCAATGAACGCACCACCGACCGCCAGCGACGCCCAGGCCTTGATTGCCCGACTGGACTGGACAAACAACCCGCTGGGCGCCGCTGATCACTGGCCGCAGAGCCTGCGCACCGCCGTGGACATCGTGATTCACTCGCCAATGCCAATGCTGTTGCTGTGGGGCCCGCAGCTCACCCAAATCTACAACGACGGCTTCGCCCTCCTCGCCGGCAGCAAGCACCCTCACGCTTTCGGACAACCGACGCACCTGATCTGGCCAGAACTGAAAGACTTTACCGACCCGATTTACAGTGCCGTCCTACAGGGTCAGGTGCGGACCTACAGCGAGCAGCGCTTTACCTTGCAGCGCGACGGACGAGATTCCGACTTCTGGCTGGATTTGACCTACAGCCCCATTCGCAATGAAAGCGCTGAGGTCGCCGGGATTCTGGTCACGGCCATCGAAACCAACGAACGCCGCCGCATCGCCCTGGAGCTGGAACAACGCTCCGCCGCCAGCCTCAAGGCCCAGCACGAAACCGAGCAGCGCCTGCAACTGGCGCTGGCCGCCACCGATGCCGTCGGCACCTGGGACTGGGACATCGGCGAAGACCGTTTCATCGCCGATGCCCACTTTGCCCAATTGCATGGCGTCGACCCGGCCATGGCCAGCCAGTTGCCCATCAGCGAGTACCTTCACGGTGTGCACCCGGAAGACCGGGCGATGATTGCCCGCAGCATCAAGCACTGCATCACCCATGGCAGCGAGTACGCCGAGGAATATCGCTTGCTGCAGCCCGACGGCCAATTGCGCTGGGTGTTTGCCCGAGGCCGCTGCTACAAGGATCATCATGGCCGGCCGATCCGTTTCCTTGGCGCGGCACTCGACCTGACCGAACGCAAACACATCGAACAGGCCTTGCGCCAGAGCCAGACCGAGCTGCAACTGATCATCAACGCCATGCCGATCCTGATCAGTTACGTCGACAGCGAGGAGCGTTTTCGCCTCAACAATGCCGCCTACCTGGAGTGGTACGGCCTGACGCCCCAGGAGCTTTACGGCCGCACCGTCCGTGAAGTGCTGGGCGACGAAGCCTATGCCCTGCGCGCCGAATACATTGCCGAAGCGCTGAAAGGCAAGGCCTGCAGTTTCAGCATCAGCGCCGCGCACCGCGATGGCAGCACCCGCCAGGCCCTGATGAACTACCTGCCACGTCATGGCGCGGACGGCGCGGTCAATGGTTTCTACATCTTCGTGATCGACGAGACCGAGCGCAAACAGACCGAAGAAGCCCTGCGCAACCTCAACGAAACCCTTGAAGAACGCGTCAGCGCCCGCACTCAGCAATTGGCCGAAGCCAACCAGCGGCTGCAGAACGAGATGTTCGAACGCGAGCGCGCCGAAGACGCCTTGCGGCATGCGCAGAAAATGGAAGCGGTGGGACAGCTCACCGGCGGCATCGCCCATGACTTCAACAACATGCTCACCGGGATCATCGGCAGCCTCGATTTGATGCAGCGCTACATCGCCGACGGGCGTGCCGCCGAGATCGGGCGCTTCACCGAAGCCGCGGTGTCCTCGGCTCACCGCGCCGCTGCCCTGACCCATCGCCTGCTGGCGTTCTCCCGGCGTCAGTCACTGGATCGCAAGCCGCTGAATGCCAACCAGCTGGTGCACTCCCTGGAAGATTTGTTCCGCCGCACCAAGGGCGACCCTATCGAGCTCAAAATAAAGCTGGCCGATGAAGTCTGGCCCGTCAGCACTGACGTCAGCCAACTGGAAAACGCCTTGCTCAACCTCGTGATCAATGCCCGGGATGCGATGCCCGAAGGTGGCGAGCTGCTGATCGAAACCGCCAATGTTCACCTCGACGGTAGCGACATCACCCCACTGGAGCCGGTCAGGGCCGGGGATTACCTGATGATTGCCGTCAGCGACAACGGCGCCGGCATGACCCCGTCAGTGTTGGCCAAGGCCTTCGATCCGTTCTTCACCACCAAACCCATCGGTCAGGGCACCGGCCTTGGACTGTCGATGATCTATGGTTTCGCCCAGCAGTCGGGCGGGCACGTCAGCCTTCACAGCCTGCCGGGCCAGGGCACCTGCGTTCGCCTGTATTTGCCACGCCTGCACGTCGCGGTGCCGGAGCACACTCTGGAGCCGCTCACCGGCGAAACTCCGGCAGCGGTGGCCGGTGAAACGGTGGTGTTGGTGGAAGACGATCCGGCGGTGCGCATGCTGGTGCTCGACCTGCTCAATGAACTGGGTTATCACGCTCATGAAGCCGAAGACGCGAAGGCCGCCCTGCCCTTGCTGGAATCCGACCTGCGGGTCGATCTGCTGGTGACCGATGTCGGGCTGCCGGGCATGAACGGTCGGCAACTGGCAGAAATCGCGCGTCAGCATCGCCCGGGTCTGAAGGTGCTGTTCATGACCGGTTATGCGGAGAAAGCCGCCGAACGCCAGGGTTTTCTGGAGGAAGGGATGGACATGGTGGCCAAACCTTTTTCCATTGACCTGCTGGCCAACAAGATTCGTACGATGATCGGCCAAGCGGACTGAGTTAAGGCATAATCGCGCGCCCCACGCTGGCACCAACATAGCCACCACCGTTGCAAGGTACTGCCAATGAAAGCCCAAGCCCGCCATATTCTGGTGAAAACCTCGGAAGAAGCCGAGCAGCTCAAACAACGCATCGCCAAGGGCGAAGCCTTCGATGTGCTGGCCAAGAAATACCCGTCCGGCAAGCGCGGCGGCGACCTGGGCGAAGTACGGCCCGGGCAGATGGTCGGCGTGATCGATGCAGTGATCTTCAAAAAACCACTGCGGGTGGTGCATGGGCCGATCAAGAGCAAGTTCGGTTATCACCTGGTGCAGGTGTTTTATCGGGATTGATGGGTTGACTTTAGGACCCCTTCGCGAGCAAGCCCGCTCCCACATTTGATCGGTGGTGGTCACCCATTATGTGTTCACTGAAGATCTAGTGTGGGAGCGGGCTTGCTCGCGAACCGATTGCGCAGCAAGCGGCCATCCTCCGCTTACCTTGGAATCAATGCCCCCGGCACCTGAATCACCCGACTCGCCAACCGATGCCCCGCCTCGGCAGCCTCGACCGGGCTGCCACCTTTCAGGCGACACGCCAAATACGCTGCGCTGAACGAATCCCCCGCCGCCGTAGTGTCAACTACCCGCTCGACCTTCTGCGCCGGCACTTCGAACGACTCACCGTCACAGCGAATCAGACACGCCTGCGCGCCGCGCTTGAGCACCACCTCGGGCGTACCCATCTGCTCGTACGCGGCAAACACCGCCGCGCAATCGGAAAAGTGGAACAGCGCCTGCTCGTCCTCAACCGTCAGCAACGCCAGGTCGATATAGGGCAGAACACTGCGATAAGCCGCCCGGGCCTCTTCGATCGACGCCCACAAGCGTGGTCGATAATTGTTGTCGAACACAATCCGCGCATCCCGTTGCCGGGCTTCGATCAGGGTTTCCAGAAGTTTTTCCCGCCCTTGCACACCGAGCACCGCCAGGGTGATGCCGCTGAAATACAACACGTCGTAATCCGGCAGCGCCGCCAGGATCGGCGCGGCCGCCGGTGTGGTAAAGCAATCGCGCACTGCCGCTTCGTTGCGCCAGTAGAGAAAACGCCGCTCGCCGGCCGCATCGGTCTGGATGCAATACAGGCCAGGCAGGCGACCGGGCAAACGCTGGACCATGTCCAGCCCGATGTTTTCACTGGCCCAGCTCTGGCACATCGCATCGCTGAAACTGTCATCGCCCAGGGCGGTGACGTAATCCACCGTGCCGCCATCGCCCAGCTCACGGGCCAGGTAGACCGCGGTGTTCAGGGTATCGCCGCCGAAGCTTTGCTGCAGCGTGCCATCGGCGCGCTGCTGTAATTCGATCATGCACTCGCCGATCAGGGCGATGCGCGGGGTGTTGGGGCCGAGGGCGCTGATGCTGTTCATTGATGTGGTGTCTCTGGTGTTTCGGTGGTGTCTGGGCGGACGTCTTCGCGAGCAAGCCCGCTCCCACAGGGGTCTTGTGAACACTGAAGATCCACTGTGGGAGCGGGCTTGCTCGCGAAGGCCGCGACGCGGTCTCAAACCTTAGAAACAGGTTTCCATGGTTTCGATGACATTCAGTTGCTCATCCACCAGACACCCGATGCGCCACTTGTCGAATGTCAGGCACGGGTGCGAAGTACCGAACGAAATGATATCGCCCACCCGCAACTCAACCCCCGGCGCCACAGTCATGAACGCGTGCTGGTCCATCACCGCCGTCACCTTGCAGGCACTCACGTCCTCGCCGATCGCCGGCACCACACCGGCCTTGTAACGCAGCAACGGC
>LNAP01001933.1_pt1 | contig 21363 bp, 30 predicted proteins | sample 602601 | NCBI WGS metagenome assembly LNAP01 (sample SAMN02440304, study PRJNA202911) | soil metagenome | biome: Subtropical and temperate rainforests or woodlands; isolation source: soil samples (1 kg each in a 20% v/v slurry with milli Q water) were... ...
CTGGAAACAGCGTAGTGGTGACCGCACTCAATCACGGAATGAACAAGGCTATCGACCAGGCCCTTACCTTCACACCGCCCGCTCAACAACCGGCACCCCGCTCCAATGCGCTCAATGCCAGCCAGGAAGAATACGAACGGGCATATCGAAAGCTGTGTCGTGGTGCTGGCATGGAAATGACCGAGCGCGAGTGGGAAATTGTTGCTCTGGGCGGGCCTCAGGGCGTCCCCGCGACTCTTCGTGGGAAGTGCCTATCCTACAAATAGACCGTATGACCGCCATCCTGAGCACCCTGGTGCTCAGCACGAGTGGTATCAGCCCGTGATGGGATCCCGCTTCCGGAATGGACGCGAGAACTCGTAGGAGCAGGACGCTAACGACGGCCTATAATTCTCAACCACTATCGACTCGTTGTCGAAATCGCTGCAACTGGCACCAAAAGATCACCATATCCGCTGCACATCGCCCCGCCCAGCCGGGGCTTCACCAGCAATGCAGCACCAGGGCAGGAAATCCAATGATCGCCGCCAACCTTAAACTTCTGGATATCTACTCACTGGTCACAACCTGCAAGCGGGGGTGTGACGGGATCGAGAACAAACCAGCGGAAGGCATCATCGGGCGCAGCTTCTATTGCCCCAGCGAGGTAGCGAATATAACCATGCTGCTGGTCAGCAAGAACCCGGGGATATCCGACCCTCGAGAAAATGCCCTGTATGCACCTCTCGATGGCGCTGGCCGTGTCGCAGCGCACACCCAATTCGTCAGCGATTGCTTTGCCGGGAACAACCAGCTGGTTACTTCCCATTACCACGCGCGGATCATCAGATGGGTGTCCAAGATCCTCGATGTCGAAGAGACACCTGAAGCAGTCTTTGCACATGCGGCTTTAACCGCTCTAGTGAAATGCCATTCTGGTGGAGCCAAGACAGACCGATTGCCTGATGGAACGGTGAGGACCTGTGCGGACACACACCTGTTCCAAGAAATCGAAACGATCCGACCTCAGTACCTGCTTGCCTTGGGTGGTGAGGCATACAGCTACCTTATGTTGCCTGGTGTAAGGGCTCGCCATGGCCTCCCCGTGGGCAAGCTTTATCATCCGAGCTGGTCGAACATGAGAGGCGGCGAGGCACGCTATATCAATGAAGAACTCCCAAAGCTACGCAAACAGTATCTAGACGCTCTCTCAAGGGGCCTTGCTGATGCCCATGAGCTATCCATGTGAGTGTGAACTTCAGGAGCCGGTAGACCTGCCAAATGCAGTTTCTAGCCTAGAAGCAGATGAACCATCCACCAATATGCGCGAGTGTCATAGGTGGCCATCCCTAGAATCACACCAATCATCGCCCCAAAGACGATCTCAACGATTAGAAGGTATTGAACCCGGACTCCCCAAAGATACTTCCCCTCTGATTCCGCCTTCAGAGCGTCTGGAAGGGCATGCAATCGGTTCGATCTGAGCTGCAAGTCCAATCCAATATTGTTCATGCTTCTTGAAGCGTCTGCATTGTCCATTTCTTCGTTCTGCCCGTGGTTTGCTTTGCTACCAGTGATTGCCTCATGAGCAGATAGCAACGAAGTCAGGGAGACCCGTTTGCGAAGTCGTTTTGCAATATGCGCGGCTGACTCTGCACTGCCCATGAACGTCCCCTCACCAGTTGTGATTCAGGGACCGTACCAAAAATCAAGTCCGGTACAGGCCCTATTCGCGACCTTTGGTGGGTCGGATGCCCCCCATGCATAGCTACTGTCAGCGGTAAGGTGGTCAGCGAGAACCGAAGTAGCACTTCGATGAACACCCGCCGCAATAGAACGCATGACCGGGACTCGTTGAACATCGCTCTCGTGTTCGGGCCGGAGGCATCGACTAAGTGCCCTGCCGCCGCTTCACACTTGCACAAGCGAATCACGACGATGACGGATCAAAATCAGTACGACGAAAACAATGGGGGCGCTGCCCACAGCCTGGCCCTAGCCAATGACCTGAGTACGTTCTGCGAGGTAGCTGTCGCGTCTGGAAATACCGGCAACGTCGGGGAGACCAATCTCACATGGTTGGCCCTTGACCTCATCGAGGAACAGGAGGGTTTCAACCTTCGTGACTATGACCGTCCGGATACCGTGAAGCATATCGAACGTTTGGCGCTCGCCTGGGCACGAAGCGAACAGTTTCAACCGATCGAAGTCCAAGTCGTCGACGGGCATTGCTATGTACGTGATGGACATTGCCGGCTCCGGGCAGCTCGACTGGCCGCCTCGCGTGGTGCCCCCATCAAACGATTGCCTGTCATTGAACTCAAGGGGAACGATCAGCTCGCCTGCGTTCGGATTCTGACCTCAAATGAGCAGCTCAAGCTCAGCATCATCCAGCGAGCGCATGGATATCAGCGGTTGCGCGATTTCAATTGGTCGGATGAGCAGATCGCCACCCATATCGGCATGACAGACACTCACGTGCGTGAAACGTTACGCCTGCTCCTTTTGCCAGGGTCCATCCAGGTACTGCTTGAAAAAGGTGTCATCAAGCCATTCCTCGCTCTTGATCTATGGCGGAAATATGGTCCTGGGAGCGAACAAATAATTCTCGATGCGTATGAGGCGCGCAAGAAGGAGCACGCTGAACTTGTGGCCAAGGCAGCCATTGCCGGGGATGAGCCACTGGCCACACCTGACCAGGTGGTTGATCAGGCAGCGCCCGGCCCGAATCCCGAGCCAGAAATTCGCCTTACCAGTCGTCACATTTCAGCCCCGACTAAACGAATCGGTAAAAAGCTGATTACAAACATGACGTCGACGATGACAGGGATCTCGAAGCTCATGCGCGAGTCCGCGATTATTGATGCAACCAAAGGAACCATTTCCGTCCAGATCCCGATCGACGATTACGAGCGATTCATGTCGATCTCAAGCGAGGTTTCGAAGCATCGTCAGGACGATCCCGCTGACGCACCTGACACAGATAAAGACCAGCAGGTACTCGGTTTGGCTAGTTGAAAGAAATTATCTCTGCCACCTGATCGACCACTACATCAAGTGGCACAAAGGAAAATAATGACCATGCGAAACTTATTCACCTTTCCGCATAAACCCATGTCCTCAGGCAAAGGCAAAACCCCAGTGGCTGACGCTTATGAACGGGTCAAAGCCGCGCTTGGGACCTATCAAGTCCTGCTGAAAAGTGCATTGGGTGACGACGCTTCAAACTACGAGTTAGCCTGCGCTTCCGTAATCATGGGCCGGGAGAACATCGGGATCGCCTTCAGCGTGAAAGACCATTGCGTCTATGTTCTGGTTTCGGACGATGGTCAACCTGATATGCACTACCTGCCGACTTGGTTGCTGGACATGGCCAAGTACCTTACGGAAGCCTTGCGGACCTTCGTGGTGCCAGACCAAGGGAGTGAATTCACCTACTGGGGCCACGGCGAGCGTGGGCAATTCATCGCCTACAAATTCAAAATGGCAGACTCCCCGTCGAGCATCGTGCCTGCTGGCACGGCACCAAAGTAATCAGGAAAAACCATGAAAAAAGATGACCTGTACGCAAAACGTCGCCAGCTAAGCGCGATCGAGAACGCGGTAGTTAGTCTCAACCATGGGCGTATGTCCCCACGTTCCGTTGCGGCCATCGTTGCCGGAGGGGCCGCAACCCTTGTGGCCGGTCCGGTCTTTCAACTTGGCCTGACAGTCGCCTTTGGAACCGGTGCCGCTACAGTAGTCCTCGCATATGTGTTTTCTAAATTTCCGAAGTCATGGGCCGAAGTTGTAGACAAGCGTTTGGCAAATTATGAGCCTGTAGATCATGAGGCATACGCCAAGTTGCACGTAAGAACAAAAGCGTATGGCGGGCTCGAGTTGCGGGCTATGTTTGAGTGGCTGGATAGTGAAAACGCAGCCGTTCAGACGTGTAAGCCGCCGCGACCAGACGGCACCGGCAAGCGCTTTAGGAGCAAGGATGTTTCAGGTAACCGCGAGCGACACGAATAGGAAGAAAAATCCGTTGCACCATCAGCCCGCCATCGTCGTGGGCTTCGCCAGTAGAGGCAGGGCATTTTCGGCCCTCGGGATCGAGTACGAAGACATGGAATTGAATGCTCTCAATAAGTACCTTGAAGCCACGCAAGACCATTTAGGCGTGGAAGGTGAACGGTATGGCGGAGGCTTCCGCGCAATCGTCGCTCATCGTTCAGCTACTGATTTTCTTTTCGATATGCTCGAAGGGGACGACTTTCAAGGTACGGAAGCCCAAGCGTTCCTTGGGGATAATCCCCTTTTTCCTTCTGCATACGGCGCGACACCTCAAGAGGCTCTCCAGAAGCTCGACGCAAAACTAGGTCTGCTTTATCAATTTGAACCCAGTAACGGTGCATATAAGTGGAAGGCGCAGAGCCGGTTTGTACTGAGGGCGCAGTATGACGCCGACCCAGGCGAAGAACGCGGCTGGTATGACGTGTCCTGGAACGACATCGTCCAAGACCTGAAATCGGCCTCAATCTATTATTACGAGGATTCGAAAACGAACTGTGGGGATAGCGTAAAACGCGACTTGCATGCGCTGATTTGCTTCAAGTACGAAGGCGAGTTTGCACCCTTGGCAGAGTTTACTTAACACCTAACGAGTTAAGGGAAAATCACATGAACCGCGAAATACATGAGCTTGAGCAGCGAGCCTTGAACAGTTCGGCCAAAGCTAGCTCACTGATCCGCAAACTGGCAACTAACTCACCACATGCTTCCTTGGAAGCGCTGGAAGAACAGGTAGCCGAGTGGCAGGCCGTCTGAACTGAGCTGACCGATCGTACCGGTCGTAGCGCACTGGAATAGGTAGGAATTGCCCAAGAATTCCCAACGTCCCGCCATCGTGTGGGGTCGCAACTCAGGCCCTTGATTGGGTTCAGCCTGTATGAAGGGGGAACCAGAAGATACTTCTGCCTCCCCCTTTATTTATTTCCCTTTCTCATCGAATACGCTGACCAACCGGGCAGTTCGATTTTTTCGGGCAGGATACACAAGCCCGTTCGTGCGGGTGCCTAGGTGCAGCGCGCAACCCCTCCCCTCGCAACATCCAATACCTGTTCCAGAGCGAAATCACTTGAGCACTGGATAGCAGCGTCACAGGCTTGTATACGGTGCGCGTTGAGGTCGAGATTCGAATGAACCCTGTCCCTGACACTGGCAGGTTTCGCCCAAACAGCGTTTGCGACTGGCGAGCCAGGATGAACGCGTAGACGCTCAACTGAATCACGTCCTTCATGTAGACCGACTCGCTTTTTCTGCGTTTGGTGTCTACGGGCACAAGCCAGCCATTAGCCAAAAAAACCTGATCACCCCGGCCATGCAGCGGAACAGGAATTTCAGTTGCCAAGTCGCGCTCAGAAAGGACTACGCGCCCCCCTCTCAGTGCATCCGGGAGGTTCTCACTCCAGGCTCCAATTGCACGATTCATCTGCTCACCTATTCTTTTTTCACTCCACTACAGTACCCCCGTCTCGGAAAGTGCAAACCCCCTTATGCTTTTGCGCCGGCCAACCACCCCAAAAGTTGCAGTTCGGGAGAACGTGAGAGGCTAGTGGCGTGAAATTGATAATCCATGAGGTGATGTATGAGCGGTAAACGTAACGGCCGCCATCCAAGGTCTGTATCGGCAACCGAACTATCCAAGCTCGGCCAGTGTGAATTGATGGTTGCACTCAACCTGCCCGACGCGGCATCGCAAGAGATGAACGCATTGGCCCGCCAGGGTGAGGCTGAGCACGAACGGTTTCATCTGCGGGCTGTCCTCAATGCCGGCACCGCAGAGGAAGTTGCACGCCTGCGTAAGTAACGCAAATAGGGGGCAAATTGCCCCCCTCCTTCCCAAGTCAGAAGGCAATGTTGCCCTAGGTTTCCCCAGGGCTAAGCATTGTGTTTGATCTCGTAATAGTTGAATCACCAAACAAAATTAAAAAAATCCAGAAATTTCTAGGGGACTCCTACAAGGTTGCCGCTAGCGTCGGGCACTTTCGTGACCTTCCACTCAGGAGGATGGGGGTAGACGCCCCAAACTTCGTACCTGACTATGAGGTAAGTGAGGACAAAAAGAAGGTCGTCTCCAACCTGAAGAAGTTAATTCAGCAGGCAAATATGGTTTACCTCGCCACCGACCTTGATCGGGAAGGTGAAGCCATCGCCTGGCACTTGAGGGAGGTCCTCAAGCCAAAGAAATACCGAAGAATTAAATTCAACGAAATCACCCAGAAAGCCCTGACTGAAGCGATCTCCAAGGCCGGCGACATCGACATGATGGTAGTGGCCGCCCAGGAGGCACGCAGAGTTCTGGATCGCATCGTTGGATACACTGTCTCGCCGCTGTTGACCGAGCTTTCAGGGGCCGGTGTCAACCTATCCGCCGGCCGCGTTCAGTCTGCTGCCCTCTTGCTCCTGGTCGAACGAGAACAGGCTATCGCCAGCTTCGTCTCGGTCGATCACTACAAACTGAAAGTGAGCTTTCCCTGGCCAGGTAGACAAGCGGTCTGGACTGCAGAGTGGCAACACAAGGCACTCCAAGCCGCCATGGGTGTCGAGCAAACCGACCTTTTTACACACGCCCCCTATCTACAAAGCCTCGCCGACGCCGTTAAAGGCCAGCCAGCATTCATGGTTTACAAGCTGGATAGCCGTGAGGAAGACAGAAAGGCGCCGGCGCCCTTCACTACCTCCACTCTGCAGCAGGCTGCAAGTGTGAAGCTGGGGATGGACGTGGATCAGACCATGAAGAAGGCCCAGGCACTCTTCGAAGCAGGGCTGATCACGTACCACCGAACTGACAGTCCCAACCTTGCCGAAGAGTCCGCTCATGAAATTCGTGCATGGCTCACTGGGCAGGGACATGCGGTCCCAGCAACCCGCAACACTTGGGCGTCTAAAGCTGACGCTCAGGAAGCCCACGAAGCCATTCGACCGACAGCCATCGGCATCACACCGTCCGATTTTGCACCTGACAGCGACGAGATGAAGCTCTATAAGCTCATCTGGCTCCGCGCCGTGGCCAGTCAGATGGTTCCGGCCAGGTTTCATGCGACCAAGGCTCTGCTCCTCTCGGCGGTTAAAGTGAAGGATCATAACCTGCAGTTCTTGGCAAAAGGTCGAGTCCTATTGAGCCCGGGATGGATGGCGCTGACCCCCGACGACGCAGTTGAGGACAAAGAGGAGCCAAACGATGATGAGTCCGACAAGTCGCTCCCTGAGCTTCAGGAACAAGCCCGGCTCCAATGCAATGAAGTACATGCCGTAACAACCGCTACGAAGCCACCGCCACGGCTGACGGACGCGTCACTCACAAAACTGCTCGAGGCCATGGGGATTGGCAGGCCCTCTACCTTCGCGTCGATTGTGGCCACGCTGTACAAGCGCGAGTACATCCGCAAGGAAGGCCGAAAGCTCTTCGCTACCCCACTCGGCATAGGCGTGATCACCATTTTGAAAGGCCGGTTCAGTTTCGTCAGCTACGATTTCACGAAGATGATGGAGGACGCCCTGGACCAAATAGCCACTGGAAAAGCATCGTACTTGGCCGTCGTTGGTTACCAACACCAGGTACTCACGGGCGAAGTGGAAAAGATCAAATCTGACCCGAGCGTCTCTGCAGCAGTGGCAGAACAGAAATCTGAAATGTTCGGCGACCAGGTCAGTTGCCCGATCTGCAGCTCAGGAGTTCTTCGCCGGCGGACGACCAGTTCGGGTGCCTTCTGGGGATGCACGAAGTACCCGGCCTGCACAGCGTCTTGCAATGACACTAAGGCGAGAGGAAAACCTCCTGAACCTGATCTTTCAACCATTCGAACCAAAGATGCGTCTGCTGACAGCAGCACGCCCAAGCCGGAACGAGTCATTTCTGAGGTGAATTGTCCCAAGTGCAAGAAGAAAAAAATGTCATTGCGGCCCGGTTCGAAAGGTCCGTTCTGGGGATGCCTTGGCTACCCTTCCTGCAAGGGAACGGCGCCGGATGATGGTGGAAAGCCCTTAATTTCAGCGCCGCAGGCAACCTGAGTTCGTCCCTGCGAAGGGGGCTAATCGGAAGCTCCGTTCATTATGACATCGGGATAATGCGCCGATTGGACGGAAGCTTTTTGGGTGATTTATGTGCATCGATGGCGCTATCGCAGTAACCAGTTACTCCTCAGCAAACTCAAAGCTACCGGTTGAGATCGGGATTGCCACCGGCACCAACACCCTTAATGTCGTAATCGGTGTCGTACCCGGGGTCTTCGAGCTTTACTCTGGTGATGAGGCCAAGGCTGGACTCAGCGCCCTTGAAATGGAAGCCGTGGGCCTCCAACCCACAAGAGCCTGCGAGCTGATCAACGATTTCCTGGTCGGTGGCGTTGTAGGCTGTCGGGAAGAGCGAGTCAAAGTAGCTTTGCAGCAGCTCTATAAAATCGCTGGCAGTGACATGGAGTTTTTTTTGGAGGAACTGGGTGACCTCGACATTGCGCCTCCGACCTTTGACCAGGGTGCATGCGCCGAAATGGAGGCTCGTAGGCTAGTGTTCCTCGCCAGGCAAAGTAAGAACGGGGGCGAATCACATGTTCGACACTGACGTCCTACCTCACGAAACGAAGGAAAAACTGCAACGCCTACTGGACTTGACCGCGTCACTTGAACGGGTCAATTCGAAGGTGTTGCACGGCCTACAGCCGACGACTGAGGATTTCCAATTGCTAGGAGAAGGTCGCCGAGAATTTGGGGATCTGATCGCACTCTTCGGCTTGCGCCCGCCGGGCAATTCAAGCTCGTAGTTTCGTCCTGACAGTACAAGCCATTAAATAGGAGCACCAAAGTGAATAAATATCAGCTCGTGGAGAAAGTTTCAGCAAGTGCGGATGTTTCGAAAGTCGCTGCTGGAAAAGCTGTTGATGCACTGGTCGATGCCATCACCACCACCCTGAAAGACGGTGGCACCGTTACCTTGGTCGGCTTCGGCACTTTCAGCGTTGTGGACCGCCCTGAACGTGTTGGTCGAAATCCCCAGTCAGGGAAGCCCATGACGCTTCACGCTCGACGTGCCGCCACTTTCCGAGCGGGAAAATCTCTCAAAGAATCCGTCAATTGAGGGAAGGCTGACCTATGGACGAATTTGAACTCGCACCCTTGGTGCTGGAAAAAAGCATCATCGGTGTTGTGATCCTCGTGACCGCCGTCATCGGACTGGGCCGTGGTATCCGCGTGCTGCAACGGCGGTGGAACCTGAATAACGCGCGATCCCTAGGCATGTTCTTCGCCTCGCTCGCCATCGTCGTTGTGCTGTCGGGCTACTTCCAGCTCGCGGAGCGATTCTCGCCCGGCCTGACGCCGTTCATGGACTTGATCGGCGTGATTGGCATATTTGCCACGACGGCATTCTGGTCGGTGGGCTTTTACCTCTTACTGGGTGGCAAGCTTCCACGGAATCAGCGTTAACGAAAAAAAGGAGGTAGCAATTTTGATTACAGGGGTTTTTGTATTCATCGGCTTGTCGGGTCTTACCATTGGGATGCTGTTTGTGGCTAAAGAAGTCATTGAGCAAATGACGCGCCGCAATGATTTGCTCGAAGCAGATCTGCGTTCAAAAGGTGTGAATCTGGATAAGGTCATCGCTGATTCAGCAGCAAGAGCAGCGGCTGACAAGTAACTGAACTGTTCTAGGAGCAGCACACATGAAATCACCAGTGACGATTGAACAGATGATTCTTGAAGGCTCTTGCACTGCCGCATGGGCAGCGAACGCGGGTTACAAGTGGGATGCCCTGGTGATCGGCGGTGATGCGCTGGCAAAGCGCAAGCGGTGGCTTGCGGCGCAGGCTTTCAATCAGACTTCAGACGCATAGGAATTGATCGTTTCACACCATCGGCCCATGTTTGGCGGATTGGCAATGCTGAAACACAGCAGATTTTTTTGGGGAATATGAATGAGTAGTGAAGCGAAAGTAGTTAGATCGGTCAAAGGTGTCCGAGTGCTCGCCTTCATTGGCCCCATCGTTATCTGGTTCGCTCTGATAGCTTTTAGCGAGGGGTCCAAATACATCAGCGTGTTTCTATATCTCATCCTGGCCGCTTACTTAGCGCGAAGCGCCGTTGGGATCGGCGCCACAAGCGCGGTGTGGGACACCGACGAAGAAATCAGGGTCAAGTTGGGGGCAAGCAAAACGAAGTAGCTGTGGTCAGCCAACCCGCGCCGGCTCGGCACAATCGTTCTCTGGACGCCCGGGCTAGCTTCATGGCAGTCGGCATGTGTTATCCTCAAAAAGATTCTTTCGCGTCCAGGATGGACTGGCGTGAAGTCCAGCTGATGGCAATTATCAGCACCAATTACCAGCCTAGTGGGGTCCATATCCCCATTGGGGGACATGGCCTCCACACTTTCGGAGAACGCCATGTCAAATCAAGCCCCGCAATCAAAACTCTCCCAGACGATCGGCCTGATGGCCGCACGGATTGCAGAGAAACTGTTGGTGAGCCACACGATCACTCCTCCAGCAGACCATGAAGCCACGCGGACCTATGAGGTTCTCGTAACGCAAACCATGAAACGCACCATCGCAGTGACAGTTGAAGATTCAAATGTGCTGGCTGCAATGGAACAAGCCGCTGCTCTGGCCGCCACAATTCAAGACGCCGATTGGGATCTACAAGATGATCCCATTCACGTCGAGTGCAAGGTGATCAAGTAATCTCATGGTGGTAGGCATGGCCTGGTTCATACCTTGGCTATGCGTCCATCCATAATCGCCTTGCCTCCCGGAGGCAGGGCGATTTGAGGGTTGCCTTGGCAGTAGCTTCAGTTGCTGCCAAGGTCTGTCCTTTTCATCTGGGTGGTGTACGCCGTGATCACCTAGAGGGACTTACCAAATTGCTAAACCGGTGAAGTACCTGTGGCACACCGCACTTGGAAATTCGAACGTATCCGAAAGGCCCCCCGCGCAACCCCTCATCCCCTGTTTGACCCAAACTAACGCCAAGCATCGAACCAACACCGACCCAACCGGTCAACGGACCACACATTGATTGGATGGTGAACACCGAACCTTCCACGGTGCATGTTGCTCGGCAGTAAGAGTCGATGTGCCATTTCCCACGCACCCCTGCTACTACCGCGAGGTGTAGCATTGAGCCATTGGCCAGCAGGTAACCTACCGCTTCGTACCCGGGATATCCTGAGGTATCGATCCCAAATTCCCAGCACTGCCCGCTGAAATCGTCTGGCAGCGATTGGACCATCATGGCCTGCATTACGCCGTCTTGCGTATGGTCATGGAGTTGCGGAGCCATGGACCACAGATGATTGCACCTGGCCTTGAACTCGGCTCGCTTCGTTCCACTATCGAACCAGGAAATTGCCCATCGACCGACGCCTTGGACAACCATGAGAAAGCCAAACATCAGCGCTAATCCATAGACCAGGAGCAGTGGCTTGAAAGTCGGCAGCAGGATCTGACAAAGGGCGTTGAAAAGCAGCGCTGCAGCGATGATGCAGAATCCCGGTTTTACATACCTAGCCAGGCTGACAAGGAGATCCTTCAACGGTTACACCTCGAGTTCGGTAGAGTTGAATCCAACGAGCACCTCGCTGAACCCCTTCGGTTAAATCAGTACCAGCTGCGGCCAAGTTGACCAGTTGAACAACGACATCTGAAGCACCCTCGCCGTCGACGTATCGTGCAACCTTCGCCCACTTTGCCGCCTCCTGCAGTTCCTCAGCAGCAGTGTTTGTTGCGATCGCGATCGCTAGGTCAGCAGCTGCGTGTGGGGCTCCACTCTCAGCTCCAAACCGCAAAAAGGGTTTCGCCTTTTCAAGGTCCCGTCCAAGCAGCCCGTTGCCGAAGAGGTAGAGTCGGCCGATCTTGGCCGCGGCCTCTGGATTACCGCTACAAGCCATTTCCTTGAGCTCGACCAACGCCACACCTGCAGCGTCCATGTCGTCTCGAGAGATGGCATCTGCAATGTTCGCCTCGAGTGACACTGGGTCACTTGCGGTCGCGGGTAAGGCCAGGAGCAGGGTCAGCAGTACGACAACTCGCATTAATGGCACTCGCTAATAACGTGAGAAGACTATATGCGAGCCTTGCCGGCACACGGCCCCCAAACAGGCCCTACGGCCGGGGCAAACCTGCTTGGTCTGCAGGCACGCCGATTCCATTTGGTTCGCCGGGTGGGACATCCACACGCTTAACAGGTCCTGGCGACGATAATTCCAATGTCCTATTTTCGACGGCAACAACGTTTACCGGCCTGCCAAGAGCATCAAGCCCGACGACCGTGCTGCTGCCGCCGGCGAGGTCCAGCCCTCCAGCAAGGTGATTTGCCTCTACCCCGCCGTTTCGCAAGCGCTTAATAACGATCGCGACAAGCGAGGGCACCACCAGCAGGAACACTACCCCGGCAACAGCCACAGTCGTAACCATGGTCACCGCGTAAATAACCCACTCAAGCGCCCTCATGCCCATCGCGTCCGCCACGCTCTGGGCGTGAGCAAGGCCATTACGCACCACACTGGGAAGGTGACTCGCGATATCCATCTTGAGGAGGAATGACGCAGCAATCGCGATAACCAGCAGCACGACCCCTCCCCTTAATGCCAAACGGATATCCGCCCAAGAAGGTATGCAGTGCATCGCGATGATCAGGGCGGCCAAACTCCACACGATGCCTGTCACGCCGGTGCTGAGGTTCCCGTAAACCAGGGACCATGCACCTGCCACACCGTCAAGAAAGACAGATGGATGGATTTCACTATCCAACCAGGGAGCCACGGCAGGGTTAACTGGAAAGAGGTACTCAAACAGCAGGAAGGCCATAAAGATTGGAGCCACGCCTTGCACCACCAGCCCGACAGCGTGAAGTGTTGAGGACGGACGATAGCTGAATGCGACATAGCCCAGTCGCCCCGTGGCTGCGTCGGGTGCGTAGAGTCGGATTTTGGTAATTTTCAAACCGAACATCCAACACGCCAACACATGCCCCATTTCATGAATGGGTGTACCGAGAACGCCTGTGACCGCGTAGAACGGGAAAACGCTCCGGACAAACGTCTGAACCAGCCTGTCCATAATCAGGATGACCAAGGGCGGCATCAGGAAGATGTAGGCCAGGTACTGTACGATCAGTTGCCAGTTTGAATCGTTGAACATTGGAGGCTCACGGAAGGTGGGGGGCCGCCCATTCTCACTTCCCTTAAGCTCGCCGCGGGCGCCATTGATGCCCGCCCTAGGGCACCAACATCCTCCACACATCGAGCCCGCCTATTGGCTCAGTCTCACCACCTGCGCCCACCTCCCCTTGCTAAATTGGCCTGATCGAATCTAGGGGAACGGCCGTGGACATTAAATGGACATCGGAGCAGCTGGAATTTCTCAATTGCACGGCACCGCTCATAAGGCTCCGAGCATTTGCTGGTGCGTCCAAAACGACCTCCCTCGAAGGCTATTCGCGCAAGCACAACCGCCTCAGGTACCTGTACCTGGCTTACAACAAAGCCATCAAGGATGAGGCTAAAGAGCGCTTCCCTAAAAACGTCTATTGCGCGACCACACACCAGGTGGCGTACAAGGTCTATGGGGCAAAATACGAGCATAAGCTTGAGGGAGCGTTGCGCCTTGGGGACATGGCCAAGGTACTGAATACCAATGATTGGACCGTGGTAAGAGCCGTGGTCGAAACGCTAAATAACTTTTTGTGCAGCCCCCTTGAGACCTTTCATGAAAGCCATCTCCCGATGGTCAAAAGGATGCCTGGCTCGCAAATGCCACCGAGCTTCATCGACAATGTCTTCAAGTCTGCAGAGTATCTTTGGGAGCGGATGATCGACCCTGAGGACATGTCAGTACCCATTTTGCACGATGGGTACCTGAAGCTCTATTTGCTCAGTAATCCTGACCTCAGCAGAACCTACGATGTGATCTTGGCCGATGAGGCCCAAGACCTGAACGGCCTGACGTTGGCCCTCATCAAGAAACAAACCTGCAGGAAGATTTTTGTCGGTGATAAGCACCAGGAACTGTATCGCTTCAGAGGTTCTGATAACGCACTGGATGATCCAGACCTTGACGACGCCGTCGACCTTCGCCTGACCAGGTCGTTTCGATTTGGTCCAGCCACAGCGGCCCTTGCCAACATCATTTTGAGCTTCAAAGGCGAGACGGTACCGGTGATAGGCGCCGGCGCCCGGACGAAAATTAGATCCACCCTAGACAGCAGCGCCAAACGTCCTGCACTGCTCCATCGAACGGTCATGGGCGTCATCCTTTCTGCGCTTGACTACACCGCCGCCGGCAAAAAAGTATTTTGGATCGGAAAAATTGACTCGTATCAGATCTCGAGCATCGAGGACCTGTATTGGTTCAGCGAAGGCCGCACTGACAAGGTCAAGAACAAGCGACTGCTGAAGGAGTTCAGTGACTGGAACCAGTACCTGACCATCGCCGAGGAAACGAAGGATCGCGAGATGGTTCGGGCTATCAAGATCATCAACGCCTATGACGACCTTGAGGACAGGCTAAGGCAGGTCAGGGCAATGACCGTAAAGGACGTGGACAAAGCCGACATCATCCTGGCCACCGCCCATCGTTCGAAAGGTCTTGAGTTTGACAATGTCGCCCTGATGGACGATTTCCCGGACCCACTGGACCCACAGATGGACCATGGGTCGCGTGAGGACGAGCTCAATTTGCTTTACGTCGCGGTCACCCGCGCGAAGTTGCAACTGGCAGTCAATCAAGTCGTGATCGGCCTCATGCGCGAACACGCCTACGTAGCAAAAATGGCCGCCAAACAATCGAAAGGTGTCTGAAGTACCGCTGTGGTTTGCCGATGGCAACCAAGCCCGTGAGGCAGGCCATATGGAGAAGGCAGATCGTTGCTTTGAGAAAGCGCTGATCTGCCGAACTACCTGTCAGGGCGCAGCGATCAACCACGCCCAGTTCAGTAGCCAAGTCGCTGCAGGCGTTGGCTGTCGCCTCAATCGTGCTCCTTGCACACATCGCTGACTGCTTCAGCTGCATGCGGGGACCCGAATACAACTGATTATTTCGTTACCGCACTAATCGGCAACGTAGCCTCAACCCCCTCCTCCTCAGCGGCGAAGCTCTCGGTGTTGATGGTGTCCTTGGTAGCACCAGCCACTTCAGCAAGACGGCAGGCAAAGAACTGGCTGCCATGGTTCGTGACGCCACCGGGCGTCACTTTCAAGTTAAAACGCAGGTCTCTGACTGCCGAATCCCGTTTGTTCGGTGGTGCAACCATATTGATGGGCAACCGAATGTACGCCAGGGCTTCACCGTGCTCGAAGATCCGGTCGATTTCCAACCCTTTTGTGTTTTCATCCCGTGGTGGGTTGGCAGTACTGAACCAGCCGGTTACCGGGGACGAGTTGAAGGCGATGACTTTGGATACCCTAATCGGCTGTTGTACCGAGCGGGGCAAGGCGTAGGCCAGTTGTTGGGCTAGGCCACCACCGAGCGAATGGCCGATAGCAACGATTTTGACGCTGGCCGGGAGTTTTCCTTGGCGAATACGCTCTTGAACCTCAGCCTCGAAAGCCTGGGCTACCCAGTCACGAGTAATATCGTATTGGTCCTCACCTCTAAGCCAGGTCGGGATAAACCATCTGGCATTGGAGAACCAGTCCTGGCGCTGATCCGCTTCGGTGCCCCGAAACACGATTGCAACTTCGGAAATATCTGCAGGTCCGTTACCGGTGCGCAGCTCCCAGACGCTGAAAAACAATTTGGCCTTTTCTGCCTGTTCAGCTAAAGCTTGCGATGGGAATTCTGGCCAGGCATACCAGCCCGGTGTAGGTATCAGCTGCTTGCTGTGGGGACGACAGGCCTGGGCAAAACGATCTTGCACAGCGGACTGAATGGCTATGTTGTTGGCGAGTGCCAGTTTCTGGCGATAGTCGGGCCAGGCCAACTGATATGCATTGGAAGCCAAGGCTGTGTATTCCCAGTAGACCTGTGCGATGTCGCGCGCACCTTCATGAGCGGTGTAACTTGATTGGTCAGGCTCACGTATCAATACTGTGTCGTCTTTTTGAAACAACACACTGCAGCCGGCCTGCAAAACGGCTATCAATAACAGTCCTGCTTTCTTGATGGTCATGTCCCTACGCCCCTCGAATAATGGCCAAATGCCTCCGCTCAGGTATAGCATCTCGCTCTGAAGCTGCAATTATGAGGGTTGATCACTGGTCATAAGAGAAGGGTTTGATAAGCGTTCGACAGTCTAGATATTCAGCTCTTTGCGGCGCTCAAATACCAGAAAGCCCCGGGGTCGTACATCGAGCTTCCCAGGGACTGGCAGATCTCTGTTTGACTGCGCAATTTTGTGGACTGTCCTCAACAGACTTTATTTTTCAAGATCACCGGCGGAGCGGTACTAGGTGATTCGGTGACGCCCCGAATCGTTTGCAGAGGGACTCGTAGCTAGAGCCGAATCCCAAACTCGACATTGTGCATAGCACCTCAATGTTTGAGTCCAGCGTCGCAAGGCACAGGTCCCGGCTATGGGGAACCATGCGAAATCCGCGGACCTTCAGTTCGTGCTCGAGCTCCCCCCACCCTCTCGCCATCTTGGTTAGCGCCAGGAGTTCAACCTTCTTCGATTCACTTAACTCGCCCTTCAGCGGGGGAATAATTCGTAGGTCTTCCCGGGGGTCAACGCGAAAACCTGCGCCCCCCCCCTTTGCCTGCCAGTGACGTCCAGAACGAATCCATCTGACTCCTCCTACAAGCGCGTACACGGCGCAGATCACTGAAATGGCCACACCAGCGCCAGATAGCACCGAAGCAACCTCAAGCATGCCCAAGCGACGCATGACGGTGGGAAACAGGTCGCCCAGGCCAAAATAGAAGAAGCACGCATAGGCCAGGGGTCTCATGATCGCCGCACCAAATGCAGGCCGGCGTGGATGGGAGTTGACCTTGTTCATCAAACGGTGGCTCCGGCTTCACCCTGGATCCCGCAAAGGCTGACCTGTTCCTTGGCATCCTTCAGATGAGCACTGCCACCTTTCTCCCCCTCGACCAGTGACTCCTGGACATGCTGGTTCCAGTCGTCGATTGCCCCCTCAACCACTTTTGGATAATCCTGATGGCACTCTAAGGTCTTCATCTGCAGAAGGATCTCGTCGATTACCAAGACTGGTTCGACCTGAGCCCCGCACTCGCTGCAGTGGCTCATTCCAATAGCCAGGCCGGGCATGCGGTAGGGAGGTCGACCTGTCTGAAGCTGAAACTCCGAAAAAGCCCGCGCGTATAGGTCAACGGTTTTCGATTGCAGGGAGTGAACAGGCAACGTCCCCAGAATGGCAATGACGCATTGGTGTGGCATGATTATCTCCAAACAAAATGGCTCCCCCAGAATCAACCGAGAGAGCCAATATGCAAGTCCTGCTACCTACAGAGCTGCTTAGAGCGCGGCCCTACTGGTCATCCAAGTCGGCGTTCGGTGCCTCGGATGGAATCGCCTCTGGGTCCGCTTTCTCTGCTGCTGGCGCTGCAACGCCTCGAGCTCCGAAGCCCAGAATCTGTTCGCTCACTACAGCCCCACCATCCACCTGCTCACCCTTCTGCTTTTGCTCGTCGGCTTGAGCGTCCGCTCGTTCGCTGACCATCATTTTTTTCATGATAGAAATGAAAGCGCTGGCCGGCTGAGCCCCTTTAACAAACTCCTTTTCCCCGGTGAGATTGTCGATGACCATCGTCGCAGGCGTGCCGGTGGCGCCAATCTTCTCGCCCATCAACATGTGCTCGTTGATACGGTCCTTGTGCCGTTCGCTGGCCATGCACTCGGTGAACTTGGTCTTGTCGCCACCCAGACGTTTGGCCAGGGCCGGCAGGTCCTTTATCCCACCACCATTGCCGGCGGAAAGCTCGAACACCTGGTCGAGGAAAACCCAAAAGCCCTTGTTCCCTTTTTGCTCTGCAAAGCACTCCGAGGCCTTTGCCTCATCGTGGGCGGCCGGGTTATGGAACTGCAACGGCAGATGTCGCCATTGCCAGTTCACGGCACCGTTAGAACGATCAACAATTTCCTTCATCGTTGGGTGCAGGCGTTTGCAGTACGGACACTCCATATCGGAGAACTCGGCCAGCGTGAACCGCGCTTTCAGGTCACCGTACACGCGCGCGTCATTGGGCACCGCGTCTACTGCATTGGGGTAACGGGAAAACTGGGCATTGGCATAGGCCTCAATTTCCTTAAGCTCGCGCTGGACAATAAGATCGTCGACTGCAGCGGCCACCTTGTCATCGAGGTATCGACCGCCCTGCAAGGCATTGAATGCCGCAAGTCCGCCAAAGGTTGCAAACTGGGAGAGGACGACTGAAATGGCAATAGCCGGGATGAGCGGTTTGAGCTTGAGCATGGCTGTTCCTGCTGTGGGATCTAGTGCAGGAGACGATACTCAGCAGAGGGAACCGAAAGGGGCTAATCAGCCCCTCAAACTGGCTCGGTTACCGGGCGGCAACAAGCATGAGAGATGCAACTGAAGGCAGTATCGGGGAGTGGATTTGGGTGGCCTGACGCACCTCTTTTGGAACCACTATCAGCTCGCCACGACACGCCAACACACAAGCCAGAAGCGGACCCATTTCACCGCGGCTACAAGAAGAATCTTCTGCCTTGTACCGAGTCACTAATTGAACAAGTGAAGCCGTCGTCCACCCAGCACCAGGTAGGCTTTTCGCTTGAGCGCCAACGAGATCCAGGCGCTGATCCAGCGTCAAGAGTGGTGAGAGTGCATCCATTAGCACAACAAACCTTTGCCCATATGCAGCGAGAGTGACCGACAGGTTACTCATTCGCGTGGCAAAGAAGCGGCTTTGTGCCAAATGGCTTTGATACACAAAGATGTCATCCCTTGGGAGTCCCTGCCCTTTCCCTTTCGCATCCAGAATTCCCAGCGCGCGTTCGGCTGACCGCAACTTCTGGCGCTCCTGGACGAAAAGTTGAAGAACGCAGCGGGCTTCTTTGCGCATCAACAACAGCTCTGCCCTGTGGGCGGCCTGGTCTTTCATGTTAATGGTCCCGTTGTCTGACGGTTGAATGGCCATTATCACCTCTGGGCGAACTACGCCTGTGGGGGTTCGCCCCTTTGAATGGACTGATGGTTGCGTTTAGATCAGTTCTAAAGGCGCTATGAAGTGGGGGCTGAACTCACCAATGATGATCGGAGCCAACCCCACGCATCTCAGGCGGCGAACCGTGCGCGATGGCGGTCTCGAGCCTCACGGCGCTCCTGCTCTTCCACGCAAAGTTTGGCGGATGGCAGTACCAGCAACCGGCGCAGCCCGATTTGTGGCCCGGTTTCACAGTACCCGTAGCTGCCTTCCTCAATCCGGCTGAGAGCCTCGACTAGCTCATCCAGAGCCGACGAGTCACGTCGGATCGAGCTGGTGACCTTTTGTCGCTGCTCTTCGATTGTCGCGGCGTCGCCAGGATCGGGGACATTCTCCAAACGCTCCAGCTCCTCCCGACGGTTGCCGATACGCACCCGCAGTTCACTGATACGGGCATTGATCAGTTCGCGGAAGAACTGAAGCTGCGAGTCGGACATGTAGTCTTCGGCACTCATGAGCAAAATTTCACTTTTCGTCACATCAACCTCCAGAGTGTTTTTTATCACCTGAATCATGCCGACAGTTTGAAATATGCAACCTGCTAAATGTGGCCCTATGGTGGCCATGTACTGGGGCGGATTCGAATCCCTCAATGACGCGTATCACCGAATATTGCCGGCGATGTTGAACGAGGCCCGTTACCCCAATCGGGTGCGCAATAAGACTCTTTCAGTTCGACCTAAATTTCGACACGACCATGGAGCCATGGTCGTTTCAAAAACAGGAGTACGCATGACAAGAAAGACAACGACAGACCCAGATGAAAAATGTCCAGACGCAAAGTTTCCTGCGCGACTGCCAGGGATGCTTTTCGAGCGGATCAGGGAGAAAGCACGAGCAAACAATCGAAGCATCAACCAAGAGATTGTTCACGGAATGACCCAGTACCTTGATGGACTGGACGAACTGGAGTTGCTCATTGCCAGCGTGAAGCGCCAGCTCGTTGCTATTCAGACCACGGAAGAGCTGCCTGCCTGAGCCATATTCTACCGACCACGTACCGCAGACCATTGCTGGCGCAGAACCACATCACGCGAATTTCGTCCTCCACTAGAGAGATGGTTGGTCAAAGTTTTCTAGCGCAAAAAAAGCCCTCACGAGGAGGGCGATTTTATTGTCCGAGATTGATTAGGGACCCAACAGCACGGCGGACACAGCCTCAATAGAACGCAGATGGTCCACGCTCACTGTCAGGCAGATAAAAGGCCGTGTCCTTCGGCAGGTTCTTGGACAGCGCGGTTGCCAGTTGCTCAGACGTCACTTCACCACGGGTTTTGAGCACAACCGAGTCGAAGAGCGACCCAGAGGCCGAGCCGTTCGTGGTTTCGTGCCCAACAGGGATAGCCACGATTCGAGCAGGGTAACCACCACGATCCACTGGGGCATAGCCATCAGCAGCAAGGATGCCTCGGTGCCCCATGAAGACTTTGGCCGCCTTCAGGCCCGCCGGGGTTTCAATTTTGCCCAATCGGAATTGTCCGTTCGGGAGATCATACGATTTGGTAACGTCGACCACCGTCTTGGAAAACATCTCTTCCATCCGCGATCCGCATCCTGCCACAGCAACCGCCATATCCTGGCCATCGACCTTAGGCATGAAGCAGACAACATAACCCTGAGTGACGCGAGGATCGAACTTTGGTGAGCCGGCCACCAGGCTAAGCACCATACCGGCACCACCTACATCACCACCGATAGCGTTTAGGCCAATGGCTTCGAGATCCTTGCCAGTCGAGCCCGGACGAGACGAGTCAGTCGACATGTAGCGGATCGTTTCCTCCTTGGTCGACTGCCGCAACTGAGTGCCTGTAAACGAGCCGGCCGGAGCGGCCTTTAACGACGGCATCCCCATCACAGCAAAGACCTTGTCGGTCGCCGTTGCAGTGCTGGCAAATTTCTGAGGCTCGCTGTTAGCGTGTTTGATGGTCATCTCGTCAGCCGCACGAAACTCGTATTGGACTGACGCTGACTGCGCGGTGCCCAGTCCATCTACTTGGGCCCTTTTGGCGCCGTCATACGCGGCGCACCCACCCAGGGTAGCGATAGCTGTGGCGATCAGTGTGTAGCCGATGGACTTCATCCTTGGACCTCTCTTTGGTTTTTCTAAATGAGACCACAGGGCCGGTAAAGTGCAAACTGGATCTAGTTGAACGCTTTGCTCTGCTGATCTACAGGTTCGCAGAGATCGGTGGCCTGTTTCAGAGGCCGAGGAGTAATCTCTCACCCC